>Ga0209324_10001896_pt1 | contig 14522 bp, 10 predicted proteins | sample Rifsed19ft3_FD_184015 | JGI IMG/M metagenome (GOLD analysis project Ga0209324, IMG submission 184015) | Soil microbial communities from Rifle, Colorado, USA - sediment 19ft 3 (version 2) | ecosystem: Environmental > Terrestrial > Deep subsurface > Rock core/Sediment | place: Rifle, Colorado...
ATCAATTTGACCCTCTTTTGATCATCAGAGACCCTGAAGGAAATATCCTCGAACCAGTTGCCCTGAAAAATGCTGAGATCGTGCAGGTATTAGATAGAAATGGAAGGGCTATGAAAATAGTTATCATTCAACTCAGGAAATAAGGGCTTCCATGAGAAAAAGGACTTTCATTTTAGGAATCATATCTCTGATTATCATAATCACTATTGTTGTTTTTATTTCATTGCAAGCAGGCTCTGCCCCTTCTCTTAATGATTACACTGCCTATCCACCTTTTATTTCTCAGGCGGTACCACCGAACGTATTAATGCTTCTTGATAACTCAGGGAGCATGTATGAATTTGCCTATAAGACAGCAGAGACAGGAGGCAAAAGCAGCAACCCTGATATGAGCTATAGCTCTGCAACTGACTATTATGGCTATTTTGATTACAATGCTATGTACAAATATCATGACGCTGGTGGATATTTCGAGGTAGATACATCTAAAGCGCTAAATAGAATGAGCTTCTGGTCAGGCAATTTTTTAAACTGGCTTACAATGAGAAGGGTTGATGTAGTTCGTAAGGTACTGATGGGTGGTAAAGCAACTAACAGGGCTTCAGTTAACCCCAGGTTTTTATTGGCAGCAGAAAATACTGACAAAGATTACTGGAAAAAACATGAAATCCAGCTCTATAAAGTATATTCAGCCTCAGGTGCTGCTCGAATACAGACGTGCACTGATTCATCTTGCACTACAGGCACATCCTACAATGTGAAGATATATGCAGGATATCAGGATCCTGTGGGAATTATTCAAAAGACTTCTAAGAAAGTAAGATATGGTCTCATGTTTTTTAATGCAGGGAATAAATACGAAGACGGATCGAATAGGGACGGAAGTTATGTTTCGGTTGATATTGGCAGTGAAGTAACAAATCTTGTGACCCAAATAGAAAATACAGATCCTTCTACATGGACACCTCTCGGAGAAGCTCTTTATGAGTCTGTCAGATACTTTGAGGCAATAACATCTGCATATAATGATGGGGCAACTTACAGTGGAAAGGACCCTATTCAACACTGGTGTCAAAAGAACTTTGTACTTATTATCACAGATGGTGAGTCTTCAAAAGACATAAACTTACCTGGTACATACTGGACGGGAAAAACAGATCCAGTGACTGATACGCATGGCTTTAATATAGGAGCCTACATGGACAGGATAGCTTCAAATGAAGGCTATTCAACTCAGTGGAACACTGATGCCAATACTGACAACGGAACATACTATCTTGAGGGCGTTGCCTACTATGCCCATATCACTGATTTAAGGAGCTCAAGTGTGGGTAAATCAGATATCGAAGGATTGCAAAACCTGTCTATATATTCTGTCTACGCATTCGATGAATCTCCTGTTGGTAAAAACCTTTTAAAGAAGACTGCTAAGTATGGCGCCTTTGTAGATAGGAATGAAAATAACAAACCAGACCTTGAGGCTGAGTGGGATGCAGATGGTGATAATATTCCGGACACCTATTTTGAAGCAAGCAAGGGAGAGGAGTTAGAAGCTTCCCTGCTGAATGCCCTTGCCTCAATATTAAATTGGACAGCTTCAGGTACTGCAGCTTCTGTTCTTTCAACAACTGGTGAAGGTGAGGGAGCAATATATCAGGCTTATTTCTATCCGAAAAAATTTGAGGGCTCTGAAGAGCGAACATGGCTCGGGCATATCCATGCCCTGTTTATTGACCCTTATGGTAATCCCCGCGAGGACACCGATGGAGATGGGAAATTATCTCTTGAGAAAGACTATATTGCGCAGACCCAATATGACCCTTCTGAAGGAACATTTGTACGGAGATACAGGGATAGCAATGGCAATGGTAAATATGAAGAGGCAGACTTTGTAGACAAAATTCCCCTCGACAATATCCATTCCATATGGAATGGAGCAATGAGGTTATGGGAGATGTCCCAAGAAGATAGAAAAATTTATACAACAATTAATGGATACGAAATTGAAAGGTTCGAGAGGGGTGCAAGAAATTCTTTAAGACCCTATATCCGTGCGTCTGACGATAATGAGGCAGAAGCAATAATACAATATATTAGGGGAGAGGATAACCCAACAGTAGAAACCACCACATATAAATACAGACCAAGAACAATAACCATTGGCGGCCAGAAAAAAGTTTGGAAACTCGGAGATATCGTATACTCAACGCCTGCTATTGTCTCGAGGCCTATGGAAAATTATGACCTCATCTACGGAGACCAGACATATTATAAATTCAGGCAAAAATACCTTACCAGGAGACATGTAATATATGTCGGTGCAAATGACGGTATGCTCCATGCCTTCAATGGAGGATTCTACGATACTAAAGCACATAAATTCTCAGGTGGTGGACATAGACTTGGAGATGAACTCTGGGCATTTATTCCGAGAGAACTCCTACCACATTTAATTTGGCTTACAAAACAGGATTATACACATGTTTACTATGTTGATTTGAAGCCAAAGGTAACAGATGTGAAGATATTCGAGGATGATGATACCCATCCAGGAGGATGGGGAACAATCCTTATTGCTGGGATGAGATACGGAGGGAAAACCATTTCAACTGAAAAAGGAAATTATAGGTCAACTTACTTTGCCCTTGATATAACTGATCCGGAACAAGAGCCAAAACTGCTCTGGACCTTTGACACAACTGATTCAGGAGTAACTGACCTCGGGCTGAGTATGTCATACCCAGCTGTTGCAAAGGTTGCAGATGAATGGTACATTATAGTCGGTTCAGGGCCAACTAATTTTGACCAACTATCTAATCTGACAGAATTCCAGAAAGGCAAGATCTTCGTACTCAAAACATCCGGAAGAAAGGGAGTAATAGACAAATGGATAGAAAATACAAACTATTGGAAAATTGATAAGACAATCGAGGGGAAACAATTCTTAGATGCATTCATGGCAAGTCCTTTAACAATAGATGTAAATGTTGACTATAACGTTGATGTTAGTTATATTGGTGTGAACTATAAACTGGGCGGAAAAGAGACTTCTATGTTGAGATTGACTACTCAGGGAACCAAAGAGGTTAGCTCATGGAAACTTTCAGAACTCTACGCTGTTACTGGCTTTGATCTGAGCAAACGGATCACTGCTTCACCATCTGCAGTACTGGACAATAAGGGACAACTATGGATTTATTTTGGTACAGGACATTTCCTCGGAGTCGATGACAGGAATCAAAAAGATTCAGGCTCCTTCTATGGTATTAAAGAAGGTTGCTGGGATGGAAACAGAGAAGGGTGTCCCAAGAAATACACCAATCTTCTGGATGTAACAAATACTGCGGTTTACTTTGGCGGTGAGAAAATTGAGGGTATAAGCGCAGGTGTTGGTGACTGGTCTCAACTCTTGAGTACTATGGCTTCAAAAGATGGATGGGCTATTTATTTTGAAAATATGCATGAAATATATGATCCTATATCTGACCCGCCCCGGCTCCTTTATCATAAAGGAGAACGGGTCACGATAAAACCAACTATCCTCGCAGGGTTTGTAATGTTTTCTACTTATATACCAGGAAGTGATGTATGCACTACCGAAGGTGATAGTAATTTGTATGTGCTATACTATTTAACTGGTACTGCTTATAAAGCTTATGTGTTTAAAGCAGAGAAAATAAAGAAACCAGAAAAAGTATCGAGGGCAACATATCTTGGGAAAGGGTTACCTGCATCCATTGGATTGGCTGTAACAAAAGAAGGTCAGATAAAAGGTTTTGTGCAGAGCTCAACAGAAAATATACAGTCAATTAAAGAGATCGACCCGATTGCACCAATGTCCGGATACACAGGCTGGAAGGTTGGAGAAATTAGATAATAGCAAAGGCATCATGCGGAGATTTGGACTTATAACCCTTTTACAGTCTTTTTTTGTTTTAACTCTTCTGTCTTCTTGTTCTTCTGACAAACAAAAAGAGGTGCAGCCACCATCACCTACTTCTATTTCATCCCATAAATTAGAAATTCAGCCTCTTGAGGCAACGAGGGATACAACTTTTTATATCTCTTCAAAAGGGCTTAATTTATCAAAGGCAAAAACTGTGTGGCTTGTTAACAGAGCACCTGTAGAAAAAACATCAGACTCTCAGTTCAGATCACCTGATATCAAAAAAGGCGATAATGTTCAGGTAAGGGTTCTCATAGATAATCAGGAAATACTCTCTAATCAGATAACCGTAAAAAATACCCCCCCAACAATTGCAAAGGCAAAAATATTACCTGTTGTTTTAAAGTCAGGCGATATCCTAAAGATTGATGCTACAGGAAGTGATAGAGATGGTGATGAAATCTCATTAAGTTTCGAATGGTCCAAAAACGGAAAACCATCTGGAAGCAGTGAATCCCTTGAGGGACCATTTAAGAGAGGTGACAAGATTTCTGTGAAGATAATCCCATTCGATGGCGAAGCATATGGTCAATCGATAACCTTGACAACTGATATATTCAATTCACCACCTCGAGCTTTACCAGGCGGTACTGAAAGGCTTGAAAACAATATTTACTCTTATCAAATCAAAGCTACTGACCCTGATGACGATATGCTTTTATATACTCTTAAACAATCACCAAAAGATATGGCCATAAATAAAACAGGACTTATCACGTGGAAGGTCGATGAGAAAGATGCTGGCAGACATCCCGTCACAGTCCAGATAACAGATGGACATGGTGGAGAAATCCTGTACAACTTTGATGTGACTATCAGTTTTAATTAGATTATGCAAGGCATTTAACCATCTTAGATCTTTAAACCAACCCTCTCCTATGTAATCAATTACATATTTTATTACAAATTTTTCCTTCCTCCTTCTAAAAATTCCAATATTTTCAAACGATTATAAAATGGCATATTAATTGCTCGTTTCTTAGAGGATTTAAAAGAATTATCAAGCAAAGAATGCATCAATATTCAAAGGAGGTCAGAAAGGTGCCTACTAATATAAAGAAGAAATGTATAACTTTTATTGTTCTGCTATTTTATTGTCTTACTCTTGCGTCATTGTGTTATGCCGAAAAGGTCAGAACAGTGGAGGGGCTGATAGAGGATGTGAGCAATGATTCTATCAAGGTCCGGGGAAAATACTATAACATCTCGGACACCCCTCTAAAGAATGCATCAGGGAAAAATATCTCAAAAGACCGCCTCAGAGCCGGGAAAAAGGTTGAAATATTTTTCCTTAATGACAGGATAAAAACTGTATTAGTTTACGAAGATATGGTGGAGTAAAAACTATGAAACGATTATATTTATTCAGCATTGCTATATCTTTGTTTTTCGCCCTTTCGACTCCAATAGATTCACATGCAGCAATGACAGACTACTGCCTTGTCCCGCCTTATGTTATTCAGAATGTAGCTCCAAATGTGATGGTTGTTGTTGATAATTCTGGCAGTATGTTTCTTTTCTCATATTTCGATGGTTTCACAACGAATGATCCTATTGATGATAATCTATGCACAAGCAGCAGTGATCCATGCACTGGATTTACTACGCCAGGAACTTACCCGAATTATAAATATTATGGTTATTTTAATCCGGATTACTGGTATGCCTATTCAAGCAATAGATTTTATGCTGCTGCTCCAAAAACAGGAAGTGGCATATCAGGTGCAAGGGCAAAAAATTCTACTGAATGGGATGGTAACTTCCTCAACTGGTTGACAATGAGAAGGATAGATGTCATAAGAAAAGTTTTGACAGGCGGGAAAAAGACAACGGGTGAGGGGTCTGGCTATGAAAGGCTTCTGGGAGAAGTAGCTGATTGCGACAGCAGAGGTAGATACAAGCGCATAGCAAATGCAGATAACTATACTCCTTACTCAGGAACAAGAAAAATTTATGTAAATACCGCTGGTGGCTCCTGCAATGGCAGTGGGTCAGGCACTTCATCATTCTCGGTCAGGAATGACTCGGGTGGTGGTGACGGCTCCGGTAACGAGGGAACTTTTAATGTCGCTGTTAGAGTACCTACTCCTGTAGAGGGGGTTCTTCAGAGTGTGGTTGGCACAAGGGCAAGGATTGGACTTTCATTTTATCATGTTAATTCCTCAACACCACAAGGTGGATATGTCCGGGTCTCAGTCAGTGGTGGAAGTCTATCGAGTACTGTAAATGAAATAAACCTTACAAGGCCAAGCGCTAACACCCCTCTTGCAGAGACATTATGGACGGTAACAGGCTACTTTGCACAGCAGGCAAGTATTGAAGGTGGACCAGGCCCGAGATATAATCCCAGTGACTTTACAATAAATAACAGCAATGACCCTTATAATTACGGAACAGGTACCCCACGATGGCCTTCCTGCTCAAAGAGCTACGTCCTTTATATTACAGATGGTGAACCATGTGCAGATGGTTATTTACCTGCTACCATAAGTAATTATGCTTCTGGAAGATCTGATTATAACTGTTCAGGCACAAGTTGCCCTGCGGTAGGTTCTTTTCCTGCCTCAACATTTACTTCCTGTTCTGGGGGAGGAGAGTCTGCTTCCTGTGGTGGAATAGTAAGCGGATGCTATGTGGCAGGTTTCGAGGATGTAGCCTTATGGGCCCATACAACAGATCTCAGAAATAATCCAACTCTCGGGGTAAATAACATGTCTGATATACAGAGCCTTGGTCTTTATGTTGTCTTTGCTTTTGGCAAAGGCTCTACGCTTCTCAGATATGCTGCCATAAATGGCGGATTTGAAGATATTAATGGAAATAACAGACCTGACCTGCAGTCAGAATGGGATAACAATGGAGATGGCGAGCCTGATACTTTCTATGAGGCTGACGAAGGATATGCACTTGAAGCATCTGTCAGAGAGGCTTTCACATCTATCCTGAAGCGGGCATCTTCTGGTACAGCAGCCTCAGTTCTTGCCTCAGGAGAAGGCCGGGGAGCCAATCTTGTCCAGGCTGTCTTTTATCCAAAGCGCAGATTTGGCAATGATATCATTTCATGGACAGGTGAAAATCAAAACCTGTGGTTTTATGTAGACCCATTTTTTGCAAATAGTTCCATAAGGGAAGATACCCAGACAGACCAACAGCTCCATCTTGTTAATGACTATATCGTTCAGCTCTATTTTGATAATACATCACAATTGACAAAGGCAAGGCGATATATAGATACAGATGGTGACGGAGATGCTGATACTCAAACAACTACAATTCCCTTTGAAAATGTAGTAAATCTCTGGAACTCAGGCGAGATACTCTGGAGTAGAACAGTTAATCCCTCAAACCCTGCTGATACTAACAATAGAACGATATTTACAACTATTGATGGTACTACCTTTCTTACCAACAATTTTACTGTAACAAATAAGACCACATTAAGACCATACTTAGATGTTTCTACTGATACCCTATCTGAATATTTAATCCGCTTCACCCATGGAGAAGGTCTGACTACCAAAGATTTAGATGGTGATGGCACAACAGATGTCTTCGGCATTGATTCAGATGGAGATGGTGCAGATGACTACAGGGATAGGATGGTAACCATTGGAAGTGAAACAAAGGTATGGAAACTCGGTGATGTCGTTGATTCAACCCCCAGAATTGCATCCTGGGTGCCTTTGAACAATTACAACACTGTTTATCACGACCAGACATACAAAAGCTTTACAGAGACAACTGAATATGAAAACAGGGGGATGGTTTATGCTGGAGGAAACGACGGTATGCTCCATGCCTTTAAACTCGGAAACCTGGAAATCCTAAATACACAGTATGTAAAGGCGCAACTGACAGGTAGTGATATCGGAAAAGAGATCTGGGCGTTTATTCCGAAAAACGCACTTCCTTACCTTAAATATATAGCAGACCCTGAATACTGCCATCTATTTACTGTTGACCTCACCACGTATATCTTTGATGCGAGTATCAGTGGTAATCCTGATGACACAAAAACAGCAAATAGCTGGAGAACAATCCTCATCGGTGGCATGAGGTTTGGTGGCGCCTGCAAGCCCAAGAATGTGAACTGTGCAATCGCTACACCCAACAGCGTCTGTGCGCCTGTTGAAGTGAGTGGCAGTAGTGTAGGGTATTCTTCTTATTTTGCCCTTGATGTTACAGACCAGAGCAACCCGCAACTCTTATGGGAGTTTTCAGATCCTGAACTCGGATTCACAACAACAGGCCCTGCTGTTGTAAGAATCGGGAACAGTTCAGTAAATGGTAATTGGTATGTTGTTTTCGGTTCAGGTCCTACAGGACCAGTAGATACCACAGACCTACAATTTCTGGGACGCTCTGACCAGAATTTGAAGCTCTTTATCCTTAATCTGGAGACTGGCGCACTTCTAAGGAAAATCGACACAGGAATTCAATATGCCTTTGCCGGCTCAATGTATAATTCCACAAATGATACTGATTTAGATTATCAAGACGATGTTATTTATATTGGATATGTGAAGAAGACAGGCACAACGTGGACAGACGGAGGAATAGGAAGGCTCATAACAAAGGAGAGTACAGACACCGCTACCTGGGCATGGAGCACAGTGGTAGATGGCATTGGTGCTGTAACTTCATCAGTTGCACGGCTTCAGAACAAAAATACATATACCATGTGGCTTTTCTTCGGCACAGGGAGGTACTTTTATGTGCAGACCTCTGCCACAGACGATGCAGATAGCCAGAGAACACTCTTCGGTATAAAAGAACCTTGTTATTCCTCAGCAGGCCTTTCCTATACCTGCACAACCTCAGTGAGTGCCGGTGATATAACTAATGTAACTGATATTAATGATGTACCTGAGGCTTCTGAGGCTGAAAGTGCAAGCTTTAAAGGATGGAAGATTAACCTTGATCTTTCTGGAAACTACACTTACCTTGAAGGTGGTTCTTCTGTTCCAAGGAATTATAAGGCAGAGAGGGTAATTACAGACCCGCTGGCAACAACCTCAGGCGTTGTGTTTTACACAGCATTCAAGCCTTACAGTGAAGAGTGTGCCATCGGTGGCAAGACGTTTCTCTGGGCTGTGAAATATGATACAGGAGGTGCTGGAGGTGCCCTGTTAAAGGGAATTGCATTGATTCAGGTTTCTACCGCTGCTATCGAACAGATAAACCTCTCAAGTGCCTTTACACAAAAGGGCGGAAGATGTTCAGTTGCCATGGAAGGAGTTCCTCCAACTGCACAGGGTTTGTCTCTAATAACAATGCCACCCCCTGTAAAAAGGGTGATCCATGTTAAAGAGAGATGATGAGCAGTAAAGGGTTTACATTAATAGAGCTTATAATTGTCACATCTATAATTGGCATTCTGGCTATAGCATTAGGCATCTCCTTTCAGGGATGGATTGGTAGATATAAGATTGAGAGCGAGTTTAAAGAAATGTATGTTGATCTGATGAATGCAAAAACAAGGGCGATGAGTAGAAACAGGACTCACTTTGTAACTTTAGCAATAACACAATATTCAATACAGGAAGATATTGACCCCTGGCCAAATGGCGACGGTCTTCTCACAGCAAATGATAGTGTCAAACCTGCTGCACCTGCTGTATATAACGATCGAATTCCTTTTCGACAAAAAAATCTTGAGGCAAATCATCCTATTACCTGGAGCAATGTAGGGGACACACAGGTAGACATTGATACGAGAGGAGTCTCAAACGAAGACAAAGTAATCTGTAGCAACACTGATATTGAATCTGACTATGACTGTATTGTGATATCAGCATCAAGAGTAAACCTCGGAAAACTAACAACGAGGATTCCTGATGGAGGAACATGTGATGACGCAAATTGCGTTGCTAGATAAAAATAATCCCTTCCGAATCCCCCCACACCCCCCTTTGGAAAAGGGGGGCAAGGGGGGATTTAAAGGGGGGTTAAGGGGGATTACAGATAAAAGAGGCTTTTCCCAGGTCGAGATAATGATCTCCCTTGTGCTGTTACTCTTTGTTTTTCTCGCACTGGCTCAGACCGCCTTGGTAAGCATTGATTCCAATATGACAAACATCCTAAGAGACGAGGCTGTAAGTATTGCAGAGATGAGGATGAATGAGGCAAGGAGTATATCATTTGACGCTTTGGTTTCAGATGCTGCAGATATACCTATTACAAGGAACTTAAGAAATATAACAGGCTTTTCATACACCACAACCATGACTGTTACTACTCTCAATGCTAACAACAAACAGATTGATATTACAGTCCAATGGGATTGGAAAGAAAGAACAGCGGCAAATGGTAATCCTTACACTCATACTATTTCAACAATCGTGAGGAAATCATGATAAAAAGGGAAGACGGATTTACATTATTAGAATTAATGATAACAATGATTACCTTTGTGATTGTTATTGCCTCAGTCTCAAGTATCTTTTTAGGGCTTGTAAACCAATTCAAGCAACAGAGCAAGATAGCAGAAACAAGTCTGGAGGGTTTAACAGGACTTGAAATCTTAAGGCAGGATATAGAGCATGCCGGCTATGGATTACCGTGGAATGTAACAGGGATTGCTGATGCTGACGGTGATGGAAATCTCTGGGATGAACTCCCAAATTACCTTGAGGCTACAGGCGCTGCATCAGCTTATAATGACGCACCACAAAATGCACCGAGGACTGTTATGAGCGGAAATGATAACGGCTTAAATAACTCTGACTACCTGGTGATAAAATCTGTCAATGTTGCGAGAAACGATAACTGCAAGAAGTGGACAAACCTCCGCACTATCGGAACGAGAGCATGGGTTCCAGACAGAGAGAATATCAACAGAAATGATGATGGCACTTTAAATAACAATGTCAGGGTAATCACTCTTGCTCCGGGAAGCACAGATTCAGACGGCCAGTCTTTAGTTTCAAGTGCCGCGGTATTTTCTACAACATTTGCTGGTGTAACTGCAGCACCCTGGCAGCCCACAGACCCCAATGAGACCCGTTTAGTATATGGTGTTGACCCAAGCACTAATTTGAGAATGCCTTTTAACAGGGCTGATTATTTTATTTCAAATGCCAATGTGCCTCTGAGGTGTGCACCCGGCGCAGGTGTGCTTGTAAAAGCAGTGGTATCACATGATGACGGAGATTTTGATTCAGATGAAGATGGAACTGATGATTTCATGCCTCTTCTTGATTGCGTAGCTGATATGCAGGTTATTTACCGCTTTGATATGGATGAGGATGAATCAGCTGGAACAAATTCTAATGCCAATGGAAGTTCAGTAAACGGCTCTGAAGGTGCTACTGTAGCTACAGTCCAGGCCACATTAGCGGACGCCTCACTACTCAGAAGACGTTTGAAAGACGTAAGAGTATATATCCTATCACATGAAGGACAGAGGGATGTGAATTATACATATTGTCCTTCATTTGCTGCTTCTTGTAGTACTGCGTTTCCTGTTGGAGAATTTGGATTAGAAAGTAATTTTGATCTTACCGGTATTGCAAATTATCAAAATTACCGGTGGAAAGTATATACCATAGTTGTAAATCCAAATAACCTGAGGTCAACATGAAACTCTTAAGAAATGAAAAAGGCATTACACTCGTAATTGTTCTGATCCTTTCTCTTGTTGCACTTGCTACTATTTCAAGTCTGATATTCATGATAACAACAGGGACTCAGCTTTCAGGACTTCAAAAGAGATATAAGACATCCCTTGAAGCTGGAATGGGCGGTGCAGATGTAACCTATCAGGTCATATCATCAAGAGGAGATCCAAGCATCGGACTACCCAATTTTGATATCCCTGCTGAAAATGTCGGTGGTGTTAACTGTCTCAGTTTTAAACTCAATAACTCTACAAGCGCTTGGAATGCAGCTTGTGACAATACGTTAACTATCAATCCGGGAAATGTAAATACTTATGATGTGACCTTCGAAATCGGAATAAATCCAACATGGGATATTTATACAAAGATTGTTGACACTGTCGAAGGCAATTCAGGTGCAGATTTGGGCCTCGTAAAGACAGGCGTAGTATCCGCAGGCACCGGTGAAGTGCCTGTAGTGAGCATGCCATATCTTTACACAATTGAGGCATATTCAGAAAACCAGAATGACCCTTCTGAAAGGGCACAACTCTCGATCCTTTATCAGTACTGATTATTTTTTCTTTATGAGATTTTGAAAGTTCTGCTTTTACAGTATCCAGAAAAAATTACATTAGATCTATCAAGTAGGCTAAATCCCTAAAAACAAAGCAAGATTGTAGGTTATTATTCCGCTGACAAAGAAGACAAGAAGCATTATGATGATTGAGAAGAGAAACCACTTCCAGCTTCCCATTTCCTGCCTCATCACAACCACTGTTGCCGCACATGGGATAAAGAGCATCATTACGACCAAGAATGAGAGAGCCGATGCATGACTCATAACCCCTGGAAGGACGTTCCTCAGCCCTTCTCCTCCAACCTCATAAACAATGCCGAGAGTTGCTATCGAGTTCTCCTTAGCAATAAAACTTGACAGCAAGGCAAGCATCATCTTCCAATTCAATCCCATGGGAGCCCCCAGGGGCTCAACGAGACGGCCTAACCACCCAAGAATACTATCCTCAATTCTCCTGCCGGGAAAGTTAGACATAAACCATAGTAATATTGAGAAGCCAAGAATAACCGTCCCAGCACGTTTCACAAAGGCCGTTGTCCTCTTCCATACTACAATCCCTATCGTTTTCAGATTTGGCTTGTGATAGAGAGGAAGTTCCATTATGAATGGTGTAGGTTCTCCTTTTAAGAAAAATCTGCTCGCGATAATTCCGACAACCCCAAGGGCAAGAATATTCGTAGCGACAATAGGCCAAGAAAAAATAGTTGCCCTTTCTCCAAAAACTGCAGATGCAACAAATGTTAAGACAGCCAGTCTGGCAGTACATGGAACAAAAGGTATCAGGAGGATTGTCAGAAGTCTTGCCCTCCTTGATTCAATTATCCTTGCTCCAAGGACAGCCGGGACATTGCAGCCGAAACCGAGAAACATGGGCAGAAAGCTCTTTCCATGAAGTCCAATTATATGCATAAACCTATCCATTACAAACGCAGCCCTTGCCATGTATCCAACATCCTCAAGTAATACCATCAAAGCAAAGAAAATAATGAGTATTGGAAGAAACGTAAGGACACTTCCCGCTCCTGCTATTACACCATCTATAAGCATTCCGGAGATCCATGCCGGAGTTCCATAAAGCGCTGGCTCTATCCACTTTGCAAATGAGCTTATCAGTTTTTCAATCCCCCCCTGTAAGGGAGCTCCAATCTTATAGGTTAGAAAAAAGATGAGGGCGAGTACTCCCAGAAGAATTGGTATTCCGAGTATCGGGCGGGTAAGCACCTGATCTATACGATCTGTCAGAAGGATCTGTCCTTTTCTAAAATGAGAGATGGATGCGCGAGTCATATCCTTTATCCAGTTGTATTTACCTCTGACTACAGCAAGGAGAGAATCTTCATGTTCCATAAGAATCCTTTGGATTTCATTCCATTTATCCAGAGGCAGAATTCCTTCCATCATCTTTGAGATGTCCGGATCTCCCTCCATGAGTTTTGTGACAATCCATTGTGTTTTATAAGGGGTAGAGATATGTTCTCCGACAAGTTCCATTAGTCTTGCAAAAATGGCTTTATGATCCTCTGAGACTTCGGGGATCGGGGGATTGTATTCCATCTTTCCATTGGTTAAGGATATTATCTCTGAGACGAGTTCCTTGATTCCTTCATTCTTCGTGGCAACCATTGGTATCACAGGAATCCTGAGTGACTTCCTAAGAGCATCTGTATCAATATGAATTCCTTGTCCCTCGGCTACATCTACCATATTCACGCCAACTATGACCGGGGGGCCGAGGAGAAGCAACTCGGAAAGGAGGTACAGGTTTTTTTCAAGAGATGCTGCGCTGGCTATGAGAACGATAACATCAGGGCAGGCATTTATTATAAAATCTCTTGCTACTTTTTCCTCTTCAGAGAAGGCTGTAAGCATATATGTTCCCGGAAGGTCCACTAACCTCATTTCCACATTGTCTGAAACATGGATGCCTTCCTTTTTTTCAACTGTTTTGCCTGGCCAGTTGCCAACGTGCTGGGATAGTCCAGTTAGAATGTTAAAGACTGTGGATTTCCCCACATTTGGTTGCCCTGCTAAAGCAATGAGGAGTTTCTTCTTAGCTTTCATAAACTATTTTTCTTCCGCTGAAGTCTTTTGGTCTCTCACTATCAATATTTTGCAGGCCTGTCCCTTTCCTATAGCCACTCTTGTATTGCTGGATAGTACTATTACAGGTCCCCAGCTATTCCGAAGAACCTTGATTTTTGTACCGGGTGCTAGTCCCATCGCAGCAAGCCTATTAGTCATGCCACGTTTTCCTGACATGGAATGAACTGTCCCTTCTTCACCCTCCCGAAGAGACGAAAGGAGAAGTAAATTTTTGTTTAAACCTCTATCTTTTTCCTTTAATTCTTTCTTCTCTGACATTTTCTACAATTTCCCCTTATTTCGAGACTATGACTTA
>Ga0209324_10001899_pt1 | contig 14488 bp, 15 predicted proteins | sample Rifsed19ft3_FD_184015 | JGI IMG/M metagenome (GOLD analysis project Ga0209324, IMG submission 184015) | Soil microbial communities from Rifle, Colorado, USA - sediment 19ft 3 (version 2) | ecosystem: Environmental > Terrestrial > Deep subsurface > Rock core/Sediment | place: Rifle, Colorado...
CTTTCGGATACGATCCGGAGAATTCCGTTCTAGACGACATAGAATTGGAGATCAGGGAAAACCAGCGGATTGCGCTAGTCGGTCCGACAGGTGCGGGCAAAACCTCTTTGGCCAGCCTTGTTGCTCGCTTCTACGACCCGCAGAAAGGAAGCATAACTGTCGACGGATACGACGTACGCAGAGTTACTTTGAAGTCGCTTAGAAGCCAGATGGGAATTGTGCTTCAAGATCCTTTGTTGTTCAGCGGCACAATTCGAGAGAACATAGCTTATGGTCGACCGGAGACGAGTGAGCAGAAAATTGTGGAGGCGGCGAAGGCTGTGGGCGCTCACGATTTCATAATGAATTTTGCTCAGGGTTACGATACCGTTGTTGGTGAGAGAGGCATTAGGCTTTCGATGGGGCAGCGGCAGCTTGTCTCGTTTGCTCGGGCTTTGTTGGCTGACCCTCGGATTCTGATTTTGGATGAGGCTACCTCCAGCGTGGACGCCTACACCGAGTTGCTGATTCAGAATGCGTTGAAGAAATTGTTGGAAAAGCGGACCACGCTGATTATTGCTCATCGCTTGTCGACTGTGCGAAGCGCGGATAGAATTGTGGTTGTTGACAACGGCAGAATTGTGGACATGGGCTCACATGAGGAGCTGATGCGCCGAGAAGGCTTGTACCGCAAGCTGTACGAAATGCAGTTGAAACCAATCGAAGCCAAGTAGGAATCTGCCATAGCTGAACTGAAAGGACAAGGTTGAGAAGGTGCAGAAAAGAACCGTCTCTGCCATCCTAGTGTGGATGGCTATAGCGTTACTTCTTCTGAACGGCTACTTGAAGTCGCCATGGATAATCGTGGTGTGCATTGGCGTGGTGATAAGTGCAGTCATGGTCTACTTCATTCCGCGACCGAAGAAGTGACACGTCTGGATAGTGCGCGATTTGTCTCAATGAGAGTGTTTCATTGTTTCAGATGTTTGTTGAAAAACGTTAGTGTTCTTTCCCAAGCGTCTTTCGCTGCCTCAGGTCTGTAGCGTTCTCCCGTATCGTTGAAGAACGCGTGTGGAGCACCCGGATATACTTTGATGTCAAACTGCTTTCCATGTTTGGCGAGCGCTTGCTTCAAGAGGTTTATGTCCTGCTCTGTAATGCCCATGTCAGCTCCTGCGTAGTTGCCAAGGATTGGACATTGGATGCCTTTGACTAGGTCGATTGGCGTGGGGTTTCTGCCGTAGAATATGACTGCGGCTGCGAGTTCGGGGTTGCGGCAGGCCAGTTGCAGTGAGAAGCCGCCTCCCATGCAGAATCCGATGCTGCCTATATGGTCTGGTTTCACGTATTCGAGGGTTTTGAGGTAGTTAAAGGCGCCGTTCAGGTCTCCTAGGTTTTTTTCTTCAGTTAGTTTTTGGCGTAGTTCTCGGCCTTCTTCCAGGTTTGTTACGATTTTGCGGTCAAAGAGATCAACTGCGAGGGCTACGTAGCCTTCGTGTGCCAGTCGAGTGGCAACATCTTTAATGTGGTCGACGAGTCCCCAGATTTCATGAATAACGATTACGGCGGGGTACTTGTCAGCTGTTTTGGGTCTAGCTAGTAAGCCCAGAGTTGCTTGCGTAGGGTTTCCGCCGTGAAACTCCACTATGAATGAGGTTGTGTCCATGATGGCTTCACTGTCCACTCATTGATGTTTACCAAGCTTTAAAATCCTTGTTTAGCAGCCAGTATCTGGTAGCTGCGCAGGCAAAGGAAGGGAAAAGGTGCCCGAAGTCAGCGACCTTCAGAATCAGGTTGACTTGGCGATTAGAAATTTGAAAAAGGATCACGAGGAAGCTGTCAAAACAGTGGCGTTCCTAAAAAAGAGGATAGACGATCTTGAACTGCACATAAGTAAGGAAGGCTACGTGAGAACTGACGCCGACGCTGGGAAACTGAACTCGGCGATGGAACAGCTTGACAGGTTTATTGATTCCCTGATTCTGAACAGCGCCAGAGTCAAGGAGAAGTGTGAAAGGTTGGCGCAAGAATGCCAGATTCGTTCCTTTGAGCCTGTCGGACTGGAGAGTCTGAGGGCTTTGTGTCATGAGAATGAGCAGTTGGCGAAGGATCTGCTGTGTTACTCGTTGGGGCGTTTCAAACGCGCCTCCTTGGCTGAGGTGGATTCTATGGGCAGCGTCTAGAAAGACAAAAGACGCACAATATATAACAGGGTACAGGAATGTTGATGTCTATGTCTGGTACAGAAACCCTCATACCCTTTCTGAAGGAACCGGAGAAAACCGATAAGCCGATCATTATCGTTGATACGCGTGAGGCGAGCAGTGCGCCCAAAATCGTCAAAGGATTGACTGAGTTGGGTGCTGAGATTCGGTTGGAAGCTTTGCAGAAAGGCGATTACATAGTTTCAGATCAGGTTGCCATTGAACGTAAAACAGTTCATGACTTTGTGTACACGTTGACGCGAAGGTTTCTTTTTGAGCAGTTGTTCAGGTTGAAAGAGGTCTACGTGAAGCCTTTCATTCTGATTGAAGGCTACTTGCCCATCGTTTACCGATTCAGCCGGATACAGCCCGCGTCTGTGTGGGGCGCCATGTTCGCGTTGGCTAAGCAGGGTATCAACATGATTCACACGAACAGCTACAAGGAAACCATTGACTTCCTCTACGTTGCAGCTAAGCAGGAGCAGATTGTGGAGAAGAGAGCGCCGGTTGTCCATCCGATTAAGCCGAATGAGACTCTTCAAGACCAGCAGGTGTTCTTTCTGGCTAGCTTACCTGTCATAGGACGTGAGAAAGCCGTTTCGCTGCTTGAGTCATATCAGACGCCTATGAATGCCCTTCTAAACGTGGATAACTGGAAGAAAGACGCCTATGGGCTCGGGCCGATCATAACGGAGAAAGTCAAACAAGTCTTGAACACGCCGTTCACGCAAGCGGAGAAGAAGACAGAATGATAATCCAGAAGCTTATCGACGGCAAACCTTTATGAACACAGATCCTCTGAAAATCAGATCTGCAGGTGAAAGACTAGTTGTCCTCGTTCGCTGTTGAGAAACTGGCTAAACTCACCACGGAATACTGTCTTCCTGTTTCTAAGGGTAAGAAAATTGGCATTATGGGAAACGTTGTGGCTGCGCCGCTCTTGCAGCAGTTGTATAAGCATGTTCTCTTGAGGGGCGGATATCCAATAACGGAGTTAGGGATGGATGGCTTAGCCGAGTTACACTTTGCACATGCTAGCGAGGAACAGCTTACTTTCGTGTCGCCATTCGACAAGTTCTTCATGACGGAAATTGACGGGATTATCAAAGTGTTCGCAGAAACAAATGTAAAAAGGCTATCGGGTGTGCCCGCGGAGAAAATTAAGAGAATGATGGTGTCTCAAAGAGAAGTAGCTGAGCTTTACGCAAAACACGTGAAAATCGGCGGCTTGGCAATTATACCTTTTCCAACGCTGGCGTTTGCTCAAGAAGCGGAGATGTCTCTGTTTGAGTACGAGGATTTTGTGGGTAAAGCCTGCTTCTTGGACAAGCCGGATCCAGTTAAAGAATGGAAGAATCTCTCAAAAAGGCAAGAGAAAACGGTTCAACTTCTCAACAAAGCTGAGAACGTACGGTTCGTTGGCGAGGACACTGATCTGAGGCTGAATGTTAAAGGGCGAACGTGGATCAACTGTGATGGGCACATTAACATGCCTGACGGTGAAATCTTCACCGGACCCATCGAGAACTCGGCTCAGGGACAGGTCAGGTTCACGTATCCGGGAATTTATGCGGGTAGAGAGATCATGGACATAACCTTGACTTTCAACAATGGCAAGGTGGTGAAAGCCAAGGCTGCGAAAGGCGAAGACCTGCTTCAACAACTGCTGAAGACTGATGAAGGCGCGAAGAGAATTGGTGAGATAGCTATTGGCACGAACGCGGGTATTAACAGGTTTACTAAGAACATGCTTTTCGATGAGAAGATGGGCTACACTATGCACATGGCTTTGGGCAGATCCATTGCGATGTCAGGCGGCAAGAATCAGTCGAGCATTCACTGGGACATTCTCAAGGACATGAAGAAAGGAGAAATCTACGCTGACAAGCAGCTCATCTACGAAAAGGGACATTTCGTAATCTAGCTTGTCTGCACCGATAGATTTTTGTTGTTAAGTATTGCATTAGAGGAAGCCGATTCGCTGTTTCGAATCGCATTAACGGCTCTGAAGGTCCATCAGAATGAATGAAAAGGGGAGATCTGTTCCGAAAATCGTTGCGTTTCAGAAGGCTGACGCCAAGAAGCTAGCGGAGCTGTTCAACTCCTTTGACAAGGAAGGCTTGTGGCCTGGAGGTTTCACTGGTGGCGTGCCGTTCACGGCAGAGAGAGTGCTTAGCTCTTTTCCTGCGGGAGTGAAGAGCATCAGCATTTTGATTTCAACTCATAGGGGCAAGTTCACTGGCATTTGTAGTCTTCATCCTCATGGTGAAGATGCCGAAGCTGCCTACATTGGGGTGTTTGGAGTTCATCCGGATTTTTTGGCTAAAGGTCATGGAAAAGCTATGATTCTTAAGGCGCTTCAGATTGCAGCTGACAATGGCTTGATACGGGTTGATTTGAACACGTGGGCGGGCAACATGCGAGCGGTGCCCCTGTACAAGAAGTCTGGCATGTTTTGGGTTCCGGAGACAAGCGTTTACATGCAGGACTTTGTTCCGGGGATTTTGAATTTTCCTTTGGCGCGGGAGTTCTTCAAGAAGCACGATTGGTATTCGTCGCAGGTGCGGAAGCTTGAGCTTGTTCCCGACGAGTTTAGGCTTGAGGAAATGGAAGTGTTTCCGTATGAATTCGCTGAGGGTAAGGATAATCTCAAAGTGTGGGTGGACAGGTATGGTCGCGGCATCGTGGGAGTGGAGCGGACTCTTGAAGGTAAGCATCTGCGAGTTATGTGCAGGCTTAAGGATCATAAAGTAATCGCCGGATTGGAACATGAACTCCTCATAGAGGTTGCAAACGACACTAAGAGCAGTATGCATGGTTCATTGTTCTTGTCTGGGTTCGAGGGCTTTGACGTTACAGTTCATCCGTCGGAGTCGTTCATGGTTGAGAGCGGCGCGTCTCGAGTGTTGAGCGCTAAGTTCACGGTTAACCCGCAGACTGAGGCTCCTGAGGCTTCTCGGAAACAGAAAACAGTCAAAGCAAGCCTGATTATCAATGGTGAGTTGGTTCCGTTTGAAATCGGCATGCGCATCTTGCCACTGCTTGAGTTTAAGACTTTTCCAGAAACTTTGACTGTTACTCCTGGAACAGCGGGCGAAATTCATGTCAACGTGTTCAATAATTCGAAAGAGCCTTTCCGTGGAAGCGTTTTCGTTGTCGACGAGGGCAGTAGGCTTTCATTGGGCAAGACTGTTTTTCCATTGGAGGTGCCAGCGAAGAGTCATTCTGGCTTCAGCATCGGCATGAAAGTTGGAGACGATCAGCCTACGTCTGTGATTCCTCTTGAGTTGCGCGCAAGAGGCAAGGTTAAGGGAGCTTCGGTTGACACCAAGACTGAGCAATTGTATGTCAAATGCTTGAGACCTGGAGGCATAGTTGCTTCGGTAGAGAAGAGGGAACCGGGAAGAGTAGTGATTGTTGAAAATGAAGACATTGTTGCGCATGTGCAGCTCCGGGATGCGCTGTTGAATATTACGTTTAAGAACGCTTTGTCTGGGCGGCAGGATGTGTGGCTTCGTGGCGGGTTTGGAGTCGGACCGCCGTTTGGCTTTGTGAAGCCAATTGATTACAGTTATGAGATCGTGAAGCAGCCTGAGGGCTTAGAGTTGGTTCTTTCGGGTTTGCATCCGGATAAGCCGGGTGTTAAGATGATGCGGGTGTTGACTTTCTACGCTGGGTCTTCGCTCATCAAGGAACAGGTCAAGGTTGTTAACTTGAATCCTGAGGTTGCCTATGATGTGAATGTGCGTGTGGGTGGGCAAAGCTCTGTGAGGAATCTGTTCAGGATGGTTGTGCCGCTGAAGGAAGTCGTGGAGCATGAGATGATTGCGTTTCCCGTGTCTGAGTCAGATCTGCCCACTGACCCTAAGGAGTATGGGGAATCGTGGATTTGTTATCAGAATGAGGCGCAGGACTTCTGCTTTGGACAGATTTGGTCGCCTGAAAAACTCTTCAAAATCAGATTTGGCGAGCAGTCTCTTGTGACTCCCGAGTATAAGCTGGGTCAAGTGAAGCCAGGCGAGACCGCTTGTACGTCAGAACTGTATTATGTCATTGAGAGAGGAAGCTGGCAGAACATTCGCAGGAAATGGCAATCCCTAGTCGAGAGGAAAATTCGCCCGGATGAGGAAATGATCGATTCGAAGCCTCTCTTCAATGTCCAGCTTACTGAAACCGTGTTGTATGACAAGGCTGAACTGAAGACTCAGCTTAGAGTTGAGAACTTTAGAAACAAGGAAGCCAGTGGCGAGGTCGTTTTGACGCCGCCGAAAGGCTGGAAAATCGTTCCCTCCAAGGTTGAGGTCAAGAAAGTCGCGATGAACAGTCCTTTTACTGCCAATGTATCCTTGCTTCCGCCTTCCAAGGCTGAGATGGGCGTTCACAGTGGAGATATCGCCTTCCACAGCGATAGGCAGGTGGTTCGGTTTCCTCTTGATGTTTGTCTTATCTCTCGCAGTGCGAAGCGGGCTGTGTCGGTTGCTCAAGGCAGGGAGGAGGACAAGGCTGTGTTCAAAGTTTCGAATGGGTTGCTTCGGTTCAAGGCGAGCGCAGAGTTTGCTGGGTGCCTCTACTTCTTGTCGAAAGGCGATGCTGTGAATCAGTTGTGTTCGAATTTCCCTCGTGTTGGCACAAAGGTGTTCTTAGAGAATTACACGGGTGGGATAAGGGCGTTCTTTTTGGGTGATGGCTTTGAGTTTGCGAAGTCGAAAAGCCATGAGGAATTGTATGAGGCAGAGTTGGTTGAGGAAGGACGGTGGAAGGGAGTCAAGTTTTCTTTTGAGTCGAAGCAGCAGGAGCAGATTAAGGGCGTGGTGGGATCGGTTTCGTATTTGACTTTGCCACTCAGCAACATCATCAAGATTAAGCGTAGGTTTGAGAATCCTACGTCTGCGAGTTTCATGTTCAGCAGTTGCCTCTGGATTTCTCCGAATGTTGGAGGAACCTTTTACAAGAACGATGTGATCTTTCCACGAGGCGGCAAGATTCTTCAGTTCAGGAGAGCGGGAGAGCCAGCGGTTGCCGGAGTTCAAACAGAGAAAGGATGGGCGCTAGTAGCTAATGCGGAGCAGAAAACGGGTCTCGGCGTGATCGCTGGGAACACTGACAAGTCAATGATACTTTCGTTGGACGTGGGGAAAACCATGCTGGAACTACTAGTCATGTCAAGGGTTCAACTGCAGCCTAAGCAAAGCTGTAAACTGGAGGATTATGCAGTTCTAAGCAGTGCAGACCACGAACCCATGGACAAGTTTTCAAGAATGCTTCGTGAAACAGCATGAGCACTATGCCAGAATCACGAATCATATAAATTAGTGATTTTCAGAAGCGCAGGACCTACCCAGTAGACATTCTTGTGCGCGCAAGAAGTCTCTGTCCACAGACTGTAGATTGGAGGAATATCGAGGGCTTCATTCTGAAGGCTGACTACGATGGGGTTACTTTGCCTCTGATAAGTATTTGAAATGTAGGGGCTTTATGACTTCTTTTCCGCGAAGATTTACAAGAACCGACTCAATGTCATCCACTAGGTCACCCCATGTGAGTCTAAAGTTGCGAAACCATTCGTCATAGTCTGAGTAGTCTTTATGAACTGAAATGTTGAAAGCGTCCATGCCCATTCCTCGCGATGCAGCATTCATAATGACGTTAGGCTGGTTCATTAGCCATTTCAGTCCCCTTTCCCGGCTAGTCTGGTATTTCTCCTCAGTGGCAACACTTGGTTTAATCTTGACGAAAGTCACTGCGAGTATTTGATAACCCATCTTGTCCCATTTCGGAACTATCGTATAACCATCGATTACTTCCTTCTCTAGAATTGCTCTCTTTCTTGAAATGGTAGGCTGAGAGACTCCCAGTTTCTTACCTAGTTCCCTGTCACTCACTCTGGAGTTCTTTATCAACTCGGTAACTATTCTGTGGTCGATATCTTTTGATCTTTTCATAGTTATCGCTCTTATCGCTCATGTGTTCTCTGTCCTACTTCATATTGCTTTTGGAAAATCGTTAGGCTTCGTTAAAGCCTGTTGGTCGTTTGGGTAGAAATTCTATCACAACAACAACCCTTCCTTCTACCCCTTCTTCCCCCCTCTCTATTACCTCTCTATTACAATTACAGACAGAGAGACAAAGAAGTCTCTGAAAGAGTCAAAGCTTCTAAAGGAGAGCTAGGTCTTTCAGCAGGGTGACGATGTTTAGGGTCTTTGTATAAGTGCAGATATGGCAATTGATACTACCAGAGAGAGTACGTAGATTAACAAGAACCTGCTTAATATTTTCCCTTTGATTTCTCCCCACACATCTATCTTCTGTCCTAGAAGAGAAGCAAGTCTCGCTTCAAGCCAGTTTGTGAATTTCTTAGATACGAGTCCTTGAACAAGAACGGTAGCAGTCCCAAGAATCAATCCTATCAGAAGAACTGCAGTCTCATTTTGCACGATAATTTTAGCCACATAAACAAATAGTGCTGTCGGATAGAATATCAAACACACTAGCAGGAAACACCATGCGAGAATACGGTTCTTCATTGAATCATACAACATACCTTTGAAACCTATGATGAAAGAAAACAGCATTGAAAAAACGACTGCTACCATAAGAAACAACAAACCAGCAGACTCTTTAGCAGTCAAAAAATCATGTTGGCTAATTATTAGTCCACTAGTAAACGTTGAAAGAGCGATGAGGCTGTAGAAAAATCCATCAACTCTGGAGAGAACTTTCTCTTTCTTCCTCTCTTGCTTCGTCTTCTCGGATTCTTCTATCAAAAAGTCGATTTTTTCTTCCAGTGTTTTTCTGTCTTCAGTAGCCATTGATTTTCTGCACCTTTCACAATTCTAGTTAGCTCTTTTTAGCTCCGTTATAACGTTTCTGCAATTCTTACACTTAAGAACATACAGAAACAGTAGAATCTGTGCAGATGACAATTACAGTTTGGGAAGTGGAAGATAGGTTAGAGTTTTTAGGCATAAAAGCCTGATTGCTCGAATCACCACTATTCACCGATTTGAGATTCGTGTAGGTGATATTTCTGGCAGTGTAAGCAGTGGTACAACTCTGAACGGTCAATCCCTTTGAAGTTCAGGGAGGATTTTTTCATAGAAAGCTAATGATTCTGGGTTGACTAATGCATCCTTGTTTGTGACTGGTCTGCCGTGGATGATGTTGGCGACTGAGCTCTCTACTTTCTTCATGTTGAATGTGTAGGGAATGTCTGGTGCCTCAATGATTAAGGCTGGAACATGTCTTGGCGAAGCCTGCTCCCGCAACGCTACTCGTATCTTGTTCTTCAAATCCTCAGTTAACCCGTAACCCTGCGTTAGCTTGACGAATAGGATGACGCGTTCCTCGCCTTTCCACGCTTGTCCCACAGCCATGCTGTCCGCTACTTCGGGAAACTTCTCTACTACGTTGTAGATTTCGGAGGGTCCAATGCGCACGCCAGATGGCTTCAACGTGAAATCAGACCTACCCAAGAAGGTTATGCCGCCCGTGTCACCGTGAAACAGAACCCAATCACCGTGCCGCCAAACATCCGGAAACACATTAAAGTACGCGTCCTTGTACCGCTTGCCATCCGGGTCATTCCAGAAATAAATGGGCATAGGAGGCGCAGGCGCTTCACACACAAGCTCAGCCTGCTGGTCTACCACAGACTTGCCCTTTTCATCATAGGCTTTAACTTTCATGGCTAAGGCTGGGCTCTGCAACTCACCAGCATAAACCGGCTGAATCGGGGTGCCAATGGCAAAGCAGCCGTTGATGTCGGTGCCCCCAGCAATGGAGTTGAAATGCAAATCCCCCTTGATCTCACGATAAACGTACTCGAAACCTTCAGCTGACAAAGGCGAACCCGTCTGACTAATCTCTTTAAGAGCAGGGAGGTCAAACTCCTTGCCCGGCTTGGCGCCTACACTTCGCAGATAATTGATGTAGCTGGCACTGCAACCAAAAATGCTAATCTTTTCATCCTGCGCCATCCGCCACATGGCAGTCCAGTCAGGGTAATTCGGGTTTCCATCATACAACACGACCGTAGCGCCCACAGCCAACGCACCCAGCAGCCAGTTCCACATCATCCAGCTGGGCGATGTAATGTAGAAAACACGGTCTTTACGCTTCACATCCGAATGCAGCTGCAACTCCTTCAAATGATTGATGAGCACACCGCAACCCTGAACCATGCATTTTGGCTTACCTGTAGTGCCCGAAGAAAACATGATATAAACTGGATGATTGAAATCCACCTGCTCAAACCTAAGCTCAGACGGGCTATCACGAGAAAGGAAATCCGTGTACACCACAGACTTATGAATGCTGCCTATGTTGGGCTTCTCACTCATGTACGGAACAACAACAACCTTCTCAAGCGAAGGCAATTCCCCAGCAATCTTCTCAACATTAGGCAAGAAGTTGAACGCCTTACCCTTGTACGGATAACCATCCACCGTGAACAACACTTTAGGCTCAATCTGACTTAGCCGATCGAGAACCGCGACGGGTCCAAGCTCACTACCACAAGAAGACCAAATGGCACCGATGCTCGTAGTAGCCAACATGGCAATGGCAGTTTCCATCAAATTAGGCATGTAAGCAGCCACACGATCACCCGGCTTCACACCCATCTTCCGAAGCGACTCAGCCAGCCTAGCCACAACACGATACAACTCGGCATACGTCATCTTCGCTGTCTTAGCCGTCTCACCACGGAAAACAAACGCTAAACGATCATCCCTATACCGCAACAGGTTCTCAGCAAAATTCAACCGACTGCCAACAAACCATTTTGCGCCCGGAAATTTGGTTAAATCGTCGACGACATGATCATACTTCCTCGAGGCTTTAATGTCTGCAAAATCCCACATAGCCGCCCAAAAATCTGGAATGCACTCAATAGACCATTTGTACAAGTCATTATAGGAGCCAATCCTGAGCTCATGCCTCTTATTGACAACGTCAATGAACTTCGTCACATTCGCCTGCTTAACCCGTTCTTGTGAAGGCACCCAAAGCGGCTTCCTCAACCCAGACACATCCTGCTCCGAAAGGGCAATTATGCAAAACACAAACATAAAACCCTTAACATACACCAAAAAAGAAGAAGCAAACAAACACGTGGGTGCAGACTACTCTTGGGCAGAAACAAGCTCGGTATTATTACTGTTTCTAAGCGTGAGTTAATAACATCTGAAACAGAAACCGGTCCTCACACGCCGTCCTTGACGAAGCCAGGTCCAACCAGTGACGAAGCCCTGACACAGACCAGCGGGCAAGCAGAACCCAAATCACCATACAAAAACCCAAACACACCCCAAGAAACAACGCGCAGACTCGTTGATGTCACTTAGAACACTCTGACGACGACATCCATACAGCTTCAGCCGCACAACACACTCAACATGGTAGAAGAAGGCTAAAGGGAAATGGCGCCTTCTTCTTCTGAAATCTCTTTCCCCGCACAACAGCCATGCTGGATGATGATGTCACTAGGAACAGCTTGACGATGACGCCCACACAGCTCTTCCCGCGATTTCAGGGACATCGAGATTACTTTATCCTATTCAGAGGCAATGTCCAGCCGGAGCCTTCAGTTAGCGACAACGCCACTAGCGACACGAACAGAACCCGTCTTCCCAACCCTCAACTGCCGCTCCCCTCTAAACGTAGAAATCCGGGCATTCTCAATCTGAACCACATCGCCCACAGACACAGAGTTAATCTGGTCATTCCACAGGCACAGCTTAATCTTCCCAGTTTCATCCGAAATCAACGCATTAGCAACACTAGCATGATTACCAAACCGCGTAATCACAAACGTCGGCTTCGTAATCTCCAAAACCTCACCCTTCAAATTCACCTTCTTCATGCCCACCCGCAGGTTTTTAATCAGGAGCAACTCAGACCTACCATCCTTCCTGAAATGATGCCTACAAAGCGCATCCAAGTTCTCAACATCCTTAATCGGGTTACCCTGCCTCAACAAAAACTCGTCAAAAACCGGAAACTGCGCCACCACCTTAGAACCCGTCGTAATCAACAAAACCACTCTATCCTTCTGCCTCAGACGACACTCAATAGACAGACTACCACACGACGACCTCCGATTCTCCCCAGCCGAAACCAACGCATTAAAAAACACGTCAGCATCAACATCATACTTAGCCGACAGAAACGCCAAGTACTCAGCAGGCGACGCCTTATTCCGCAACACTATCCCACCCTTCCCGCCAGAGCCATTTCCATCGCCGCAAGCCTCACTTCACAAACTTCAACGGATGCCTCTTAAACCTCTTCTTACACGTCACACTGCAAAAATAATAAGTCTCACCATCATACGTCTTCTTGAACTTAGCAGACTTGTCATCCAGAACTGCACCACAAACCGGATCCCTTGGCATTATCCTAGCCTTGACCTCATGTTAAAGTGCACATACTCCTTATTGTGATTAGTGGTAAAAAAGAGGGTTTATGAAACAAAGACAACCACGTAAACCTAATATCTTCTCGGGGGTCTTCGCTTAGCATAACATTCTCGGCAGTACACAGGTCTGCTACCGTCAGGCTTGAACGGAACTTCGCATTCCTGCCCACAGTCAGCACAGACTGCCTTATGCGTTTCGCTTCTATACATTCTACCATTTCAACTCCCTAAACTGTTTAGCGCAAAAATCTCTTTTTTGCACACCCTCATTACAAGACTAGCTCTCTTAAATCTATCCATTGACAAAAACGGTTCCCCCCAAAGTCACGTTATCTCCTCTATGGTAGTCTTGGTCAAAGCCTTTATGTTATTGAACTCGGTCATCTCTCCATAACCCACAAGCGTAATAGCCGTGCCTTCGCCTCCCATCCTAGCGGTTCGACCGATCCGGTGGAAATACACCAAGGCATCCAACGGAACATCATAGTTCACTATGTGAGTAACTCCATGAATGTCCAAGCCTCTGGCAGCAACATCAGTTGCAACGAGCAACCTCAATTCGCCCCTTCTAAACGACTTGATAACCACATCTCTCTGAGACTGAGTGAAACCAGCATGAAGCGCCATAGCATCATACCCCCGATCCCTCAACTCATCAGCCAGAATGCTCGTGTCCGTACGCCTATTACAAAACACAATAGCACGACCAATATGATTCTCATCCAAAATGCTACGCAAGGTCTCAAACTTGTTACGCGAATTCACAACCAAATAATACTGGCTCATCTGCGTAAGAGCAATCTCATCCTTACTCACAAGAATCATCTCAGGATTCTTCAGATACCTGCTACACACATTCATCACCGACTGATCTATCGTCGCCGAGAACAAACTAGTCTGCCTATCAGACGGCACCCTTCTCAGAATGATCTCAATATCATCTATGAAACCCATATCGAGCATCCTATCCGCCTCATCCAGAACAACAACCTTCACCGAAGCCAAATCCAGAATGCGTCTATCAAGCAGATCAATCACGCGGCCAGGCGTGCCCACAACAATATGGACACCATTTCTCAACGCGCGCACTTGCCTCTCAACAGGTTCTCCCCCATAGACAGGCAACACTCTCAACTTCGTATATTTTCCAAACCGACCAATATGATCCGCAACTTGAACAGCGAGTTCACGAGTCGGCACCAAAACCAAACCTTGAATCTTTCTCACTTCGGGGTTTAGGCGCTCAATCATAGGAACTCCAAAAGCCGCAGTTTTCCCCGTCCCAGTTTGCGCCTGCCCAATAACGTCCTTGCCTTCAAGCAGCGGAGTAATCGCCTGAGCCTGAATCGGAAAAAGACTATCAAACCCAAGTTCCTCAATGCCCTTCATAGTCTCCGCACTCAAGGGCAAGTCCGCAAAGTACTGTACTTGCATATTCATATTCTACATTTCTCCTGTCACAAAAACTCTTCATGCATTCCCAAAAGCTTTCAAAAGCCTCGTTAACTACATGATCAATGTGACAACACCATTCAACGTCGATCTCCCATAAAAAGGTTTAGCACGCAAACACACACAAAAACCCAATCCACAATGCTCACCACTTATAAGCCGATAACACTAAAACAAGCCTACAATGACCTCGCCAAAAAAACACAAAACCACAGCCAAAGTCTGGCTTGAATTCAAAGGCGAACCCCTGCTAGGAAAGGGCGGCGCCGACATACTTAACGCAATACGAAGCGAACAATCAATATCCAGAGCTGCTCGAAAAGCAGACATGTCATACCGATACGTCTGGAACTACCTAGCTAAACTGCAAAAAGCACTCGATGAACCCATAGTTGAAACACACAAGGGCGGCACAAAAGGCGGAGGCGGAGCCAAA
>Ga0209324_10001901_pt1 | contig 14477 bp, 11 predicted proteins | sample Rifsed19ft3_FD_184015 | JGI IMG/M metagenome (GOLD analysis project Ga0209324, IMG submission 184015) | Soil microbial communities from Rifle, Colorado, USA - sediment 19ft 3 (version 2) | ecosystem: Environmental > Terrestrial > Deep subsurface > Rock core/Sediment | place: Rifle, Colorado...
GGCCGTTGCTGTCATTGCCCCTTTCTTAATTTTTAGATTGTATACGAAGACCGAGGCAGGCCGTTATAACTGGGACAGATTTAAGCTTAAAATACCAATCTTCGGCCCGTTTTCCCAGAAGGCAACCATGTCCAGGTTTGCAAGGATATTCGGGGCGCTTTACAGGAGCGGCCTGCCAATCTTGCAGTCCCTTGATATAATGTCAAGGGTGGTGGATAATAAGGTCATATCCAAAGCAATAAAGGATATAGAAGGAGATATAAGGGCAGGCAAGAGCCTGTCGGAGATGATGGAGAAGAGCCGTCTCTTCCCCCCCATGGTGGTGCAGATGGTAAGGGTCGGCGAAGAGACCGGCGCATTGGATGAGATGCTGGATAAGGTTGCCCTGTATTACGACCAGGAAGTTGAATATACCATAAGAAACCTTACGACAACACTTGAGCCAATACTGCTTGCTTTTATATTCGGCATGGTTTTATTTTTAGCGCTCGCCATATTCCTGCCCATGTGGGATATAGTAAAATTCGTGAGGAGATGAAGAAAAAATCTCCTATCAATAACTTTGTCCTGTGGAGAAACGCCTTCTGTCTGAATAACAATAACGGCCGGACAATCTTTGAGACCTTGCTGGTTATCATCATGGTTGCGCTCTTTCTGCTCATTGCTGTGGAGAGGTTCTGGTCATCCGCCTATCTCGCAAGAGAGGCCGCGCTCAGGATAGAGCTTAGCAATATAAGGAGGGCAATAGGTTTCTATCATATTACAAAAGGAAAGCTGCCTGAGTCATTAAGGCAGCTGGCACAGGAAAAGGTGGTTGTTCCAACACAGGATACGCCGATTGCAATGGATTGGCCGTATATTCACGGCATGGCTGTTGACAAAGAAGGCTATCTCCTTGACCCCTTTGGCAACAGGTATATCTATGACCCAAATACAGGCAGGATAAAGACAGAGACAAAGGGATATGAAATTTGGTAAGAATATTCCCAAAATCCGATTCAGGCCTTTGGGATATTTGGAAGCCGGAACAAAAAAATCTTGACAAGCTATTGAAAACAGATTAAAACTATAAACATTAAGAGACCTTTGAAAATGCCTTTTTTGTCATTCCCACGAAAGTGGGAATCCAGAAGACATTGAAAACATGAGATTCCCGTTTTCACGGGAATGACCATTCAGGGTGAAATTCAAAGGTCTCATTAATGTGTGTGTTTTGGAAATATAAAACTGCTTCAAAAAAGGAGGGAAAGAATGTTAAAATCCAGAAAGGGTTTTACATTGATTGAGCTTGTGATGGTTATCGTTATTTTGGGAATCCTTGCGGCAGTGGCGATACCGAGGTTTATAGATATAAGGACAGATGCACAGAGCGCCACTGCAAGGGGCGTTGCGAGCTCTATAATGGGAACTGCTGCAATGCTGCATTCGCAGTTTCTTGTGGGCGGTACAACATATTCACTGGGGACAACTCTTGGCCCTGCTAATGCAATTGTTTTTGACGCAAATATCTCAGGCGGACCGACCGTTGCAGCAGTAAGTGCAGGTCTAAATGTTACTACAGGGGGTGGTAATCAAGCGTCGCTGGTCACCCTCGGTGTAGGCAATGCTGCATACACCTTCACTATTACATTAAATGCCACCCGTGGTCCCGGTATAGTGTACGGTTGGTAGCAACTGAAAGTGCTACTTTTAAATTTTATAATAATTAATTACGGCTATAAAATAACATAACTAAAAGATGATGGGAGTATGGTTTTCAGTATAAAGTCTTACATAATAAAATTTTTTTTGTTATTTCCCTCCTTTTCCTTGTAGCCTGTGGGTTTTTCTACAATATTTTAAATGGAGACCTCCTTTTGACCGAGAGAGACCTCTCGGTCTTTTTTATTCCTCCAAGGCTTTTCTGGGTAGATGCAATAAAGAACGGAGAATTCCCTCTCTGGAATCCGTATTATTACAGCGGCCATCCCCTTTTAGCTACACTCCAGCCAGCAGTATTTTATCCATTAAATATTCTTTTGCTGTTTTTTCCTTTTGACCTCGCATTCAACTGGATTATCATCCTGCATTTCTTTTTGGCAGGGCTCTTTCTACTATTGCTTATGAGAGAGCTTGGGGCAAGCACAACAGGCTCTTTTATAGGCGCTCTTATCTTTATGCTGGGTGGTTATATGATTTCCGTGCATAATCTCTTGTCCACCCTGCTGTCTGTAACATGGGTTCCGCTTACAATATTCTTTTATCTAAGGGCTATCAAGAAAAGTTCTTTCAGTGCCGTAGGGGAGGGGCTCGTCCCCTCCCGATGGGAGACCACGAGGGTCTCCCCTACACTTACATATGAAAAACTAAACAATTTTGTGGGAGGCCGCAAGGGCGGCTATGCTCTATTAGTTGGTATAACCCTTGCCATTATGTTTACAGGCGGCGGCATAGAGGTTGTATACGGAACTTTAGGGTTGCTTTTATTTTTGGCATTATTGCCAGAAACTTTTTTAGGGTTTTCGCCAGAAAATACCGCTCTGTCATGCCCGAATGTATCTATCGGGCATCCATCTTCAAATACTGGATTCCCGCCTCCCCCTGCCCCCCTCATAGAGGGGGATAAAGGGGGAGGTAGGAATGACAAAGCTGTAAGGGAGGGGCGCCTGTCCCCGAATGATTTTATCGGAGATGTCCCCTCCCGAGGGGAGACCACGAGAGTCTCCCCTACATCTGAAAGCGAGGATAGCTCAAAAAACTGTGCCTATTTGACAAAACGGATGGCCTATCTATTAATATCAGTAATAATCTTTCTTTTCTTATCCGCAGTCCAGCTCCTCCCTTTTTTAGAATTAAGTCATTATTCAGTAAGAGCAAGCGGCCTTAGTTACATAGAGGCCACAACATGGTCAATGGATTTAAAAGACCTTATCCAGTTTTTTATCCCTGACCCTTATGGCTACGGTGTTTCCGAAGCAAAATACTGGTCAAACCAAAGCTGGCTTAAGACAATATACATTGGAACCATTCCCTTTATATTATCTGTCTTCTTCTTTGTAGAAAGGAGGCGGAAAACACTCCCCTTTATTTTTATTCTGTTATTCTCATTTATCCTTGCCTTTGGAAAAAATAGTGCTATCTATGAGTATCTTTATTATTACCTCCCCTCTTTCAACAAAATCAGATACCCGGTAAAATTTCTGTTTCTCGTTTTTATATTATTTTCAATTTCTGCTGGTTTAGGATGGGACAGCCTTAAACAAAATCTTGAATATGGGAAAAAGAGGGGGAAAAGGATAATTATTGGCCTTCTCTGTCTTGCAACCCTATCCGCAATTGCCTTTGGATTTCTCAGTTACTTTGATGCAGAGGTAAAGAATTTTCTGATTGAGAGGGGAGTAAAATATCCTGAATATAATGAGGTATATATAAATGTATTCAATACAAAGAGGCTTCTCGTTATTTTCATCTTGAGTACATTGATGCTTTATGGCGGTATGAGGTCAATCAAGATGCAAAGAATTATGCCGTATCTCATGGTATCAATCTTAACAATAGACCTTTTCTTTGCACATTTTGGGTATTATTTTACAACAAAGACAGAAGAATATCACAAAAATAGCGAAAGCATGAGTTTTGTCCTAAAAGATAAGGATGAATTGTTTAGAGTATTTACGACACCCAAGACAAAGAAGGGAGAAGTTGTAATATCAGCAACAGAAAATAATGAAATAAAGGAAAAGGAAGTTTCTTCTGTTAATGACAGTAAGAATGTGAATGTTGGCATTGATAAGGAAATTATACATGGATATAATCTGGAAAGACGAATATTTGATATGGATGGTGTTGAGGTTATGAGGCTTTCAGATTATGAAAAAGTGTCTACTCTCCTGACTGCAGCGCCAGGGCCAGGCGCTACTAATCTATTAGCCCTTTTAAATGTAAAGTATGTATTATCCACACCAAAGATAGAATCTAAAGAGTTTAGGCTGGTAAAGATAATAAGACCAGTGCCCGGCAAGACGAAGAAAAAGCTTGAAGAGGAAAATTTTTTAAAAATATACCAAAATCTTAATTATCTTCCAAGGGCGTTTTTAGTTGAAGGTTACAGGATATTAAAAGAACAGCAGGATTTCTCCAGAGTAGTGCAGGATATACGGGACAAGACATTTCATCCAGCTAAAGAGGTTTTGTTATATGAAGAGCCGTGGGGGGGGGATAGTTCGGAGTTAAGAGTTCGGAGTTCGGAGTTAGTAAAAACTAAAACCATCAAAGAACAAAAAAAACGAGAGAATGAGGTGGCTATAGTTGACTATCGCAACAACAGTATAAAACTCAGCGTAAATACTGACAGACCAAAGATTTTGGTCCTTAGCGAAACTTATTATCCGGGTTGGAAGGCTTATGTTGATGGGCAGGAAAAAAAGATATTAAAGGCAAATTTTGCCTTCAGGGCTGTGCCTTTATCAGCAGGTCAGCATGAGGTTGAGTTTATCTATGACCCGTGGACATTCAAAATAGGTCTTTATATAACACTATTAACTATAATATCATTAGTAAGTTTTGGTGTATTTCTCGTTCCCAAGCTCCGGCTTGGGAACGCCGGTGCCTAAGAAGCTCCAGCTTTTTTCTATGAAGCCGGAGCTTCATCAACCATTGCGTTACCAAGCAGAGCTTGGTAACGAGAAGATAAGACGTAATCATGAGAACCCGCTATAAGGCAATAGAAAACCACGTTATCTACTTTACGACCTCTACAATTGTCGAATGGATACCGGTTTTCACGTCAAATAAATATAGCGACATCATCATTAACTCTTTGTCATATTGCCGCCAAAACAAAGGCCTGAAGGTATTTGCATACGTTATTATGGACAATCATATTCACCTGCTTGTTTCCGGTGATAACTTGTCCGTGATAATAAAGGATTTCAAAAGTTACTCAGCAAGAGAAATTATAAAGGCAGCAGAGAATGAGAAAAAGGAGTGGCTTTTGAATCAGCTAAGGTTTTATAAGCGTTTGCACAAGACAGATAGCGAGTATCAAGTATGGCAAGAAGGGTTTCACCCACAGATGATAATGACTGACGATATGTTACTGCAAAAGATGGAGTATATCCATAACAACCCTTTAAAGAGAGGGCTAATAGAGCGTCCTGAACACTGGAGTTATTCCAGCGCAAGCAATTATATTTTGGGTTCGGGACGGATGGATGTGGATGTGATTAAGGTATGATTTGAAGCGGAGCTTCCGGACAATTGCGTTCCCAAGCGGGAGCTTGGGAACGAGAGGAAACGGAGGGGAATTTACCCACTTGTAATGAGAAAGGTTCTTATATCATGAAAACAATAGTAATGATTCCAACATATAATGAGAGGGAGAATATTTCTCCTCTCCTTCAACAGGTTCTTGAGATAGATAAAGATATAGAGGTTCTTGTTGTGGATGATAATTCGCCGGATGGTACGTGGAGGATTGTGGAGGATATCTCTGAAAAGGAGCCGAGGGTACATCTCCTTCTGAGGAAGAGGAGAAAGGGGAGGGGGGTGGCAGGCATAGATGGTTTAAAGTATGCCCTTGAAAAGAAGGCTGATTATATAATTGAGATGGATGCGGATTTTTCGCACAACCCGAAGTATATCCATGAGCTGCTGAGGGCGATGGAGGAATACGATGTTGCAATCGGTTCACGTTTTATTGACAAGGGAAAGGACAAGGACAGGGGGCTGTTGAGAAGGTTTATCACAAAATTGGCAGGTATGTATGTAAGGATGCTCTTAGGCGTGAAGATAAAGGATGTGTCATCAGGCTTCAGGTGTTTTAAAAGAGAAGCGCTGGAAAAGATAGACCTTGATGATATGGTGTCAGGAGGACCGTCAATCGTGCTTGAGCTGTTATACAAAATCACATTGAATGGTTTTAGCATCAAAGAGGTGCCTATTGTATTTGAGGACAGGAGGCAGGGGAGAACAAAGCTTGACTGGATAACACTTTTGGAGACAATGGTAATGGTGCTGAGGCTAAGGAAGATGAAAAAAGACGGTTTAATCAGAACAGGCACAGCATGAGAGAAAAGATTTTATTGTTAAACCCGCCCGGGAACCTGCCGTATATAAGGGATTATTACTGCAGTAAGGTTTCAAAAGGGAGCTATATCTATCCGCCTACAGACCTTGTTGTGCTGAGCGGCATAATTGCGGAAAAATACGATGTTGCGGTTCTGGATGCAATGGCCCTCGGCATGGATGCAGGGGTATGCATGACTGGGATAGGAAATATCAGCCCAAAGGCCGTTGTTGCCCTTGTCGGCGCAGTATCCTATCATGAAGACGCCCCTTTTCTTGAAAATATTAAAAGAAGATATGGTGTTCCAATAATTGTAACAGGGGACCTGTTTTTAGAAGATGGCGAGGCAATGCTTAAAAATCATCCTTTTCTTGACGCTATACTCATGGATTTTACCAATACAGATGCAATAGCTTACCTGGATGACAAAGAAGATGAAATAAAAAACATGATATACAGGAGAGGAAACGAAATTGTAAAAAAAACCTCTCCGCGCACAGCAGAAAAAGAATATACAATACCCATCCCGCGGCATGAATTGTTTATGGATAATTATAATTACCCATTCGTAAAACGCAGGCCATTCGCAACTGTTTTAACAGATTATGGCTGTCCGTATAAATGTTCTTTTTGCGTCATTGCAACCCTGGGATTCAAGTGCAGGCCTGTTGAGAATGTAATATCCGAACTGCGCTATCTTAAAAACCTCGGATGCAGGGAGATATACTTTAATGACCAGACATTTGGCATAAAAAATGTGCGCGCAGGAGAGCTGTGCGAAAGGATGATAAAGGAGGAATTGAGTTTTGGATGGGTATGCTGGTCAAGGGTGGATGTAATAAATGAAGAATTGCTCAAGTTAATGAAAGGCGCAGGCTGTCATACCATCCTGTTCGGCGTTGAGACAGCCAATGAGAAATCGCTTAAGAGTATGGGCAAGGGATATACATTAAGAGAAATAGAAGAGACATTCAGATTGTGTAAGAAGCATGGCATAAGGACTCTGGCAACATATATCCTTGGGTTGCCTGGAGAGGATAGAGAGGATGTTGTGAAAACTATTGAGTTCGCTGTCAGGCTTGATTCTGATTTTGTCTCATTTAACACCCTTATACCGCGTGCAGGGACACAGATACGGCAGTATGCCATCAATTCCGGGTGGATAGCAGAGGGAAATATACGGATGGATCAGTCAGGCACCTATGCTGTCATGGGTAATGAGGCGCTTACAGGGGATGATATACTGGAACTTAAAAGATGCGCTGTGAGGCATTTTTACGGGAGGCCGTCATATATAGCCAAAAGGTTTTTGGGTGTGAGAAGCTTATATGAGCTCAAGAGATTAATTATGGATGGAAAAGAGGTGCTGTTTGGCGGATATAGCGGCTGACAATGCAGTTTTAGAGACGGTTAATTGCAATCTATGCGGCGCTACTGATGAAAGACTGCTTTTTCTGAAAGATGGATTCAGAATTGTAAAATGTAATTCCTGCGGCCTGATATTTGTTAACCCGCGGCCTAAAAAAGAGTATTTACAGAAATTATACTCAAAAGGCTATTATAGGATATCTAAAAATGATTCAATAGGCTATCGGGATTATGAGGCTGACAGGCGATATCATATTGCAAATTTTAAAAAACTCCTTGATTCAATAGAGAGTTTTAAAGAAGGGGGAAGGCTTCTGGATGTCGGATGTGCTGTGGGTTTTCTTTTGGAAGAAGCGAAGGCGCAGGGGTGGGATGTTTACGGCGCAGAGATGTCTTTTTATGCAGTAAATAAAGCAAGGGAAAAGGGGCTAAATGTCTTTGCAGGCGATATAACTGACACTGGTTTTGAAAATAATTTCTTTGATGTGATAACCTGCCTCGGAACTATAGAACACCTTCCAAACCCCGTTGCGGCAATCAGAAAAATAAACCGGATATTGAAGGATGATGGTCTTTTTGTTCTCTCTACCCCTGATGCAGGAGGGCTTATAGGCGGCAGGAGATTCCAGTATAAGCCAAAAGAACATCTGTACTACTTTACAAACGAGACAATTAAGAGGATGTTTGAGAGAGAAGGTTTTAAGATACTATTTATTGCTGGCGAAAGGCTTAAAAAACCACTGCATTTTATCCTGGAAAGGCTTGGATATTATTTCCCTCATTCAAATAGAGTTGTAAGGGTTCTTGAGGCTATATTTAAAAGATTGGGCATTCTAAGCGCTGGCATAACAATACCAACAGGACAGATGATTGTTTACGCAAAAAAAGGCTAAAAAATATAGTAAACCAGCAATTAAACGTGTGTCATGCCCGAAGGTTTTTATCGGGCATCCATATCTATAAAAATCTGGATTCCCGCTTAAACTATGCGGGAATGACAACTTTTCAGAGGTTGCATTATAGTTGTTGGAGTAATAATATGGACATCTTGTTAATATATCCGCCCCTTTCTGTCAAAGAAAGATACGGCAACAGGAAGATAGGCAGCAGCGGCGGGCATTTGCCGCCTCTGGGGATTGCCGGCATTGCCGCATATCTGAGAAAAAGCAATTATGATGTAGGCCTTATTGATGCCCTGGCGCTGGATATGACTGAGGAGGATATTTGCAGGTATATAGCAGTTCACAGGCCGCGGGCAGTGGGGCTTTCAGCTCTTACATCCATGTTTCACAGGGCAGCCTCCTTGGCTAATGTGATAAGGGAGCGTTTTCCTGAGATTCTTATCATGCTCGGCGGCCAGCATGCCACTATAATGGCTGAAGAGATATTTAAGGCGCATGATAAATATTTCGACCTGCTTGTGTATGGTGAAGGCGAGGCAACCTGCCTTGAGTTGATGAATATATTCAAAGACACCGGATATGAAAGGCAGAGTCTTTTAGGCAGCCCTTTATTAAAGAATATAAACGGCCTGATATTTAAAGCCGGAGATAGTATAATAAAAACCCCTGTAAGGAGCCCTATAGCGGATTTAGATAGCCTGCCTTTTTCTGCAAGGGACCTCCTGCCAATGGATAAATATATCCCGCTCCCCAATCAGTATAAGAGGCTGCCTGTCGTGCATATGATTTCCACGCGCGGCTGCCCCTATCCGTGCAGTTTCTGCTCTGCAAGCGCTGTTTTCGGCAAAAAGGTGCGTCAGATGAGCCCTGCAAGGGTTATAGCTGAGATAAAACATCTGATGGAAAGATATGGCGCAAGAGAGATATCCTTCTGGGACGACACCATGACCATAAGGAAGGACTGGATGATGGAGTTCTGCGACAGGCTCACATCAGAGGGGATTGATATTACATGGACATGCTACGGCCATGTCAATACTATAACAGAAGAGCTCCTTTTAAAGATGAAAAAGGCAGGCTGTTTTAATATCTTTTACGGGTATGAATCAGGTGACCAGGGGCTGCTCGATATGGTGGATAAGGGGACAACCCTTGACAAGATACGGCAGGTCAATCAATGGACAAAGAAGGCCGGCGTAGAAATAAGGGCGTCGTTTATGCTCGGTCTTCCAGGAGAAACCCCTGAGCTTGCGAGAAAGACTATAGATTTTGCAATAGAGCTTGACCCTGATTATGCCCAGTTTTCCCTTACCACGCCGTATCCGGGGACGAACCTGTGGCATCAGGCTAAGAATTATGGAAACCTTGAAACAGATTTTTCCGAATACCACGGCTGGAGTGCGGTCTTTCTGCCGAGCGGATATAAAAGCAGAGATGAACTGCTGGCGCTGGAAAAGGAGGCGATGAGACGTTTTTACTTCAGGCCCGGATACATACTTAATAAACTTAAAAAGATAAATGGTATTGTTGACCTTATCCGTTACATAAAGGGTTTCAGGTTTGCGCTGGGGTTTTTAAGATAGTTATACGTCTATGTCCCGCATTGCCTTCATACAGGAAGTCTGGCACGAATATATCGGCACCATGTCCATTGCCGCATATCTTAAGGCAAAGGGTCATGAGAGCGATGTCTTTATCCCGGGTGGAGAAAAAGACCTGATTGCGTCACTCAGGGAGTTTGCCCCGGATATCCTGGCCTTTAGCTGTCTTACAGGCGGGCACCGGTGGGCCCTTGAAAAGGCTGGATGGCTTAAGAATGAACTAAAAAAAACAACTATCTTTGGAGGCATACATCCCACACTTTTCCCGCAGATTATAGACTATCCTCAGGCAGATATGGTTTGCATAGGCGAGGGTGAGGAAACTCTTGTGGAGCTTGCGGATAATATCCATGATACGGAAGGGCTTGGCTCTGTAAGAGGTATCTGGTTTAAAGAAGACGGGTTGGTTAAAAAGAATCCGCCGCGTCCTTTGCTTGCAAGCCTTTCAGCCATTCCTTCACCGGACCGCTCCATCTACCTCAAATACCCTGTAATTGAGAAGAATCCGTCCAAGCACTTCATGGCAGGCCGCGGATGTCCGTATAACTGCACATTCTGCTATAACGACTCTCTCAAAAAACTTTATAGCGGCAGCAGATTCCTCAGATTAAGGGAATACGGCCATCTCTTGGAAGAGATTGTTTATGCTAAAAAACACTCCAGACTGGAGACTGTTGTCTTTGACGACGATACGTTTACAGCAGACTCCCGTTGGCTGAAGGGGTTTCTTGAAATCTACAAGAGGGAGATCGGACTTCCATATGTCTGTAATGTCAGGGTTGAGCATATAGATGAGGAATTGGCAAGGATATTGGCTGAAACAGGCTGTTTCAGGGTCTGTATGGGGATTGAATGTGGCAGCGAATCAATCAGGCGGAATGTGCTTAAGAAAAACTTTACAAACGACGAGGTAATCACAGCCGCTGGTATTATCAAACAATATGGCATCAGGATACTGACTAACAATATGGTGGGTATCCCTGACGAAACTATTGGTGATGCGATAGAAACTATTAAGATTAATGTGCGTATCAAAACCGATTACCCATGGTGCTCCATATTTCAGCCTTATCCGGGAACTCCATTGGCAGATTATGCGATAAGGAAGGGTTACATGAAGTCGCTTGATGTGGATAGCTTTGACCCCACATTTTTTGAAGGCAGCATGTTAAAAATGAAGGACATAGATGCCATAGTGAACCTTCAGAAGTTTTTTTATGTAGCAGTCCGTTTCCCATGGACTATCCCTTTGATACAGAGGCTTTTCCATTGGCCTCTCAGAAAAGCTTACCATTTTATTTTCCTAATCTTCTTTGCCTATCGTTATGCGAAAAGCAACAGGCTGGGAATGAAAGATATCCTGCGCTTTGGCCTGCACTCAATAAAACTTTACGGGAGGCTGGAATGAAGAATATTCCCTCCTGGCCGGGGAACCGATGGACTATAGCACTGGTTTTTATCTTTCTTTCAGCATTCTTTATTCAGTCCACATTATCCATATCCAAAAGGTCAAATACATGGGATGAAAGCGGGCACCTCCTTTCAGGCTATGCCTATATTAAAAGAGGGATAGATTATCTGGAGCCGAGTCATCCGGTGCTGGGGCGGCTTATACCGGCCCTGCCGCTTCTCTTTTTTGACCTGAGATTTGAGCCGGATAAGGTGAGCGCCCAGAATGCGCCCGGGTCTAATTTTTATCCATATTCTCTGAAATTCCTGTTTGAGAATAACGCGGACGGCAAGAAACTGCTCTTCTATTCGCGGCTTTCTATGATTGCACTGGGGATACTTCTTGGTGTCTATATCTTTACATGGGCAAGAATGCTGTATGGCAATAAAGGTGGTTTCTTAGCGCTTTTTTTCTATGTGTTATGTCCTAATATGCTGGCGCACAGCGGCCTTGTTACAACAGACTTCCCGCTGACAGCATTCTTTATTATATCTCTGTTTTGTCTATATCTCCTGACTGACAAGATTACAATATTAAGGGTATTTTTAGCCGGAATCTCGTTAGGGCTGGCGCTTACCACTAAGTATTCGGCATTGCTCCTCTCTTTGCCGTATACAGCGGCCTTTCTGTATCTCTTCCTGAAAAGGGATATTGATATAAGCAAGGGGTTATCTGCCTATAAGAAAAATATTCTTATATCGCTCATCTTTGTTTTCATACTTTTAAGTGCGTATCTGACCATTTGGTCTGTTTATGGTTTTGATTACAGGGCAGATATACTTGATGCAAAATCAGAGCAAGAGATAGAAAAAACAGTTTTCAAATGGGAGGAAAATAAGACAAAGTCTGCTGTATTAAACAAGGCTCTCGACTCCATAAGATATTTTCATATTCTCCCTGAGTCGTATATATACGGGCTATACAGATTTCTGAGCAGGGCAGATGAAGGCCATGCCGCATTCCTGATGGGCGAATATTCAGGCCATGGCTGGTGGTATTATTTTTTAATGGCATTCCTTATAAAGACACCGATTCCAGTGCTTTATCTTTTTTTGGGTTCAATCCTGTTTTTATCAAGATATCAAAACAGGGCAAAGACGTTTATATTCATTGCCCTGCCGGTTATGTTAATGTTTTTTGTCTCAACCCGACAGCATATAAATATCGGTTTGCGGCATATCCTGCCGGTATACCCCCTTATTTTTGTGTTGATAGGCGGTTTAATCAACATTAATATAAGCAGAAAAAGGCTTGCCGGCATAATACTTACCCTTGCCATGACATGGTCTGTCTGGACATCTATCAATATTTACCCTTATTATCTGGCGTATTTTAATGAGTTTATCGGAGGGCCCCAAAATGGCTATAAATATCTTGTAGATTCTAATCTTGACTGGGGGCAGGACCTTCCCGGCCTGAAAGAATATATGGACCGTAACAGTATAAAAAAAATCAAACTATCTTATTTTGGTTTCTCAGACCCCGCGTATTATGGTATAAACTACAAATATCTGCCGAGTTACAGCATCCCCGAGCCGCATATTGAGAGGTATTATATCCCTGCGGAAGGCTATTTTGCCATAAGCGCTACAATGCTTCAGGGTGTATATATGCAGAATAGGGATTTGTATAAGGTGTTCAGGGAGACAAAGCCGATAGATACAATAGGCTATTCTATCTTTATATATAAGACAGGAAGTTGAGATAATAAATTTTAGGTAGATTTTATGCTTCTTAAACTGGATTGCCGATACTATAAGGGCGAAAAACCCTGCAAGTTTAACCGGCTGTGTGAAGGTTGCAGCCACTATGAGCCCATGGGGAAGAGGATACTCATCATAAAACTCGGGGCTACAGGAGATGTGCTACGTACCACACCCATACTTAAGCCCTTGAAAGAAAAATATAAGCCTTCACATATAACATGGGTGGTTGATGAAGGCCCTGCTGAAATTCTTAAAGGGAACCTGCTGATTGACAGGCTCCTTGTCCTTAATACAGAAACAGCATTGAGGTTGTCGGTGGAACAGTTTGATATCATAATCAGCTTTGATAAGGCATACGGCGCTGTTGCATTGGCAGAATCGGTAAAAGGCAAGGAAAAATACGGATATGGCTTGAGCCAATATGGCACCATATATCCGTTTAACGAGGAATGTAATTATAACCTTATGCTCGGTTTATCAGACGACTTGAAGTTCAGGAAAAACAGAAAGACCTATCAGGAGATGCTTTTTGAGGTCGTTGGTATTGATTATAAAAAGGAAGAGTATGTATTTAATGTTGCCGAAGAAGATATGTTGTGGGCCAAAGCCTATCTGCAATCCAATGGGTTTAAGGAAGGAGATTTGATAATAGGCCTTAATACCGGCGGAGGAGATCTGTTTGCCAATAAAGGCTGGTGTGATGACGGTTTTAATAATCTTGCTGAAGTATGCGCAGCAAATCTCGGCTGCGGGGTTATTCTTCTGGGAGGGCCCAAAGAGGTTGAGAGAAATAAAAGGCTTTGTAGTCGTTCAAAGTTTTCCCTGGTAAATACAGGCAATCATAATATGCTTGGGAGATTTGCCGCACTTATAAAATGCTGCAATCTGATTGTTTCCGGCGATACGCTGGCTATGCATATTGCCATTGCAGTAAAAACCCCGGTAGTGGCCTTATTTCTTTCCACATGTCCGCAGGAGATAGAGTTCTATGGCAGAGGAATGGCGGTTTCTGCAAATGTAGATTGTGCGCCATGCTATAAGAGAACCTGCGATAAGGATGATTGTATCAGAGATATATCAGCCGAAAGGGTTTACGAAGGGGTAGTGCATCTGCTTGGGAAAATTAACCAATCACATTATAAAACCAGCAGGTTGCTAAAAAAGTCTTTATGACGTTCTTTTGGGTTTTCCAACACCATACGAGGGTGAAGGATTTGCCCTTCCAAATTTTTAGCTGAGGAAGGATATCAATGCTTATATCAATAATAATGCCTGTCTATAATGAAAAAAGGTATATTGAGGAGATTGTAAACAGGGTCTTAAAAACAGATATTGAGAAAGAGCTTATTGTAGTGGATGATTTCTCCACTGACGGGACAAGGGATATTTTAAGCAGAGTGGGTG
>Ga0209324_10001911_pt1 | contig 14426 bp, 15 predicted proteins | sample Rifsed19ft3_FD_184015 | JGI IMG/M metagenome (GOLD analysis project Ga0209324, IMG submission 184015) | Soil microbial communities from Rifle, Colorado, USA - sediment 19ft 3 (version 2) | ecosystem: Environmental > Terrestrial > Deep subsurface > Rock core/Sediment | place: Rifle, Colorado...
CGGTTCCCGGAGGCGTTCGTCGAGATCCTGGTCAAGGAAGGGGAGAAACTCTCGGATGAACTCCAGGACGACTATAGTTTCCGCTACGCCCTGGTAAATCTATCCGCGAAAGACCGGAACGAACTGCAGGAGAATTTCAACGACGCCAAGCAACTTCTCCCGTTCGCCTTTGAGCCGATTGCCTCGCCGTAATCACGACGGGTGCGCCAGCCCGACCCTACTTTCCGTCGCCTGTCTCCTTCCCACTCGTGCCCCGGTGAAACGCCCAGCGAAGACCGACCGGCGTCACCAAAGTGGTGACCAGCACCATCATCACGATCGCCGAGAACACTCCTTGAGAGAGGATCGGTTCCCCGCCGATCGTCAAACTGGTTCCGATGCCGGCAAAGATCAGCCCGACCTCGCCCCGGGGGATCATCCCGATGGCGACGGCCAGACGGTTGACACCCCGCCCCACGACCCCCACTGCACATGCCAGCTTGCCGACCAGCGCGCAGATGGTCAAGACGATCCCGAACCCGAACACCACGGGGCTCGCCAGGCTCCCCAGATGGACCTGGATGCCTATCAGCACGAAGAAGAGGGGAACAAAAAAGCTCGACAGCGGGTATAAAAGCTCCGCGAGTGTCCCCTTTTCCTCCTTGACGCGGATTCCCTTCCCATAGGGGTCCAGCATCAGTCCGGCGGCAAAGGCACCGACGATGCCGGCCAACCCCACCATTTCTGCCGCAAAGGCGAGCGTAAAGCACAGCCCGAGGCCAAACACCAACATCATCTCGGGACGGCCAGTGCGCGCCACCAGACGAACGATCTGATCCGAGAAGAGAACCCCGATCCCGACCGCGATTCCGAGGAACATGATTGCCCGGAGTAGGATTCCCACGACCGCCAGGACCGATAGACCCGGTCCGCCAGACGCGACCGCTGTCACCAGCCCGGCCACGACCGCCAGCACCATCAACCCGAGGATATCATCCAAGATGGCCGCGCCGAGGATGATCTGCCCCTCACGACTTTGCATCACTCCAAGATCCCTCAGGACGCGCACGGTGATCGCAACGCTGGTGGCCGACAGGGTGGCCCCCACAAAGACATGAACGAGAGTCGGGCTGTTCGGAACCAGCCATGCCGCCGCGCCCCAACCAAGCAGGAGAGGGACCACGATCCCGACTCCAGCCACGAGGAGCGACGACAGTCCCGTTCCGGTCAAGGCCCGAAGGTCTGCTTCCAGCCCCACATCGAAAAGGAGGATCAGTACCCCGATCTCGGCCAGAACCAGCAGGGTCGGATCAGATCGGACGAAGGCGATCCCCTCCCCCCCGAAGAACGGCGGGAGGAGATTGCTGAGCACGATCCCGACGAGCAGCTCTCCGAGGACCGACGGCTGTCTCCACCGTTCGGCCAGCAGGCCGCCGACCTTTGCCGCTCCCACGAGGACCGCCAGCCCGAACAGGACCGGGCCAGACCGCGGGTGCCCCTCTGGGCCCGCCGCCCAGGCCAGCGCCGGAACCGAAAGGGTGACCACGAACCCTCCGAGCAGTGCGAGCCAAGTCGTAATTCCCACCCTGTTGGCCTTCAGCGCGCCACGAGCTAAAGCGATGTCAGGTTCTCCTCTTCCCATGCAGGGGCCGTCGCGATAATGCAGCCAGGCCATATCGCGTATCGAAACAGATGACCGTTCTACCGAGCGGAGCCGGACCGGCCGTAGAGCGCCCGGGCCTTGCGGAGGTGTCTGATGGCCTCGGAGCGCTTCCCGAGCGCCTCACAGAGGAGGCCGAGGTTGTAGTGGGCGTCGGCGAAGTCAGGGTCGCGGTCGATCGCCTGGCGATAGCACCGGATCGCCTCGTCGGCGCGCCCGAGTTCGTCGAGGAGCACGGCGAGATTGAAGTGGGGGATCGGATCGGCGGGCGCGTGCTCGATGGCAGCCCGGTAGTGCGCCTCAGCCTGAACGGGCTTCTTCGCCTCCTGGTAGAGGCGGCCGAGATTCACATGGGCATCGGACAGGGTCGGGTCCAGCTCCAAGGCCTGGTGGTAGGCCCGCTGCGCCTCCTCCGGCGAGGATCCCTCCAGCTCGACCGCGAGATTGGCCCACTGCTGCGCCGTGAGGGCGGGGGCGGGGGCGGGGGCTGTTGCTGGCGGCGGCGGCAAGGCCACCTGCTCGGCGACGGCCTGCACCTCGAAGTTGAAGAGGAACTGTCCCGAGTCCGGCTGCCAGCGGGCGGCTCCGTCCCAGGCAACGACCCGGCTGCCGTCGGCATAGATCGTCAGGCTCGTCAGGTGCTGATCATCCGGGAGCTGGCGCTTGAGGGAGGCCAACATTCGGCGGATCCGCTTCAGGGGGACACGGGAGCCGAGGAGGCCCTTGGTGGTTTTCAGGAGCAGGAGATCTTGGAAAGTGAACTGGAACCGCCGCCCGGCACCCCGGATCGGCGAGAGGAAACCCGCGCGGACGCACGACCGTATCTGCTGCTCTGGCAGGTCGAGGATCTTCGCCGCATCCCGGGTGGTGAAGTGCGTCACTTCTTGACAGCCTGGGCCTTCTTCTCTGGCTTCCCCGGCGTCGCCTCGGCGCGTCTGGCCTTCACGGCCGGCTTCTTCTCCTGCGTGACCCGCTTCGCGAGGCTCTCCTTGAGCGCCTCCATCAGGTCGATCACCTGAGCGCGCTGGACCTGGGGCCCGACCGCAGTCACTTCCTTCCCCTCCACCTTGAGGTTGACCAAGTCCAGGACGCGCAGCCGGTATTCGTCCTGATACTGCTCGGGCTTGAAATCGCCGTTGGACAGCTCGTCCACCAGTCTCAGGGCCAGCTCCAGCTCGCCCTCCTTGATCTTGGCCGATTTCCCCTTCTCGATTTCGCCGAAGTCCCGTACCTCGTCGGCGAAGTACATCGTGTGGAGCATGAGGCCGTCCTGGGCCGGCCTGATCAGCACCAGGCTCTCCTTGCCGCGCATGACGAACTTGGCGAGGGCAACCCGATCGGTCTTGGCCATGGCGTCGGCCAGCAGCCGGTAGGCCTTTTCACCCCCTTTGTCGGGGCCGAGGTAGTAGGTCTTCTCAAAATAGATCGGATCCACCTTGGGAAGCGGTACGAACTCGGCGATATCGATGACCTTCGAGGCCTCCCCCTCCAAGGACTTCAGCTCCTCGTCCGTGAACCGGACGTACTGCTCCTTGGCAAACTCATAGCCCTTGACCAATCCGGCCCGCTCCACCACTTCGTTACAGACCGGGCAGAAGGTCTGCTGCTTGATCCGGCTGCCGCACTTGGCGTGGAGCAGATTGAAGGAGGCGCCCCCCGAGGAGGCGGCGGTGTAAAACTTGACCGGGATCGAAACCAGCCCAAAGGAAATCGTGCCCGAGCTGATCGAGTGAGGCGGCATCGCGTCTCTCCTCCTGCCACAGGGATAAGGGGATTTGCACCATACCATGAAAGTCCTTATACTTCAAGGCGCGTTGTAACCTGCTCGGATCATGCCCGACTGTTGCGGAGGCCCCAAAGCCGTGGTCAAGGAGACCAGTCCAAGACTTCAGGCATACCGGAAGAAGCGCGACCCCGGGCGGACGCCCGAGCCGTTCGGCGGGGGCCGTGTTGCGGGCGGGCGTCTCTTCGTCATCCACAAGCACGCGGCCCGGAGCCTCCATTACGACTTGCGCCTGGAGATGGATGGGGTCCTGAAGAGCTGGGCCGTGCCCAAGGGCCCGTCCGTTCGGCCCGAGGAGAAGCGTCTGGCGGTTCATGTGGAAGACCACCCCATCGAGTACGCCAATTTTGAGGGGGTCATTCCGCCGGGCAACTACGGCGCCGGCGCGGTGATCATCTGGGATCGCGGGTGGTACCGACCGGTGAAAGAGGGTGATCCCCTCGAGCAACTTGCCAAGGGAAAGCTCGAACTCGAGCTATTCGGCTTTAAACTCCGCGGCCGGTGGACGCTCGCCCGGATGGCCAAGAAGGAGAAGGAATGGCTTTTGCTCAAGAAGGCGGATGCCGCGTCCTCCGAAACGGAGCTCACAGAGCGCTATCCGCAGTCGGTCCTCTCGGGGCTCACCGTAGAGGAGATGCGCGATCTTCCCGCCAAGCGGGCAGGGCTCCGGGCCCGGCTTCACGCCCTCAAGGTTCCCCGGCGTGCCCTATCGCCGCGGAATCAGCCGTTCATGCTGGCCACGCTGGCGGAGCGCCCGTTCTCAGGCAAGGGCTGGCTCTTCGAGGTCAAGTACGATGGCGTGCGGGTGCTGGCCTATCGTCAGGGGGAAGCGGTAGAGCTCTACGGCAGAAGCGGCCAGATGATCACGGGGCGCTACCCGGATCTGGCCAGCGCGCTGCGGGCGCTTCCGGTGGACCGGTTCCTTATCGACGGCGAGATCGTTGCGCTCGACGAGAGCGGCAAACCGAGCTTTGAGCGCCTGCAGGCGCGAATGGGCCTCACGAATCCTCGCGATATCGAAAGCGCGGTGGCCGGTGTGCCGGTCATCGGGGTCTTCTTCGACTGCCTCGCGTTGGATGGTCACGACCTGCGCCGCCTACCGCTCCTGGATCGGAAGGAGTGTCTCAGGCTTCTGCTGCCGCCCGTCGGCCCCGTCCGCTATGGCGACCACGTCCTGGAGCACGGTGAGGCGTTCTTCGAGGTGGCGTCTGCCGAGCGGCTTGAAGGGATCGTAGCCAAAAAGGTGAAAAGCCCCTACGTCGGCGGCCGATCGCGGGAGTGGATCAAAGTCAAGTGCTTGCGCCGTCAGGAATTCGTCATTGGAGGCTACACCGATCCCCAGGGCGGGCGACGCTACTTTGGGGCACTGCACGTCGGGATCTACGATGGGCCCCGCCTCGTCTATGTTTCCAAGGTCGGCACCGGATTCGATGAAGCGTCACTCAAGAAGCTCTGGGAGGCACTACAACCGCTCGGGCGGCCGACTGCGCCGTTTGCGGTCGGAGCCCCGACGGGCCGCGGCCACCACTGGGTCGAGCCCACGCTGGTCTGCGAAGTGCGCTTTACGGAGTGGACCAAGGACGGCGGGATTCGGCATCCAGCCTTCCTCGGCCTCCGGGCGGATAAGCGGCCGGAGGAGTGTCGGCGCGAGGCACCAGTGGAAATTGTGACCCCATTGCCTTCACCAGCCGAGCCTGTCGCCCACGCCGAGGTCAAGATTTCGAATCCGAAAAAGGTCTTCTGGCCGGATGAAGGCTACACCAAAGGGGATCTGATCGGCTACTACGAGGCCGTGGCGCCCCTTCTCGTGCCGTACCTCAGACAGCGGCCGGTCGTGCTCACGCGTTATCCCGACGGGATCACGGGAAAGTCCTTCTTCCAGAAGGACGCACCGGAGTTCGTCCCGGCGTGGGTCCGCACCGAACGGATCTACTCAAAGGACGCCGAGCGCGAGATCGACTACTTCATCGTGAACGACGCGGAGACGCTCCGCTACATCATCAACCTGGGGACCATCCCGCTCCACCTCTGGAGTTCACGCCTCGGCTCCCTCGACCGGCCGGACTGGCTGATCCTGGACCTCGATCCCAAGGGCGCCCCGTTCACTGACGTGGTGAGGGTCGCCCGGCAGCTTCACCGGATCCTCGACGAGCTTGAGGTGGCGAACTATGTCAAGACCTCGGGAGCCACGGGCCTTCACGTCCTGATTCCGCTCGGCGCCCAGTACACGCACGAAGAGGCGCGGACCTTTGGCCGGCTCCTGGCGCTCCTGGGTGTCGAGGCCGCGCCCGAGATTACCACGATCGCCCGCCCCATCCGGACCCGCGAAGGGAAGGTCTACGTCGATTTCGCGCAGAATGGCCATGGCCGGACCATCGTGGCCCCGTTCTCGGTCCGGCCGCTTCCCGGCGGCCCGGTCTCGTGTCCGCTCCGGTGGGACCAGGTGACTGCGCGCCTGGATCCTACACGATTCACGATCAAGACCCTGCCCCAGCACTTCGAGAAAATGCCGGACCCGCTCACTCCCGTCCTCACCGGCGTCATCGACATGGCCGCCGCACTCGTCCGCATCGAATCCCGCCTCCCCCACCCCCGCTGACGGATTTTTGTCGGCACCGAAGAGGAGCTAAAAGGAGCCGGCGGGACGAGGGATCGGCTAGGCGGTCAGTAACGCCCGAAACTCTTGGGCGAGGGCCGGGCCGATGCCGGATTCCTCGTGCTTGAAGTAGACGAAGGTGTCCTTCCAGCCCGCACCGAGCCGCTTCACGGTCTCAGCCCATTTCTTGAGGTCTTCGGCCGCATACCCCTCATCGCGCAGACGGAAGTAGCCGAAATCGGCGGTCGCGATCAGCGGCGTGGTGCCCTTCTCGGTGTCCGCGACGCAGAGGGCTGCGTTCCGGGTCCTGAGCCGCGCGTACACATCCTCGGCGAACCACGACTCGTGCCGGAACTCGAAGGCGCAGCGGATACCGGAGGGCAACAGGACCAGCGCGTCTCCTAATCGGTCCAGGTCCTTCTTGAAGAACGGCGGGAGCTGAAAGAGGATCGGGCCGAGCTTCGGCCCAAGGCCCCGCGCCGTGTCGAGAAAGTAGCGGAGCGGCCCGTCCACATCCTTGAGGCGGGCGTCGTGCGTGATTCGCCTGGATGCCTTGAGTGCGAACGCAAACCCGGCCGGGGTCTCGGCATTCCAGCCGGCGATCGTCTTGGCGTTCGGCATCCGATAGAACGTGTAATTGATCTCGACGGTGGAGAACCGCTCGGCGTAGTAGGGGAGCATCTTGGCCGTCGGGAACTTCTCGGGGTAGAAACTCCCCCGCCACTCCGGATAGTTATACCCTGATGTGCCGATCCACATCGCCACGACACCCCTCCAGATTCGCCGCGTGCGCCCCGGAGCGAGGGGCCGAGGGCGCTGTTGCAATAGGCCCGCGAGCCCTCCCTTACACCCTTCACTCCGCTGGTGGGTGAAAGATCACCTTGCGCCACCGCCGGATTTCGACCCTCTCGAAGAGCCCCGCCTTCACGTAGGGATCGTTCCGCACGTACTCCTCCACCGCCCCCCGGTCCGGCATGTCCACCAGGATAAAGCTGCCGGTCATGGCCGTCCCGTCGTCGGAGAGGGTCGCACCGGCGGCCACGATCTGTGTGCCGAAGCCGCCGATGTAGTCGAGATGCACCGGGCGGGCCTGCTGCCTGATCTGGGTCGCATTCGGCTTGTCGGTCGCCAGGATGATGAAGTACATGGCCGGTTCTCCGTCCCTTCCACGCGGTCACCGTGATCGCGGGCCTGAGTATCTCCGGCGGCGGGCAGGGGTGTCAAGGGGCCCCAGATATGCCATTTTGGCACGACCGTTGCACACGTAAGACACTGGAATCACGCAACGGCGCCAGTCGGCGCAGCGGCTTCTGCCTCGAGCAAGCGAGGGAGGCCGATGCGGCCACGCACAGGGAGGGAAGTAGACATGGCACAGGATGCTCCCGCTTTTTGGCGTCGAAAATTCTACGTGCACCCGATCCAGCGGAAGTATTTCTTTCTCTCGCTGGTTCCGCTGCTGGTCTTTGCCTCCGCTATGGCCCTGCTGGTCTTTGTTCCCCTGAACCTGGCCCTCCAGGGACCAAGCCCTGATTTCGAGAAGGTGGCCGCCTTGGGGCAGCTCCAGGGCGCGGGCGGTGTCCGCATCTGGCTCGCCATCTTCCTCAGCATGGCCGTCTCCGCCCTGATGAGCTTTTTCGTCACCCACAAGTTTGCCGGCCCCCTCTACCGGATCGAGCAGATCCTCCGGAAGGTCGAGCAGGGAGATCTGCCGGCGGCGGTTCGGATTCGGCGTGGTGATGACATTCAGGAGTTCGCGGACGTTGTCGAAAGCGCCTTCAAGCCGATCACCTTGGCCCTGACGGCGATCAAGGAGCAACAGGCCCTCGCCGCTCAGGAACTCGCTGCCCTCCAGGGTAGGATCAAAGCGGAGTCTAACGGCGACATCCTGCGCGGCCTGGAGCGGATAGGACGTACCCACAAAGAGATCGAGAACATCCTGGCGAACTTCAAGATTTAAACACAGCGCGGCCCCGACGCGGAGCCGGCGGAAGAGCAAGGATACGTGTGCTAGAGGAGTCCCTTGACCGCCACCGTGGGGTCCTGGAGTTGGGCCTCTTTGCCGCTCAGGTCTTTCTTGTACATTGAGACATCTCTCCTGTGTCAAGCCCTCTCTCGAAGTCCTGGCGTCTGTCGGTTTCCGGTCAACCCGTCCGGAATCCGTCCCCAATAGACAGAGCGCCGCCGTCACCCTCGCTTGAATTTTCGTAACTTCTGCCGCGCCCCCTCTTGGCACGCGGATTGCGAACTGTACTCTCGCAGAGACCCACTCCTGATCATCACGCCATCGATCGAAGCAGATCGCGCCGTTAAACCAACACATCAAGGGGGAGGCGAAAATGATGAACAGACCACAGCGTTCTGGGTGGCCGGCCCTCCTCACCACACCCGTGGCGGTTGTTGATCGTCAGGAATATGATGTCCTGATTGCAGACAGAGAACTCCTGTCGACGGCCTTTGTCCGGCAGAGAATCCAGACAATCCTCGGGGTTTTCACCCTCGTCATGACCGCGGCGCTTCTGGCGTTCGTCGGAGGCTTTTGGGTCGGACAGCACACCAATGACGAGTCGTTCAAGGCCGCGTGCTCGCGGGTCGTCGATGAGGCCCTCAGAAGCGCCAAACCGCAGCGGAGCAGGGTGGTGCATGTCGAAGATGTCGCGGCCGGCCCGGTGCACGAGGTGAGTCAGTGATCGCCCATCTCCCTTACGACGGCACCCGTCACAAAGACAAAAACGCCTTCGCGGGCATGCCTGCCGGCGGGTCGCTGGGGGCAGGGGATGCAAGGGAAAAGCCCCCTCGGGCCGTGCTCTACCCGGGAGGGCTTTTCAGTGAGCGGTGCGGCGTGGAGGTGGCCGGGGGCCTTGACCCTGGCCGTGTGTGACTTCCCTTGCGATTATCGAGACCAGCCGCCGGCGAACAGGCCGATGAGGACTCCGAGGAGGACGACGGTAAGCGCAATGGATGTGAGCTCTGCCCCATTCATTGCCGGGCCTCCCTTATCTCCCCTCGCGCTTTCACCCCATGTTGACCAGGGCTGCTGCCGTCTTCCTAAAACAAAGACGCCTTCGCGGGCGGTACTCCGTCTGCGAAGGCGTCAGAAGTGTCTGATACGCCGTCGGAAACGCCGGAGGCGGGCCGTGGTTACGAACCCCCGGTGTCATCTGACGACTACCTCAGGGGGAGCTTGCTACTCCCCTTTTCTATGGGTGATCTGCGCAACAACCCGAAGGGTTGTCTGGGGGGTAAGATTCTTACCCTATCCATGAGCCCTTGTCAAGCCAAAATTCTACCCCTCCCACGGCCGATCCAGAGGCAAGCCCGAGCCCTGACCCCTTTCCGGGCAGCCGTTCAAAAACCGGCCCCATGAGACGAGGCCCGTCGCCGCAACCGCTTGGATTTCCACAACTTCCGACGGGCAGCTCTTGGCACACGGATTGCCCCCCAATCATGACGAACCGGAGGGGGGACCAAAACCCCCAAAGTGACGCATCAAGGGAGAGCGAGAATGATAACCGGAGAGCAGGGTTCTGGGCGAGCCGCCCTCCTGACGAAACCTGTGGTGGTCGTTGATCGTGAGGGATACGAGGCGGTGATCGCGGAGCGAGACTTCCACTCGACGGCTTCTGTTCGGCAGAGAGTCCGGATGATCCTTGGGGTCTTCACCATCGCCATGACCGCAGCGCTTCTGGGATTTGTCGGAGGCTTTTGGGTCGGACAGCATGCCAATAACGAGTCCTTCAAAGCCGCGTGCTCGCGGGTCGTCGATGAGGCCGTGAAAGACGTCAAATGCCCGGGTGCGAACGTGGGACAGATCCAAGATGTCCCTGCCGACCCGGTGCAGAGGGTTCGTCGCTGACTTCCCCTGCGTGACACCCGATCTGCAGAGGGACACCGTCCTCCGGATACAGGGTCAGGTCCTGCCACCCGACGCCCCGACGCAAGGCTCCGTGAAGGCAGGACGAAGACGTTGAATGCGGAGGCGTTCCGCCCTCGATTCTTACCGCGCATGTTCGAGCGATTCATCAGTCAGCTGAGTCAGGCTTGCCGCGGCGTCCTTCATCGCTCCATGCTCGACGGCGCGCGACAACACTTCGGCCTTCGTCGCCCCTTTCTTCTTCCCAAGGAGCGGCTTGATGATGAGGTACACCACGTCCCGCACTGGCATATAGCGGAGGAAACGACGGAGCAATCGAAACGTTTGCACCGGATAATGCAGCAGCTTGTAGAGAAACAGCCGCCGAAACCCGGCCCGGCGTATCTCGTTAATCACCGCGCCAGGGAGACAGGTCGGGTCGATCTCCGAACATTTGAAGTATTTGTACCAATCGGTCAGGTCACTGACCAACCCACGTTTCACGTATTCCTGCCATAGGGGTGTCCCGCGATAGACGCAGAGGCGATTGAACCCGAACGTATCGAGCGGCAGCTTTGCCGCGAAATCAAAGGTAGCCTTCATATCCTCAGCCGTCTCGTCAGGGTTGCCGACGACAAAGAATCCGTGCACGATCTCGATGCCCGCGTGTTTGGCGTTCCTCACCGCCGTCGCCGCTTCCGCCAAGGTCTGCTCCTTCTTCAGCCGATCGAGCACCTTCTGACTTCCGCTCTCGATACCAAACATGACGGTACGACAGTGGGCCTTGGCCATCGCTGGGAATAAATGCTGGACAGTCGAGTCCACCCGACCCTCACATCCCCATTGGATCGTAATGCCAGCGTCATTGATGCCCTTGCAGATAGCCTCGATGCGCTTGGGCTGCAGCAGGAAGTGATCATCGACGAAGTAGACAGAACCGTACCCGAGCTCCTGGAGATATTTGAACTCGTTGACGACGTGCTCTGGACTCCGGGACCGCCACTTGCCTTCGTTGAAGATCGGAATGTCACAGAACACGCAGGGCCACGGACACCCACGCGACGTCTGCATGGTCGTGAACCGTTCCAGAGACAGCACGGCCGGCACGTCAAGCGGCATGGATTCGACAAAGTCCAACGGCAGGCCTTCGCGGTCGGGGAACGGCCACTGATCGAGGTGACGCTCCATCGTCCGGCTGGGATTCTGAATCACACGACCATCCCTTGCCCAGGTGAGGCTCTCAACTCCTGTCGGATCGTCCAGGCGCTCAACCAGGTCGAGAATCAGCTGTTCACCATCACCACGGCAGACAAAATCCACCTCGGGACACTGGAGCTTGACCAACTGGGCGTTGAGACTGGCAAAGACCCCTCCAAACGCTAACTTTACGCGCGAATTGGCGGCACGTATCTGGCGGGCAAGAATCTTTGCGTAGGGGTAGCTGGTGGTACTGAGAAAACTCAAGCCCACAAGAGCCGGCTGACGCCGCTTGATTTCCTCCATGATAACGTCATTGGGCGTCTCGGGATGCGCCTGGTCGAAGATGAGGCACTCGTGGCCGGCGCGCTTGAGTACAGCCGAGAGCGACATGATGCCGATGGGGGGAAATCCCATCACCCGAATACGTCCGTTCTTGCTGCGAGTCTTCGCTGGAAGGGCGTAGAACTGGGGGTCACGGATGTGAATTAGAACCACGAGCATAGGTGCCTCCTCTTTGCTTGCTACTCCCCTCTTCTATGGGTCATCTGCGCAACAACACCATGGGTTGCCTGGAGGGTAAGATTTTTACCCTATCCATGAGCCCTTGTCAAGGCCGGACGGCGAGTCCTTCAAAGCCGCGTGCTCGCGGGTCGTCGATGAGGCCGTGAAAGACGTCAAATGCCCGGGTGGGAACGTGGGACAGATCCAAGATGTCCCTGCCGACCCGGTGCAGAGGGTTCGTCGCTGCCCCGAACAACCATCTGCGGGCATGCGACCGCTGTGCGAGGGAGGGGTCGGATGAATAGAGCAGGCTTGACCCCTCGTCAGACCCGAAGTATTCTTGCCCTGCGGTCGGCGGCGAGAACCCCCCTTTTCCATCGAAAGGAGGCCACCCATGGCGATGGGACGGAAAATGTCCAGAGCGACAAAGAAGGCATCCCGGATGGCCAAAAAGGCCAAGTTGCGGGCCCGAAAAACCGTGAGGGCGGCCAAACGGGCGGGCCAAAAGACGCGGACAGTGGCCAAGAAAGTCGCCCGGACCGTCAAGGCCCTGAAGCGGCCCGGGGGCATACCCAGGAAAACCACCCGGGAAATGGCACTCAAAACCGGCGAGACGCTGGGGGCAACGCTCGGCAAGGCGGTGGGCACGGTCGAACAGGCGGTCAGCCTGGTCCTGCCCGAGAAGAAATCGACCGGCGACTAACCCTATCGCCTTCCCACGTGCAAGTGGCACAAAGATGCTTGCGAGGAAGCCGCTGACAGCCTACGGCTTGATCTTGGTGCCCAGCACTTCCAGGAACCGGGCCAGCCATGCCTCCCTCCTTGCTGTTCCACAGCCCTTGCGGATCGGTGCCCTCTCATCGTGAAACCTCATGAATCCACCGCTTAGCGGTCCATGAAGAGCGCATCAGCATGACCTCCCAGGCCGCCGCCGTGCCCCGGCCAAGGGAGCCGACCGTGGCATGCGGCGACGATCTCTCGATCACTTCGGCACGTACGTGATTTTCTGGCCGCTGAGTGCCGCCGCGGCCATCGCGCCGCCGATCGGCTTCACGAAGACCGCCACGCCGTCGACAAACTGGATGCTCGTGGCGGTACCCTCCTTCGCGATGACCGCGGACGCGTTGGCCCCGAAGTTGAACTGATTCGCCTTGAAGCGATCCATCGCCGCCTTGTTCTCGAACACGATCAGCTCACTGTAGGTCTGGCCCCCGAGCTGCAGCCCGATCGATCCCTCGGTCAGGTCAGCATACCCGATGTGTTGACCTTGCTCGTAGACGACCCCGCGGCCATAGGCCCCGCCGATGCCTACCCCCCCCTTGGCGACCTCCGGGAAAAAGGCGTTGCCGTACCCCTTCTTGGCGAACGCCTCCACGCCGGGGTCCAGCTTGTGCCACTCTTGCCGTGAAGACACGGCCTCCGTGGAGAGTTTGTCTCTCCCCTCTTTGGTAGCCGGCGCCGTACTGCAGCTGACCAGCAATCCCGTAGCGAGTGCGATCACCGTTGCGGCACGCGTTGCGCGCGTCATAGCCCTTCCTCCTTTCTCACTGAGTGGTTGCGAGTTCCTGCCCATCCTCACCCATGCGCCCCGAAAGCTGCCCCCGATACCGCGCTCGCGGTCTTGGTCGCGGTCCGACTGCGACACGAGCCGAAAGGGTGCCGGACACCGCTCACCGTCCGCGGAAGTGCCTCCGGAGCTCCGACGAGTAGGTGAGACCGATCTCATCTTTGTGCCGTGCAAGCCATTCGCTGAAGCGGGTTGCCCCATTGGGGGCCTGCCTCGAGGTAAGCATGCCCTGCATAAGGCCCTGCAACTCGTCGCTCGTAAGAATAACGTCACGCACGGCAAGGCCTATGACTCGACCAAGACCGATCCCGATAGCGGGTGGGATGTGCACCAGCTTCACGCCCGGTTTTATCTGTGCAGAAACCAGCCGGACAAACTCTTCGAATGTAAAAGTTTCTGGGCCGATGGCATCGAGAATGACTCCCTTCCCGTTGCGGGCGCACGACACAGCAATCGCCGCCACATCCCCCACGTAGACGGGCTGCAACGTGTACCTGCCGTCACCGAAGATCGGGAACACCGGAAATGTGCGGATCAGCCAGGCAATGTTGTTCACCAGGATGTCCTCTTTCCCGAAAACGAGCGTCGGCCTGACTATGACGTACGACACCCCCGAGTCGATGAGCGCGTGTTCTTGAAGCGCCTTGCCGCGATAGTACGGGAGCCGAGATTCCACGGAGGCATTCGTAACGCTCATGTGAACAATTGTGCTCACACCGGCTTTCTTCGCGCATTCAAACAGCGTGACAGTATTCCGGACGGCTTGCTGAAATGTTGCCCCACCGTATTCAAATCGGATCCAATACGTGTTGTACAGCGTCGAGCCGCCGCGCAGAGTCGCTACCAATTTCTCAGGATCATCGAAGCTGTACGGAAACGCCTCTACGGCGTCCCCAAAGGGGTTGGGCTTGTTGGGATGGGTTGTAATTGTTCGCACCGCCTCCCCCACATCCAGGAGGTGGCGGGTGATGTATCGTCCGATATAGCCGAAGGCGCCCGTGACGATATTCATAGAACAACATAGCGGCCAGAATACGGCCTAGGAGTCATTGTCCCACACCACTACGCACAAGACCATTCATTGGTCGGCGCGTGCTCCGCGCGCGTGTCGCGCTACCGAGCGCCCACCACGCTTACGGATACGGATGTTGAGCATCTCGACGCATACGGCGAAGGCCAGCGAAAAGTAGACATATCCTTTGGGCACATGATGGTCAAAGCCATCCGCGATGAGCACGACGCCGATGACAACCAGGAAGGACAGCGCAAGCGCTTTGACTGTCGGATGCG
>Ga0209324_10001918_pt1 | contig 14402 bp, 23 predicted proteins | sample Rifsed19ft3_FD_184015 | JGI IMG/M metagenome (GOLD analysis project Ga0209324, IMG submission 184015) | Soil microbial communities from Rifle, Colorado, USA - sediment 19ft 3 (version 2) | ecosystem: Environmental > Terrestrial > Deep subsurface > Rock core/Sediment | place: Rifle, Colorado...
TGTGGTTGGCATTTTAATAAGGACTTACCTTCTCCCTTTTTTTTGTTCCATCCCCTTCTATTAATTGTTCTACTCTTTGGACAGTTGTCTGGAGTATCTTGATTGTCATTCCCTTTACACTCATGCTTCTTACATCCTGGACTATTGTTTTAATCTTGAACTGCATCATTGGAAGAAGTTCTTTGTCCAATCCCCATTCCCTTTGCTTTAAACATAAGACACCCGCTAACTTACATTCAAATTCTCTTAAATCATCCATGTAATTGTCAAATTCAATATTAGAAATGGGGGTTATCTGATTCACTCCAGCAAATTTAAGCATGGATAATATTTCATCAATAGCTTCATCATTGGCCACATAAACATCTTTTTCTGTTCCATCTGGCATCTTAACTTTTTCCATTAATGGTTTGTTAGTCTTGAAATCCACTTTAACAAAAATGGGTTTGCTTGTCTGAATCCATGTCTGGTTTCCTTTGTCATCTTGGTATAATGCCTCTCCACGAAATTCTCTTCTAAGAAAAGTCAATGTCTTTGAAATCTCCAGTAAATGCTTTGTCAATGAAGACATAGAACTCAATGCCTCCTGTAATTGGGAAGGCATGGTATAATTCATCTGACTTGTTTGTATTGGTGTTTCCATGTTGGGGTGCTATAATAAATTGTATTTCTATCCTTATAAAATTTGCATAGTCAGATACCGAAGAAGTCTTTTATTGATTCTGCCCTCCTCTTTTCTTTTTGGATTGTTCTTACTTCCCCAGGTCTGTCTAACGCAAATCTTTCCTTTTCAATATAAGTTCCAGGATTAAGTGGCTTCTTTTGTCCTCTTTGAACTCTGTAAGGCCTGAACTTCTGATTGTAAATCTCAAAATAATCATCTTTTGTATCTTGTGCCTTTGGTAGAATTTTCTTTGATTCTTTTCCTTTCTTTCCTTTTTGTATTTCTGCAGGTGTTGGAGTTACCTTTCCTCTTCTTGAAATGTTCTCATCCACATATCTTGCCATGAGACCTAATGCACTTGTTAATGTCAAGGGTTCTTCATTCAGTTTTTCATATCTTGCCTTGTTTGTTTTAGTTGCGTCAATATAACCATAGGCATCATAGGGTTTCTCTTTTTTGTATTCTTCTTTTCCTTTTGGCAAGTAGATTGGTTTTATGATTGTTGGTTCTGTTGGGGGAACTTCCATTGGGAAAAAGAATGTTCCAGTCCCTTTTCCAGGTATCCCCATTTCTAATTCTGAAACTTGCTTTAATTCTAAGGGTTGTTTTGATAAGACTGGTTGGATAAGTCCTTCTTCTACTTTTTCTCTTTCAAGAGATAGACCTAAATTAGCTAATCCTATCTTTCCGAATCTGTATTGCTCTTTTGTCTTTTGTTTTTCTTTAACTCCCAATCCAAGTAATTCTATTCCTTTTATTCCAAATATTTCTCCTTGCCATAATTTTCCCAGTTCTGATGGTTTTATTCTTGGCTTAACTTTTGGTTTAATTACTTGTCTAACTTCTGCTTCTGCTGCTTGTCTGGCTGCAACCTTTTCTGTGTCTCCAAATATTAATTTAAGAGAATCTCCTGTTTCTGATGGTTTGATTACTTTTGGTAATTCTCTTGCTGGTATTTCCTTTACTTGAATATCTTCCAGCCAAGAGAAAGGCTTGGTTACTTTGGGTTTTGTTTTTGGAAGTCTGGCTTTCAATCCTAATTCTTCAAATTCTATTCCTTTAAGGTTAGCAATCATATCTTCAGGCTTGAATGAAGTAGACAACCCAAATTGAAATTCTCTCTTGCCTAATTGCTCTTTGGGGAATTTTCTTACATAAGGTTGGACTAACTTTTCTTCTGGTATTTCAAGGAATCTTTTCCAAAAGGATTCTGGCTCTACTCTTCTATAATACTGCCTGACTGCAAGTCTTTCAGGATAAACATCTGCACGATATAAACTAAGTGTTCCTCTTTCTCTGCCTTTTACTATTAAGTCGCCTAATTTTCTTTCTGCTTCTTTTTCCCCAATATCTATTCCAAGAATTTCGGTCATCGCTTTTTGTTCGGCTTGTGCTTTTTTAGGTGAAAGTCTTAGTCTTATTTCTTCAGGAGTCATTCTTCCCTTGAATCTTCCATAATCATAAATCGTGCTTTCTCCTCTTCCAATCATTATTCTTTCATTAATATCTGATGGCCTAAATGTAAATTCTCCACTTGCCTTTCCAGCTTGTGTTTTTATTGTTGCTTTTCCATCATATTTTCTGACACCATATTTTTCAAGGGAAGAAGTGTATGTTTCAGTCGTGGCTTTAATTGCCCCTTCTTTAGTCTGTGAGGTGACAACTTCTGAATAAGTTTCTGTTGATATTTTTTCTATTGTCTTTCCTGTCTTTGCGTCTTTGATGAAAGTCTTTACTTCTCCATTCACTTGCCAGACTTTAGAGCCATCTGTCTCTGTTCTTATTAAAACTGCGTCATCCACAGAGAATTGCTGCTTGATTACAGGATTTATTTTAGGTTTTGTCTTCGCTAAATCGTCTATCTTTGTTACTGCTTCTAAGTTTGCTTTTGTTAATTTACCTGTTAAAGAACCAATCCCTGTCAAACCAAATCCCAAACTAACTACTCTTTGTCCTGGAGATAATTCAGGATTCATAAATCCCTTGACTCCTTCATAACCAATAAAAATATCCAAAGATGGACTTACTCCTTTACTAAGAACTAATTGTTCTTCTGGGGCAAGGCCTGCATAAACTCTTCCTGCTTGTCTTAATGCTCCTGCCCCTAATCTATAAATTCCGTATGCTTCTGCCCCTCTTAATGCAAATCCACCAGGAGTTTCTGGAGATAATTGAACTGCCTTGTATAATAATTCTTCCCCACCTGTTTTTAGAACCCCAAATAAAGTTGAAGTCTTCTCTTCTACCTTTTGTTTTAATGATTCATATTCTTGAAATTTCTTTTCGTAAGTTAAGAAATCTTTTTGATAATTTTTATATTCTTCCTCTGTGCCTATGAATGTTTCACCCTGAATCAAGTCTTTGTATTTATTAAGATTTTCTGTTGCTTTGCTTGTTTCTTCTATTGCTTTATTTAATTTAATTGTATCTGGTTTCTCACCTTTTTTTAATTCTTCTATTGTAATTCCTTCTCCAGATAATCCAAACAAATCTATTCCTCCTTTAAGACCTCTAAATGGACTATAACTTGGAGCAACAATTTTTGTTTTTATTCCTAAATCTTTATAACCTTCTTCTGTTAATCTAAAAATAGAACTCTCTAATTCTTTGATTTCTCCCCATGCTTTTGAGGGGATTTCTTTAACTTTCGATAAATCCACCTGAAGACCAAAAAAAGAACGAATATCTCCAGTATCCTGAATGCCCAACCCCCTGGTGTCTCTGGTATAAGGTCTATCCAACCCATCTTTTTCTAAATCTTCTGCTCTTTTTAAAACTTGCTCTGCTTCTCCTGGAATAAAACTTCTTTGCTGCCTTTCACTCTCAAGTGCAAGAGTATAAGATTGCTTATTTGTATATCCTGCTTTTTGATAATCTTTTTGTATGTTTGAAATTCTTTTTGAAACTTCAGGAGGTAATGATTGTTGTGTTTGTGCTGATTGTCTCAAATCACTTGGACTTATTGGTTGTATTGACTGAATTCCTGCACTCTTCATGTAATCTTTTACCGCCTCCCCGTATTCTGGTTTGTAGTATGGTCTGTTTCTCTCTACTATCTTTTGTGCTTCTTCTCTTGTATATCCTCCACCTATCAACGAATTTCTATAAAAATTCTCATAATTCCTTATATCTCTTGCTTGTGTTTCTGCTTGTCTTCTTTCAGGACTTGCTCTCCTGAACGCTACTTCCCTTGCATAATTTTCAGAGTATCCTTCTTCCATCAGGGCTAACTTTCTCTCTAATCGTGGAAGCGTGTCTACTAAATCAGCATAAGCTGCACTCTGTCCCTGTGTATGGCTGCCTCTCGTTTTATTGAGCTCCTCTATTCTTTCAGAAGTGACTTTTATGTTATGTTGCAGAGATTCTATTTCTTGTTCCTGTGCTGATTTTTCTGGTTGAATTTCCTGGACTTGGAATTGGGGTTGTTGTATAAGTCTTCTTTGAGGTGTTAAACCGAGTCTTGCTTGTGATTCTTGAAGTGTTTCTGTTTGTGGGGCTACCAATCCGTGCCTTGTTGAATCGAAGGGAAAAGAATCTGCGAAATTAGGATATAAATCTTTATCTGTGTTTGACCAGAAACCATATTTTTTTATCAATTCAGGAGAATGAAGAAATTCTCTTTGGTTTACTTCCCTTAATTTTTTTGCTTTAGAGGGAGGATAATTTTTTACAATTCCATAAACTAAATCATCATAGTCGTAAATGAGATTTTGAGACACCATTTAGTATTTGCGTCTCATAGGGCGAAAGTATGCAAAGTTTATAAATTTAACGATATTCTTAATTTAAGCATCCAACATGGAAGAAGAAAGTTCTGAATTAAATAAGCCAGGATACAGACCCAAATTTTTGTCTGAATATTCTATGGGGCAGTTTGACTTTGAAAGATACAATCAATGGCTAAAATACATAGAGCATTGGAGTTCAGAAATTAATTCTGTGTATATGCCTACATTAGACATGATTCAGCATCTTTATTCAGGATTGAATATTTTATATGACAGCTGGAGACCTCTTATTTCTGTTAAAGAAATAACTGAAGAAATAGACAAGGCCTTTGAATTCGCAAAGGAAAAGAAAAGAATATGGGAAAGAGGCATTCATTCAGGAATTATTCCTTCAGATAATTTTGTTCATATTCTGACAGACAAATTAATGGATATTAAAAGAAGATTGATGGGAATGAAGCAGATTCTTGGGCTTGGAATTCTTGTTAAAAGAAATCTTGATACCAAAGCCAAGATAAAAGCGGGGATGGGAAGAGGAGAAAGAGCGGGAGGCATGCCTGAGGTATGATTGAAAATATAAGCAATACTGAAATCTATATCGGACTGGCCATAAGTGGGTTATTTACAGGGATAGGCGTTACCTTAGGCACTTATATAGCAAATAAGCATTTGATAGATAGTCTGTCTAAACTAAAGAATTTTTGGAAAAATGGAAGTAACAATTCAAACAAGAAAACTTAGGGAGAGATTAAAGAGTTTTTTAGAGGGAATTGACGAGAATCTTAAACTATTTTGTAAACTTGTAAGGAAAGATTTGAGGGATGAATATGATTATGTCATAGCCATTACGGGATATCCTTCTTCAGGGAAAAGTCAATTGGCTTCTATAATCGGTTTATTGGTTGATTTTGAATATGAATTTGATGTAAACATTTGTTTCATTCCTACAAGTAAAGAAATAGAGAATTCTTATATGAAGTTACCTATGTATTCCTTTTTACATGTTGATGAAGCAAGCAGAGGATTACATAAACAAAAATGGTATGAAAAAGTCCAGCAGAAACTTAATGAATTATATGATGTAGAAAGAGAAGGTCACTTTCTTTGCACAGCATTGATTATGCCGAGATTCCAGAACTTTGCAGAGAATTTTAGAAACTTTAGGATTAAATATTGGATTAACCTCCCACAAAGAGGCTTGGCCATTGTTTATAAGAGAGATGAAGACAAGGATGCAAAAGATCCTTGGCACATGGATGAAAGCTATAAGATGAAATTCAAGAAATGGGGAAGGAAGAAAATGTATGAAAGGGACATGCCCGCTATAGTAAGAATGGAGCAGCAGACATTAAATTATTGGTTCTATTTTAATGTCCAGGAGATACCTAAAGATATATGGGCAGAGTATCAGATATTGAAGGTTGATTCAAGAAAAATCAGCAAGGTCTTTGATATTAATACAGATATTGAAAATTATCAGGATAGACTTAATCGAGAGAAATTAGATAGATGGAAAAGGATTAAAGATCTTGAACAACAGGGTATTAAAACTGCAATAGAACAGTCTGTCTATCTCAAATGCTCTGAGGCCACTATAAGAAGGATATGGAGAGAGATGAGAGTTATGGAAAAAATTAAAGGGAATAGTAGTCCAGAAGTTAGTCAAATTAAATCTAAAGAAAGGATTATGGAGGAATCAAAGTTATAGAGAATATCCTATCATCCTATCGTATCAAATATCTAATATTATATATATAATCGTTTATAGGAGGATAAAAAATTAAATTTCCAAAAGAATTTAACAAAATATAAGATTTGTAAACTGAAAATGTTCAAACTGAATATCGGTGTTTAAAATGCAGAAAGAAAATTTTACAGAGGTGATGAAAGACCTACAGGGATACTTTAAGTCTGGGGAAAGGAAGGCTATCTATAATGCTTGTGAGAATCTAAGGGACAGAGTATTAATAAGACTTCTTTGGAAGACAGGAAGAAGGGTTGGGGAGATTCTTATGTTGAAGGTGGGAGATATTAATTTCCAGGATAGACATATCTTATGGAATATTGAAAAGAAGAAAAAACCAACCAAGAGAATCAAACCCATAGATGACTTTACTTTGAAACTATTAAAGTCCTATATAGAAAGTGAAGGCTTACAGGCCTTTGATAAGGTAATCAACATATCAAGGCAAAGGGTATTTCAAATAGTTAGGGATAGGGCTGCTAAAGTGGGAATTTATTATGTTGGAACTAAAAGGCCACACCCACACCATTTTAGACATAGTTTTGCTATAGACATGGTCAAGAGAAGCACAAGTGCTGGAGATATAAGAAAGGTTCAGCAGATACTTGAACATTCAAACTTAGGAACTACTGAGAGTTATCTTCAGTTTGGTTCTGAGGACTTGAGGGAAATGATTGAGCAAGAGGATGATTAATACATTCTTCATAATATCCCCCCATTAACTTCTCTGCACTTATGTTCTTTCCATTTAAGTCAAAGGAACACTTATCACAATTAGTTTTAGGCACAATCCAAAAAGTAATAAGCAATATCAAAGCCGAGATTAAAGCTATTATCTTGACTGCTTTAAGACTATCCATTCTTGTAATATCCCTGGTTTTCATCCCATTGAACAAGGCATTGGTTGTTTGAGTAGTAATTGTATAAATCTGTGATGTTTACGACAAGTGTTTTTTCAAAGTTTGTTATAGGCAATCTGCTTTTGAATTCAACAGAGCATTGGTTACAAGAGTATTTCTTTGAACTATTCAGGAGATAAATTATTAAGGAAAGGCAGACAATAGCTATGAATAAATAGACTATTATTTCATTTCTTACGCTTGTTCTTTTGTTCATGCTTCCTCCTTTTAGTTACCTTTTCAAGCCATTCAAGAAATCTTCCCCAGACATCATGCTGATGATATTCTTTGAAAGAAATATAAAAAGATTTATCGTCCATATTTCAATTTGTTCTTCAAATCATTTAATTCCATAACATTAATTTCTCTTTCCCAGAATACTAAAACTCTATATCCTTTCTCTCTTAATTCTTGACATCTTAAAGAATCTAATAGATTTCCATAGGGAATTTTATGCCAGTAATCACCAAAGCATTCAATCAATAGATTCTTTGAGGGGATAAATATATCACATTGGTATCCATGTTCTATGTGCATATATTGGTGAGTGAAGAATTCTATTCCTAATTGTTTTAAGAAATTCTGAATTTTGACTTCTATTAAGGAATCTTTCTTGGGAAGAATTTGTTTTTTCCTTGCTTCACTAATTTTTCTTTTGGATTCTTCTGAATGGAGATAATTTCTATTTGATGCAATTTTTCTTAACTTTTCTTTTATTTCATTAGATAATTTCCAATGTTTTCCTAATGTTTGTTTTCTTCCTTTTGCATTTAAAATACCTTCTTTATACAATCTTTTCATAGTTTCTGATGTTTTTGGTCTTTTTCCTTTATTTCCTTCACTAATTTTTCTTTTGGATTCTATACTATGGTTTTTTCCCCACATTGGATTTTTTTCTCCCTTTTTTGATTTACTTATATTTTTTCTATGTTCTTCTGTTCTAAAATATATCCCTGATTTTCCTTTAATTGCTACCATTATTCTTTATCTTTTTCCATATCCTTTAGTTAATTGATTGACCCATTCTTTTGAATATCTCCAGATAGGACAAGAAGAAATTATTCCGATTCCTATCCCTATCAAAAGACTCCATGTATCAATGACCATATTAAACCTCCAAAGATTAAGAAAAGACTATAGAAAATAATTAAAGTTAGGTTGAATGAGACATTTCCTTTGTATAAATTTATCGGAAGGAATTCTGTCCAGGATTTAGGATGGGTTAGGATAAAATTATAATAATCTTTTTTTAATCCATTTAAGTGTTTGTTTGTTAAGTCTATCTTTAAATCATGCAGAGTCCAACCAGATGTATGGGACATTTCATGATCAAGAATAGCCCAATATAATTTAGGATATTTTAACAATTCTTTATTGATAAAGATGTCATCCCCGACTCTGCTTGCTATTCCATACTTGGTTTTTATTATCTTCATTTGATTAATCTGATTATTTTAAAAATAGTAATTCCTATGACAAAAGAACTTAAAACACTAAAATAAAAACCCCTCTGTATTTGCCTTAGACCCATCAAATAAGCTTCATCAAGAGTTCTTATTACTCCGTCTGTTCCAATATCTCTAAGATTAGGATTTTTAAAATTGTAAGCTATATCTATATTATGGAATCCTACCCAAAACTGGTTTATACTAATGAATAAGATTACAAAATAAATACAAAAATTTATCAATAAAAGGATAGAGATTATTTTATTTTTCATTTACACCTCTCACACTTATAATTTTTATGTGGAGTTACACGACGACAAAAACCACAATATGTTGGTTTCCCTTTATGTGATTTGCTTAGTTTTCTTTTGTGTTCTTCTGTTCTTGGGTATATTCCTGATGGCATTTTTTAAAATTCTATTTTGAAAACTCCTTTAGCATATCCTCTTTTGAATCTAAAACTTCTTCTTTAACTGGTTGATTTAACAGATTTTTTTGCATTTCCCTTGACATTCTAATTCCTTTTAATGTATAATACTGAAACCACATTATTGCAGTCATGACTCCAGACCAGCCAAGATATTTCAATGAAGTAATCCAGTCTGTCTTTACATAATAGATAAAATTATAGAAATTGCTGATAAAAATAAAAGAAAAAGCAATAAACATTATCCAAAGTAGGTAATAGTCAAAATCAGCCTTCTTTTTCAAATCCCCTTTTGTTACCTTGTCTCCTAACTTGAAGAATAGATCTAATGGACTTCTCATTCATTGTTTCTCCTTGAGAGATAAGTCCCAATTAATGAAAAGGCTAAAATTATCCATAAAATAGACCAGAATCTGAAAAAGGAAGGGAGTGAATCTATCAAATTTTGAGAATTAGTAATATAGGCAAAAGAGTAATAGGCTGCGACTATTCCGAAAAACAAGTTAAAAGCTATAAAGAAACCAATAAAAAAGATTAGTCCTACAAACAAATAATGGAAAAATTCTTTTGTGGATGGTTTTCTTATTATTATTTCTTCGCCTGCATCTTCTCCAAAGTCTTTTAAAGTTTGTTTACCTTGTTTTTTTGCCATATTCTATCCATGTTGGGGTGCTACTTAATGTGGAAGTATGGTAGAGACGCACAGGGAAACCTGTGCTTCTTATATTTCCTTTCCAACCACATTAAAATTTGCTTTCTGATACTGGATCATGTAAAAGTTATATAACTTCTCCTCTATCTCCCTGTCTAATAAAACAGATACATCAAATTCCTCATTTCCTAATTTGACTAAACTCTGATTTTTGAACATATTTATTTGAATCCATCTTTTTGCATAGGTTATTTCAGCTCCTTTTTCTGCTAATTGGCTTATGACTTGCATTACTTGGGGGGATGAATTGTTTGGATAATAAACATAGCGTCCTATAATCCTCATCATACCATTTAACTGGCCATAAGCTGAATTACTTTGTGTGAACTTTATTTCCTTTGGCATTTTTTATTTCTATTCCGTATAATTGCTCAATTTTGTCCTTCTTAGGTAAAACTAATTCCCCCATGTTTGCTATGAACATAATTGATTTAGCTTTTGGATTGATTTCAAAGGCTAATTTTGCCACTTCTTTACATTTTTTTCTTAAAAGTTCTCGTTTTTTTCTTCTTTTCATTGTAAATAGATTGAACCAATTCTCCAAACAGAATATCCGACTACTAAACTAATTAAAATCCATAATGCCCATTTTTTTATGTTGTTCATTCTTTGTGCTTCTTGTGGGGTATACTTAATTCCTTCTCCTGTAGGAATCATTACATGGGGCATATTCTGAAGCCCTTGATTGATTCCCTGCATCCCTCTTTCTAATTCTCCTGAAACAGAAGGATAAATTGGCCTATCTGGAGTTGTGGGAACTTCTCTTGGTTGTTGTAAGGGTTGAGACATTGGAATAGGAAATTGTGGAATTTGTGGATTGGGAACTTCTATTTTGGGTATCTTTTCTAATTCCTTGATTCTTCTTTCTAATTTGTCCTTTTCCTCTAAATCGTTCAGTCTTTTCCTTAATTTTTCTAACTCTGTGTTTTCCATAGTCTTCTATACAAATATATTAATATTGATACTATTCCTACAATGATTGCCCAAAACCACCATTGATTCATATTGAATTTTTCATTCTCCAAAGAGCAGATTCTAAAGCTGTTACTCTTTCAGATAAATCCTTGACAAACTTGTCAAGACTTACTAAAAAATCCCCTAACTTCAGTTCTTTCTCCTCTTTTGGTTTTTCTTCATCCATTATGTCTTTTTATTTCCTCCAGTTTATTTCCTGTTCTAAAGTTAATCATCCTTATAAAATTTGCATAGCGTATATCATTATAACATGGCTTGCATAGTCTTTGGTGCTTTGTTTCTGGATTGAATCTGTTCCCACATTTGTCACAATATCTGAAAAAGGTCATTTCAATCCCTCCAAGAACTTCTTCCTTTCCTCTGCTTTATCTTGCTCTAACTGTTTCTTTTGCCCGTATTCAAATCTTCTTAATTTCTTCATCTTCCAAAAATTCTGCCTAAGCAGATAGATATGATAATTTATTTTCTTCCAAGCTTCTTCGTTTGACAAACCTTGATTCATGAATTGATTAAGTAATATTAATTTCTCCCTGTTAGTCAAAGAATACTTTCCTATAAGTCCCGAACCTTGATGATGAAATTGAACATACCATTTGTTTGTGACTCTTTTTCTGCTGCAATTTCTACATCTTCTTATTTTATCCAAACATAAATGCAATTGAGAATATTTCTTTTTACAATCTGGGCATTCAAACTTAGGTCTTTGTTCAAGTGGTGCTAATGGTTTCATTCTTTCTCACCATCCAAAAAAGTTAAATCATCTTCTTCATCTATATCATAACTGGCTTTGTAGATTTCTTCCTCTACCTTTTTGATGTTCTGTTTTTCCCATATCTTTGCTTCTTCGTCGGTGAACATTTTAATTTTTCTTTTAATTTACCTCTTTCAAAACTCTTTTATGTAAGGTCTTTGAATTGATATGAAATTCTGCACAATAAGTTATTCCATTTTCTATTTTAAATGCTAATTCTGGATACAACCTAATTGGTTTGATATGGTGGGGATGTAACATAACCCCTATTTTATTGTTGCAATAAGAACAATTTGGGTTTTGGCATATAAAATTATCTCTCAAGAAAACTGCCTCTCTCCATATTTTCCACATAGAACTTGCCCTTAACTCTCTATTTAGTGGGGTAATTCCTCCTCTCCAATTCCAGTGTTCATTTCCAGATTTAAATCCTATTAACCCCTTATTCCAAGCAACTTTTCCTTTTTGTGCTTCACTCATCTTTTTGATTGTTTCTTCAGGAAATTTTTTTCCTTTCCAATATTTAGCACTATTTTCACTTATCTTTTTCTTTGTTTCCTCTGAAAGATGTTTTCCTTTTCGAGCAAGACTCATTTTTTTAATAGTTTCTTCTGATTTTTTTCTTTTATTCATTAAACTAATTTTTCTCTTGTGTTCTTCTGAAAAGATACGGTGTTCTCCTAAAAAATATCCTTTATGGCCAACCTTAAATTTTCCATTACTCTTACATTCTCTTAACTTTTTTCTGTGTTCTTCTGTTCTTGGATATATTCCTGTTGGCATTTTAATTCATATAAACTCCGCCAATTTTGTCTGTGATAATCTCTTGTCTAATTTTTCCATAACTTTACTGGCTTTTTCAACAAGTTTTACATGAGAAGCATAATTCTTTGCAATGTAATGTGTGGCCTGTGCAATATCTTTCATTAAAAGGGGCATGAAAATTAACGCTCTCTTATAATCCACATCATTTGTAGCTATCATATTAGAATAAGGAGAATTGTCAAACCATGCCTTTGCGTCTATATTGTCCTTTGGAAAGAGTTTTTGGGCTTTCTTACCTAAATCTACCTCAAAGACCTCACCCTTCCTTAAAATGCCTTGTAATTTCTCATCCTGGGTCTCCAGATGAATATTCTTGGTTTCGGCTTCCATTACATCAAGAATCACATTATACTTAGTTTTGAAATACTCAAACAGATAACTTTTGATTTTGAAGGCAAGCTTTTCTATGATATAGGGGTCTTTATGGAGTTCTATCTCTCTCGGGTAAAGGAAAACAGATATAGATTTGTTGTTATTATTTCTGATGGTCATACCCCTGAAGATGTCTAATTTCTTGTATTTTGGCAGCCAGTTTCTTAATTGATTTCTTACTTCCCAGTCTGATCCCTTGATTTCCCCTGAAAGAATCGGAAATTTAATGTTAAAGGCATGTAAATCGGTGACTGGTGTCTTCACCCCTATTGAGAAAGATTCGTAGTTCTTTAGAATTTCCCAAGTTCCATAACCTTTTTTCCTAATGAATTGATTATTTTTTAAGAAGTCTATATAATATTGGATTGTGTTTAAAGGGATATTAAACTCTTTAGAAATAGTTGAGGGTCTTTTTCCTGACTTGATTTGATTAAATACGAACAACTTCAAATCTTTTTTCGTAGTTCTTTTTCGTAGTTCTAAATCTCTTGGCATACCTCCTTTCCTGGATTGACCATCATTTCTTGCCTCTTTGGATATTTAGTTATCATATAAACAAAGGCGTTTCCTCTTGCTCTCTTTTAATTCTTTGAATCTGATAAAAAGGCAATCCTTCAAACCCATCTTTGAAATAATAAGCAGAATCCTTCTTTGAAAGTCTGTATAATAAATAAATTCCTGCTCCGATTAGGATTGCTCCAGAGAACTTTAATATTTTTTCAAGTTTCATCTTTCATTATCTCCTTTTTGATTGAATTCAAATCATTAATAGAAAATATCTCTTCATAATCATTTACCCCAAACAATATACTCTTTCTTCTTTTCTTAATCAATTCATCAATCATCTCCAAAATCCGAGAGTGTTCTGCTTTTTGTCCTTCTTCTCTTGCAATTCTTAAATCACGTGCATTATAAATCTTAACACCTTCTCCAGTATATTTCTTCCTCGTCAGGGAGATTGCTTTTTTAATCATATTATCTTTCGTAGGATAATCCTTTAATTCTTCTTTATCTGTTGGATAATAACCATAAGCAAATTTCTCTTTTTTTACCCAATCTTTAACTTCTTTCAAAATCTCGTTATCACCCCGAAGGGTGTCAGGAGATGGGTTTAAAACTTTTTCAGGCACAACTTTCGGCGTAATCCTGCTTGTTCCTCCCATTTTAACTCCCTCCGCAGTTGTGTTCGGGTTCTCCTGACTATAAGATTTTCTATAAACTTCTTCTGGGAAAATATTCGTGTCCGCAGTTTTGTCCTTATGAGCCAAAGAGTTTAACGAATATTTCTTCCGTCTTTTCTTTATAGCATATTCAGGTTTTGTCTGCGGACTTTGATTTTTTGGGGTTTTCATTTTATCTTCTCCTTTCGGGGCTTTTTCATATTACCCCCAACTTCAATTTATTTCTGCCTCTCTTTATATCATCTTTTAATCTTGCTTCTACAATCTTAAAATCGTTCTCTTTTGGGCTTTTGGGCTGAAACTTCTTGCAGAAAGACTTTCCAACTTTCTGATATATATGTTCCTTTTTAATTTGTCCACAATTTGAGCAGATGTTTTCTGATGTCATGGTAGCACCTCGCAGTTTCCCCCTCTATAATAAAAATAGACATTCAAAGGAAAATACTCAATATAATAATCCCAAATATGTAAACCATGTTCATCATAACACTTCACAATCACAATTCCATCTGAACTATTTAATAGTTGATTATATTCTGAAGTCCAATACTGCTCTTTCAGGGCGAGGTTCTCTTGTATTAAGTCTGTATTCTTAGATAAAACAGTCAAGAATAAAATAGCGAAGACTGCTAATAAAAACAAAAACCAAGATATTTCTCTTTCAAGTTTTTCTCGT
>Ga0209324_10001919_pt1 | contig 14399 bp, 15 predicted proteins | sample Rifsed19ft3_FD_184015 | JGI IMG/M metagenome (GOLD analysis project Ga0209324, IMG submission 184015) | Soil microbial communities from Rifle, Colorado, USA - sediment 19ft 3 (version 2) | ecosystem: Environmental > Terrestrial > Deep subsurface > Rock core/Sediment | place: Rifle, Colorado...
GTAGCCATAGCGATAAAGGCTTCCACTGGTAGGATATTATTTGTCTTTATCAAGGCAATAAATGATTTTTTTGGTGCCAGTGCTATCACTATAAATCGTTTTTTCAAAGAGGTTAATGCATATTAAATTCAAACTAAAAACTCAGTTTCAAAAAAGCATTTGGGCAACACCCCGTAAAGACCTGACCCCCTCACCCCCTGTTCTTGAGAACCTACTGCCAGAAGTTCATCGAGTCGCTTGATAAGTTTTTCTGTCTTCATTTTCCTGAATTTTTACACGAAATACTGATATCCCCTTTGGGTTTATATCCGAGATACTTTGGAACATTCTACCTATAGATTATTTATAATAATGTACAACTTTTTAGGAATTTTTAAAACTGAAGAATTCATGAATGAAAAGATGGGCAGACAGCTTTTCTTCGGTCGTTTCTGTCACTCTCATTATTAATCAGAATTGCTTACAAGGTATTCTGAGAATTACTGGTCGAAAGATCAATCTCAAAACAGTGATTCTTGATCAGTCCCACTAATAGTTTGAACCGCCCGCTGAAATAATAGATCTGCATTGGGAGGTAGCTCAATTTGCTTTAATAACTCTTCAATATCTTCACGACATACTATTGCTATTTTGTACTTATTAGCTTTTTCTACGTCAGCAGCAATTTCTTCTTTTGAAAAAGCAGTAACAATTACTGGTTGGATCATTATATATCCATATCCAGAAGCTTCTAATTTATCCTTAACAAGCTTTGTTCTTTGAACTAGTTTGGCAAGTTTATCGTTTACATCTAACAATCCAATAGTGCACTCGATAATGCCAATGTTTCCTCCGGGAGTAATCGCAATAATATCAGGGCCTTTCTGTATTTTAGGTATATGGCCGTAATGGGAAGTAGAAAATCCTAATAGATTTAAAAGCATCGAAAAACCTAATTCAAAATTACGTGAGTCCTTCGGTTCAATCAAAAATTGCCTTAATACTTCTGCTTTATTATCAAAAACTTCATGCACGGCGTTTCGAACATTCAAATGCTTCTGCGGGTCTGCAACCCACCACTGATGAAGTGCTTCACCTTCATAACTCAAAAATACTTGCATTAATGATGCTTCACCAACTTCAATATTTATCGTACCAACTTGAAAGTCGCCTTCTTTCTCCCATTTAATTGCATCGCCGAGTAAATGACCTCGTTCAGTCGATGTTGGAAGAAAAATCTTATATCCTAATTTAATTCCTTTAACATCAATGCCACTTGCAACTTGACATTGTATGCGACCTTGACCTTTTTCTATGACTGATGTATGTGTAATCATTCCAGGCCATCTGACAATTAGTTCAAGCCTTGTCAAATCGCCCATTTGAAGCAGACTGGGAAGACCGATCGTGGCGAGAAGTTCATCTAAATTATAGAATGGTGTATCGGCTGCCTGAATTTCCCAATCTAAGAAAGTAACGTTTCCTATTTGTGATAACAACTGATGCTTTTGTTTTCCCCGCATCTGTAGACCCGGAAATCTTGGACCAAATTGAACAGGGGGGTGATAAAAGGGATCGAAATATAAAGAATATCGCCCATGATCATCCGGTATCAGTAAAATCGAGTCACCAGCAATGCTTAATTTTCCAGTGATAGTATTTTCAATAATTTCCCATATTTCTTCAATCGACACCTCACGCACGTCTCTGCCAGCCAAAATATGATCTGATTCAAACTTGAAGGGCGTTGCTGTTTTGCTTGTGTCAAACAATATCCGACCAAAAAGAAGGATAGGCCTTTCAGTAGTTTTGAATGCTAAATAGGATATTTCTATCCATTTAAAACATTTTATCCATTTTTTTATTAGCTCTTTAAAGTTATTGATATTTTTTTGATCAATATCTGGAATCATACAATCACTCTAAAATTAATTATATATATCTCATTAAGGGTAAGGTCAAGAAGAAGTCTTTGCAAGACTGGTATTTGTCGGATAGATAAGTTTTTGGCTTTTGCAAACTTCATTCATCATGGACTGAACCCTACGGTATTCGAAATTTTAAGAAATTATAGTACAGTCTTATATAATATAAGAGCCATTATTTTCTTTTTTAGTAGTTCAACCAAATCATTGGTATGAGTGAAAGCTAGAATTTCTTCTCTTTTGATTACGAGAATTTTTATCTTGTCACGGATTAATGCAGATAAAACCTCACTATGTGCATTGCTGGCACCATCGGCTATACCTGTAATTCCATTCAGAGCTACCAAAATAGCACAATTGACACCTCTGTCTTGTAACTTTCGCACAAACCAACCCACATCAGAACTACTTACGGGGCTTCCGGTGTTTTTACATTCAACAATAAGTACCAAGTCTAGGAAACTTATTTCTGATTGGTTTGTGGCATTCCAAAATACAACATCCAACTCATGAGCTCGATTATCGTCAAGAATGTTCTTACCGTAAAAAGAGACACCAGGCACTTTTTCAAATAGATACCGTGTAAGTTCTTCAAGTTTGTTGCCTTTTTCATCAGAGGTAGGAGCATCATCTGACTCCTGTAGCAAAGTTCGAATCTTTCTCTGAAAATATCTCGGCATTATTCCAATATTCCATGTACCATCTTGTTACGCTTGCTGAGAATTACATCTTTAAATGTATTCTGAGAAAGAGCCTTAACAAAGTCCTCCAGGTCATATCTTAAAATCAATGGAGCTAAAGAATAGTTTTCAAGGAAACGCCTGCCATGCTTATCTAGATAAAGCAAAATTGCGGCTTTTGCCTCAGTCTTAGCAATATACTCTCTCAATTGATTCTCCGCATTACGAATTTGATCGGGAGTTAATGTGCCATATTTGACTTGAATAAACAAAGGATTGCCTATTGTAAAAGCTAAATTGTCATCCCAGATGGCGATATCAACTCCTTTATCTTGATCCCTGAAATGACTAGATTCAAATTGAAGATTCAATTTATTTAAAATTTCTACTGCTAATCGTTCTACATCAAAAGCAGTACCGTCTTCCCTTAGCTTACGGACTGCATTTAGGTAATTGTCTACGGATGTAAGCGGTATAAGGTTCGATTTGCTTCTTTTGCGTTTTCCTGTCTGCTTGAGTTTTTTGGAACGAAAGTCCTCCACAAATTTTGTCAGAGATATTCGCAATAAATCTTCGTTCTGCAAATCTGTCTTAAGATATACATGCTTTTGCACAAAATAAGGTGGTTCTATGTCTTTTGCAACAAGAATAAATAAAGCCTTGTCCAAGCCTTCGCATATTCCCATTTCATAAAACACGTTAATGTTCTTTTCGGTGATTATAATTATGGCAAAGTCTGCCTGCTTGATTCTCTTGATTAAGAAATCATGTATTTGCTCACCTACTTCAAAATCATAGAGATCATATGCCTCAATACCCATCTGATTCAGAATTGTTCTTAATGGAGATGTATCTGTCTGTGCGGATGCGGATATAAAACACTTAAATTTTTTCTTCATTATAGTGGACTACCTCATTAAATTTTAATCTATCAATGTTTAAAATAATAAACAATTCCGTCCACACATGGCAAGACCGCTATGAGTCAAAAATTGGCCAGACAGGTCATCACATCCACTGGAATAGTTATCAATTAGAAGAAGTAACACACATGATCATCAGCTTACGCTAAAGCGTTTGTTAATGTGAGAACATCATACAGACTATCGAAGAAAGGGTCTACCGCTTTAATGTGGAAGTATTAAACGAAACATAAGCTGACATGTCTGGAACATTAAATTTTATCTACAGATCTGAATTTTAAGGGTATGACTTTCTTTGCTCTTAACGAAACCTCTATTTATAATCCGACTCAGGCGGAGGGGAAGGGGAGCAGCATATAAACGCAGGCTATCGCCCCAGGCGATCCGCCGAGGCGGAAAGCCTGCGGCTACGCAGATGTTATTTTCAGCCTTTTTGTGATGGGCGTGATGGGTTCAAACCTAAAAAATAAACTTTAAAATATGTCATTGGTTACTACCTAAGAATTATTCGAGGTATTCCCTAAAATATTTTAAAAATTCCCCGGGGGTGACGATTTTCAGGTTTGAATGGATATGGATATTTTTAGCTATGAAATGCTTCCTGTCCCATGTGACAAGGAAATCAGCGCCCGAGTTCACTGCAGAGGCAAGAATAGGAGCATCATCATGATCAATTACTTTTTTAAATCTCTCAACGTCCTGTTTGCGAGGGTCATCAATTAACACCGGTGCAAGGAGTTCAATAAACTTTCTGTATTCATTCAGCATCTCCGGCAACTTCTCTTCAATGTTCCTGTCTGCCTCAACAATAACCTGTCTTGATACAATAACTTCTATCAATCTGATTTCAGCAAGCTGTAACACAGCTCTTGCCGCACCCCTTGAAGATGCAATGCCGGCAATCAAAGCGCTTGTGTCAAGAAAGACGTTAAGCCTTTGCTTTCGCATATGTCTCTTTGGAATATCTTTTTCTCTGTTCCCTCAGGTTTTTAAGAAGATTTTCAAGTGTCAAGCCTTTTTTCTTCATTGCACTCTCGATTTTTCTTGATATGACATCACCGGCAAGCTGTCTCGGCACAAGGACAAGCACATCACCTATTTTTAAGACAGTGAGCATGTCTTCCTTGCCAAGGCCAAGCTCTTTTCTGTATTCATATGGGATAGTCAGTTGTCCCCTTTCTCTCATTTTAACAACAGGCATGTATAACCTCCTTTCTGATTATCTGATATTACTATTATAAGTAAATCAGATATTTGTTTCAAGTATCGAGGGAAGATATAAATTAGACACGGTTTTATGGAAGATACTTATTGCTCCATAGGGTCTTTTTCTGTAGGACATTTGATGCCTTCGAAGGCATAGACTATTCTCTTTTCTTTCTCAAGTCTATTGACAGGACATGGTATCTTTTTAAAATCTTTCATTTTGTTCAGTGCTTCTTGACGGTTGAAAAGCTTATCTAAAGATTCACCAATTAGTCTTCCAGCAAGCACATCTATTATCTGTGCATTTTCACCATCGGTGACTACTGCATATGGAATCTGATAGTCCTTTATGACCCTTGCAAAAGAGGTAACATACCTTTCCCATGCTTCAAGAGAGCTTGAACTGCACTGTATTACCATAAAGCTTGCTGTAGGCAGGTTTACTATAAAATCTATATGTATTTTTATTTCTCGATCACCTAAGGTTATATTGAATTCAGGGTTTGTTTCTATCTCTTCAGGCTTAAAATATTTTTCTCTTATGAGAAACTCCCATACTTTTTGCTTTATGCCGGTGAGCTGAATAGTCTCAAGCTCTTCCTCTTCCTTTATCCGCTCCTTAATTAATTTTTCTCTATTGTCCAAGAAGCCTCCTTGTTTCCCTTTGAACTCCATTTATTATCAAGAACAATTTGACTTTTTACAAAAATAAAGGAGTTATTTAACGTAATTATTTGATTAAAACTATTATATTGACAAGGGTTTTTCTCGAATACTGTATCTCCTAAATATCATTTGCTTTGGATAAAATTGTGCTTTGTAGACATTTCCGCCCATGCCTGTTCACGAATCGTCACTGGCAATAGTATAAACTCCTACACACTATCACGCTTATCATTAATCAGATATTTGGCAGCTACGGTCTCAATAGAAACAGGGGCCGATACACCCTTATTGAATAAATGCAGCGCTTCCAAATCTGATTTCCAGGCAACATCACCAGGAGTAAGCAGACTGACACTACCCGGCTCATGTGTTGTATATAGCTTACTATCCTTAAAACAATAATGCTCGTCACTGACTTCCGTAGGATATGCTTGCATCAATGGCGGGATATCATTGGGTTTAAACCACAGTTTAATTTCCCGTTCAGCATCGACATCTGTTGCTGAAGCATGAATAAGATTATCCATTCGCTCACCAATTACAGTTCCTTCAGTATCTTTGAGAGGTGCTACCGTCCCTAATGAACGAATACATCCGGGTTTAATTTCACGGGCAATATGAGGATTAGTTGGCCCAGCTATGTCTCGTATTTTTTCTATTGCATTAGTCCCATTATAAACCAAAGCGATTACTCTTCTTTTCCAGAGATCTTCAGGATAGTGAATATATCCCATGATGTACTCGATAAGTGATGGATAAAATACTTTGCCCCTGTGTTCACCATAATGTTCTTCAGCAAGCATTTTGCTGACATTAACTATCTTAGCTCCGGCAAAACGCAACCCTGTATGGAATTCTGAGAGCTGAGAAAGTACATACCCGGTTAAAGAATTCTTAAGAGCATCCGGTTTGATGAGTACAAGTGTCTGCTCGAGTTTTTGTTTATTCATATGAGATCCTTTGTAAAGATTTATTCCTAATGCTAAGTCTAAACGATTAATTATATCTTAAATAATCATTGTTTTTGTAATAATATGTAATAGTAGCGTGCATTTTCTGTTAATCACATAAGGCATAAGAAATTAAGAAAGGAAGTGAAATTGAAGTACGAAGCGCTCAGATGGTTCATAGCCAAGGTCGGAAGCATTGGCATGATGATTCTTCAATTCCTTCTGGCTGTTATTATCTCGGCGATTCTGTATGCTAAAGGCGAGAAGAAGTTATTAACCTGGTAATTATAAAAGAGGAACAACCATCATCTTCTTCAGCATTCCCCTTGCTTTTAGGAATACGTCAATATGTGTTTTATCCTGATAATCCCTGTAGGTAAAAAGATGGGGTTTATACGTATCATCTTTGTAAATAAGAGTTATCTCACCATAGATTCCTTTGCCGAGATAGATGCGGTGAGCATAGTTCTTTGAAGATGCAAGCACTATATTTGACAGGGTAAGATAGCCAGGGTCGAGATTGATACTTCTTTTACCTTCTGAAGAGAGGGAAACTTCTATTTCATTGGTCTTCAGTTTTATATCTGAAAGTAATCCAGGGTCAATAAGATTTTGGAAAAAAATGAACTGCCTCAATAAAGGCCAGCCAATTTCATCCTTATAGTAAGTAGAATAGTTCCATGGAAGGGTAGGGCTTGTAAATAATATCTCTCCAAAGTTTTTCTCGAGTATTTCTCTTGAGCGGTTGAATGCATCTTCATAACAGTAAAGGGTACTTATAAAGAGGAGCACAGGTTCAGGGGTTTTGACACTACCCATAATTATTTTATTGGAAAATATTGAAGTCTGAAAAGAAGAGTATATTTTTGTCACCCTGAACTTGTTTCAGGGTCTCGTCATGCATAGATTTTAGATGCTGAAACAAGTTTAGCATGACATCTACTGAAATTCTTGTGCTCATTTAACAAGGAGAAGATTATTAAGGTTCATTAATAAGAGCTTGTAATATATTTATAACATACGGAGAGTCCCACTCTGAAGGACCTATTACCTTATTTCTCAGAATTCCATTTTTGTCAATTATGAATGTCTCAGGTACTCCTGTAATACCAAATTTTTCAGCAGCATCGCCCTCAGAATCGAGATACACAGGGAAAGTGTAGTTCATTTCTTTCATGTATCCGAGTACCTTATTCATATCGTCATTGTACAGGATGGTTACCATTTTAAATTTTGAATTCCCGGCCAGGTTTCTCGATAACCTTTCTATTGAAGGCATTTCATCAATGCATGGAGGGCACCAGGTAGCCCAGAAATTAACGAAAACCACAGAGCCTTTTAACTCTGAGAGTTTCAGCTTATTGTTATAGGAATCAGTCAGTTCAATATTAGGTGCTGGAAGCCCAACTCTGGCTGTGCTCGGGGTGTATTGATGCCTTACAATGAAAAAAGCAACGGCAGAACCAAGAAAGATTAGTATAAGAAAGATAAGGGTCTTGCTTTTCAAATCTCAAATCTTTTTCTGAAGATGAACTTTGTTGTTGAATTAATTGACACCAGACAGGACCGTGGCTTCTTCAGCCTCTATGAATGTAGGAGTATCATCTTCAAGGACAACCTTAACCTTGTGTAAGCCTTTGAATTTTCCTTTGAGGATCTCCTCGGACAAGGGGTCTTCTATTACTTTCTGAACAGCTCTCCGCATTGGTCTTGCCCCATATGCAGGCTGATAGTAGTGTTTCATAATCCATTCCTTAACTTCCTTTGACACCTCAACGACGAGCTCCCTTTCAACAAGCATCTTGTTTGTTTCTTCAACAAGCAAATCAATAATGGAGATTAAATGTTCTTTTTCGAGCGGGTGGAAAACAACTATCTCGTCAACTCTGTTCAGAAATTCAGGATTAAATGTTTTCTTAAGTTCACTCAGGACATTTTCCTTAATTCTTTCATACACGAGCTCGGATGCATCTCTCTGAAACCCGAGGGGAGTTGCCTTTTCAATCAGCCTTGCACCGAGATTTGAGGTCATTATAATCAAGGTATTCTTGAAATCCACCTTTCTTCCAAAGCTGTCTGTGAGCACACCTTCATCAAGCACCTGAAGGAGGATATTGAAGACATCGGGATGTGCCTTTTCTATTTCATCAAAAAGCACAACAGAATATGGTTTCTTTCTTATTTTCTCTGTAAGCTGTCCCCCTTCTTCATAGCCGACATAGCCAGGAGGGGCGCCTGTTAGTCTCGAGACACTGAACCTCTCCATGTACTCGGACATGTCAATTTTTATCAGTGAACTTTCGTTATTGAACATGAACCATGCTAATGCCTTTGCAAGCTCTGTTTTGCCAACACCTGTAGGTCCTAAGAAGAAGAAGGAGCCTATCGGTTTTTTGCTGGACTTGAGCCCTGCCCGTGACCTTCTTATCGCCTTAGAAACTGCCTTTATAGCCTCTTCTTGAGAAATGATCCTTTTATGAAGTTCTTCCTCCATCCGGATAAGTTTCTCTGATTCTTTTTCCTCGAGCTTCACAAGTGGTATGCCTGTCATCTTGGAAACAGTGTATGCAACATCTTCTTCTGCAATAGAGGGTATTTCCTTATTTAAATTATCTCTCCATTGTTTATAAAGTTGATCGTGAATCTTTTTGAGTTTTTCTTCCTCCAAACGGATAGATGATGCACGTTCGAGGTCGTGAAGCTTTACATACAGGTTTTTCTCTTTTGATATCCTCTGTATTTCAGTCTCGAGTTCCTTTAGTTCCCTGGGCGGTGTATACTTTTTGAGCTTAATCCTTGATCCTGTTTCATCTATAACATCTATTGCCTTGTCAGGGAGATATCTATCAGAGATGTATCTGTCAGATAACCTTGCTGCAGAATCTACTGCTTCATCAGTTATTTTGACTTTGTGATGAGTCTCGTATCTGGATCGCAGTCCTCTCAAGATGTTGATTGTGCTTTCAACATCAGGGGGGTGTATATTAATCGGCTGGAATCTCCGCTCAAGGGCGCCATCTTTTTCTATGTACTTTCTGTACTCATCAGGTGTTGTTGCCCCTATACATTGTATTTCACCTCGTGAAAGGGCAGGTTTCAGCATACTCGATGCATCAACAGACCCCTCAGCAGCACCTGCACCTATTAGTGTATGAAGCTCGTCAATAAAGAGGATTGCATTGTCAGACTGGACGATCTCCTTCATGACAATCTTGAGCCTCTCCTCGAACTGGCCTCTGTATTTTGTCCCTGCGATTAAGGCGCCAAGGTCAAGAGAGACAATACGCTTTCCTAACAGGCTGTCAGGGACATCACCAGAGACAATTTTCTGGGCAAGCCCTTCGACGATGGCTGTCTTTCCAACACCCGGTTCCCCAATAATTGCAGGATTGTTTTTTATCCGCCTGCCCAGTATCTGGACCAGGCGTTCTATTTCATCTTCCCTATCTATGACAGGGTCGAGTTTTCCTTCCCTTGCCATTTGTGTCAGGTCTCTTCCAAACTCATCGAGTGCAGGAGTGGTACTCCTCTTTTCTTTTACGCTTGTATGAGTCCTGATTGAGAAATTGATTGTGAGTTGTCTTGCTCCAAGGAGGTTTGCACCAAGGTTACGCAATATCTTGCCGCCTATCCCTTCTTCTTCTCTTGTTAGGCCAAGGAGGATATGTTCACTACCAATATAATTGTGACCGAGCAGGCGGGCCTCTTCAACAGCAAGTTCCAGAACTTTTTTAGCCCGTGGTGTGAATGGGATATCTTCAAATGTCATAAGATCAGTGCCCTGAGGTAAATTCCTTTCAACCTCCATGCGTATCTCCTCACGGGTTATTCCCATTCGTTTCAGGATTGCTACAGGCAGGCCATCTTCTTCTCTCAGGATTGCAAGCAAGAGATGTTCAGTACCAAGGTAATCATTCTGGCGTTTTTCAGCCTCTTCTTTTGCATAAATAATTACCTTTCTTCCTCTTTCTGTAAACTTCTCAAACATGCTATTTATCTCTGTTTCTTAGTTTTAGACTAATACTTTTTCGGAGATAAAGTCAATATGCCCATTGACAGCCTTTAATGCAGGGTATAGTATTTGAGCGGATTTTTTTGAGAAGCCTCTTATTGAATTTCAAGTGAAGAGAAAAAGAAGGGTATCTCATAGGAGGCTGATTCTCTTGAATCTGAACCATGGACGATATTGTGTTCGATATCTGAAGCAAAGTCAGCCCTGATTGTGCCCGGAGCAGCATCCTTTGGGTTTGTTGCACCCATAATCTCCCTGACTTTTGAGATGGCGCTGTTGCCTTCTACTACCATGACCACAATTGATCCCTCTGATAGAAAGTTGGTAAGACTATCATAAAAGGGCTTATCCTTGTGAACAATATAAAAACCCATAGCCTCTTTTTTGGAAACTTTAAGCATTTTCAGCGCAACAATCCTGAGGTTGTTTTTTTCAAATCTTCTGATAACATTACCTATGAGATTCTTTTTCACGCCATCCGGCTTGACAATGGATAGAGTCTGTTCCATTCATCCTCCATCTATATTGATAATTTTTTAATTAATTTTTTCACTGATAAACAGGATTTCCTGAATTGTACCTTTTCTTCTCTCGTAAGTTTCAGTTCTATGATTTTTTCAACGCCTTCTTTACCCAAAATAGCAGGTACACCCATGTAAATATCTTTTATCCTGTATTCTCCATTCAGATATGCTGCACAGGGGAACACCCGCTTCTCATCATGCAGAATTGCTTTTATCATATGGAATGTAGATGCTGATGGGGCATAATAGGCACTTCCGGATTTCAGCAGAGCTACTATTTCGGCGCCACCATTTCTTGTTCTCTCTATCAGTGCATCAATTTTTTTCTTTGGAAGGAGTTCTGTTATGGGAATTCCCTTTACTGTAGTAAATCTTGAAAGTGGAACCATTTCATCGCCATGCCCGCCAAGTACAATTGTTTCAACATCCTCAGGTGAAATATCTAATTCCCATGAAAGAAATGCAGTCAGCCTTGAGGAATCGAGGATTCCTCCCATACCAATAACACGCTTGCAGGAAAACTCTGTGGTCCTCCATGCAAGTTGTGCCATGACATCCATTGGATTTGTTACAACAATAAGAATAGCGTTTGGGGAAGTCTTTGCAATCTCCATACATGACCCTTTTATGATGCTGGCATTTGCATGGAGGAGATCGCTTCTTGACATACCGGGTTTTCTCGCAAGACCAGCGGTAATCACAACAACATCAGAGCCTGTTGTATCCGAAAACTTATTTGTCCCTTTTATCTTGGATGGCGAATTCCAGAGCGGGCATGCCTCTGCAAGGTCAAGGGCTTTTCCCTGGGGTAATCCTTCAACTATATCAAAGAGTGCTACATCAGCAATGCCTGATTGAACAACAAGTTGTGCAGTTGTAGCACCAACATTCCCTGCACCTATTATCGAAACCCTTTTTCTCATTGCAATATCTCCAGTTTTATCTTGGCTATTCTCTGACCTACCATCTCCAATACGGTTATTTTCTTCCCTTCTGTTTCAACAACATCTCCAATTTTGGGAATTCTCTGAAGGGTTGTCAATAAAAAACCGCTCAGGGTTTCATATTCTGTAGATTCAGGTATTTCTATTTCGTAATCCTCCTTCAGGTCCCTTATACTGATGGATGCATCCATGCGAAAAGTTCCATCGCTGATCTGTATAACAGGACTTTCGACGTCGTATTCATCCCTTATTTCCCCTACAATCTCCTCCAGGAGGTCCTCCATGGTTACAAGACCGGAAACCCCGCCATATTCATCAATAACCAGAGCCATATGAGTTCTTTTTCTTTGCATTTCTCTCAGGAGGATGCTTATCTTCAGAGTCTCAGGGATAAAAAAAGGCGGCTTAATAAGCTTCCTTATGTCTGCTCCTCCTTTTGCCAGTGCAGTCAGAAAATCCCTTGCATGGAGAATCCCCCGGATGTCATTGAGGTCTTTGCCAATGACCGGATAACGAGAAAACTGTTCCTCTGCAATTATAGCTTTAATGTCTTCAGGGGACATGCCAAGGCTTATTGTTGCCATCTGAGTTGATGGTACCATGACCTCTTTTGCTGACATGTCTGTAAACTCAAAAACGCTGTGTATCAGTTCTTTTTCTTCAGCCTCAAAAATACCTCTTTCCTTGCCTTCCTCCAAAAGGAGTTTAATTTCTTCCTCTGAAATGTATCCCCTTTCGCTGAATGCCCTTTTACCAAAGGGTTTTAATAAAATGTTTGTGCTTATCCTGAGAACCTGAACAAAGGGCATGGCGATTTTAGAGAATTTATCTATTACAGGAGCTATCATGAGTCCAATGGCCTCAGGATTAGAGAGGGCAATTGATTTTGGAATGAGTTCCCCGAAGACGATGAAAAAATATGTAATGATTGCTGCTACGATTATGATGGATATTGCCTCGCTTGACGCAGAGATGAAGGGTATGTGTATGTTCATGAGAATTGGTTTTATAACTTTCACTAAAGTGGCACCACCAATAGCAGATGCGAGGACTGCAACCAGGGTAATGCCGATCTGAATGGTGGCGAGAAATCTGCTTGGATGCTCTCTAAGTTTATCAAGAACAATAGCACGCTTGTTGCCGGCATCAACAAGTTGTTTAATACGTGTCCTTCTGAGTGTGACTACTGCTATTTCTGCTGCAGCAAAAACAGCATTTAAGAATATAAAAATTATTATAAGAAGAGTTTCAGGCCACATAGGAATCAGAGAAAAAATGTGAACTATCGGTCTCCATTAAAGATTATGATAATGTTCCAATTATGGCATCAGCGACCATGGATGTTGTTGCAGCAGTTGGATCATCAGGCGAAGGCTTCATATCATATGTCACATATCTTCCTTCCTCGATAACATGTGCAACGGCTGTTTCTAATCTTCTGGCTGCTTCGACTTCTCCCAGATGCTTGAGCATCATGACACCCGAAAGTATCATAGCAAGAGGGTTTACTTTATTCAACCCTTTGTACTTTGGGGCACTTCCATGGACAGGCTCAAATACCGCAATCTCCTCACCAAGGTTTGCACCCGGGGCGAGTCCGAGTCCTCCTATCAATCCAGCTGCAAGATCAGATACAACATCACCGTAGAGGTTGGGGAGAACTATTACATCATAGAGGTTGGGTTTCTGTACGAGTTGCATGCACATATTGTCGACAATCCTGTCTTCGAACTCGATGTCAGGATATCTCTTTGCCACATTTCTTGAAGTCTCAAGAAATAGCCCGTCCGAACATTTCATGATATTTGCCTTATGCACTGCCGTGACCTTTCTTCTGTTATTTTTTCTTGCGTACTCAAAGGCAAAACGTACAATCCTCTCTGTGGCATATACGGATATCGGTTTAATGCTGATGCCTGAATCAGATCTGATTGTCTTTCCTGTTGAAGCAGTGATGAAATCGATGAGTTTTTTTGTGTTTTCTGAATCTTTCTCGAATTCAATTCCGGCGTAGAGATCTTCTGTGTTTTCCCTGATAATAATGAGATCAACATTTTCAAATCTCGTCCTTGCACCTTTGAATGTTTTGCAAGGCCTCAGGCAACAGTAAAGGTCGAGGGTCTGTCTGAGGGCGACATTAACACTTCTGAAGCCTCTGCCTACGGGTGTTGTGATAGGCCCCTTAAGGGCTACCTTGTTCTTTTTTATGGAATAAAGAACACTTTGTGGCAAAGGAGTCCCTAGTCTTTCAAACACTTCCTGGCCTGCTTCATGGATATCCCATTTGATGTCCACACCTGTGGCTTCTATGACGCGTTTTGTGGCCTCAGAGATTTCAGGTCCTATACCATCTCCAGGTATGAAGGTAACGATATGCATTATGGATTTGCAGTGAGTATCTTCTTTGCGATTTCAGGATAGGAAGCAATAAACCTCAATTCGTCATCTGTGAGGGTTTTCTGGGTATGTAGATTTGCATATTGAACGAGTTCAAGCACCTTTCTTGCTTCATTGTCATCATGAAAATGTATGCCGAGTTTGTCATAGACATGCCTGAATCCTTTTATGCCGCCGTACTCACCTGTTGTTA
>Ga0209324_10001920_pt1 | contig 14399 bp, 29 predicted proteins | sample Rifsed19ft3_FD_184015 | JGI IMG/M metagenome (GOLD analysis project Ga0209324, IMG submission 184015) | Soil microbial communities from Rifle, Colorado, USA - sediment 19ft 3 (version 2) | ecosystem: Environmental > Terrestrial > Deep subsurface > Rock core/Sediment | place: Rifle, Colorado...
CAGAAAAGGTGTGGGGGTGAGAACTGCATGGGGTGGCGGCTTGACCACAACACCAATTGGGTGTCAGAGACTTTGTTGCAGGAGGTTAGGCGGGAGCGTGATGCCTTGCGGGCGCTGGTGGCGGAGAAGGACAAGGCGCTAAGAAATTACGGAGTGCATATGACGGGGGATTGTTTGGGCTTACGTCGGGAGTGTATCTGTAGTTTTAGTGCTGCCCTCGCTCTCACCGAAGAGGATATGCGGGAGTGGTTGGAGGTGAAATGATGCTTACGATTAAAGACCAGTTTCTGCAAGCTCAGATTGATGCGGAAGGCAAGAAGTGTGGTCGCTGTGGGCAGGAGGCGGAAATAACGTGTCATACCTGTGAACGACCCCTTTGCGCCGAGTGTGTGACAGAAGAGGAGTGTGGTGAAGTCCTGTGTGGCGCTTGTGGAAACGCCATCAACCTCGATGTAGACACAGACTTTGAGGAAGTAGGCGGTGGTATTCATGCGAGATGCAGATAAGGAAAGGCTGGAGGGGAAGTGATGACCGAAGACTGGACGAAGTGGCTGACGGAAGAGGAACGGAACCGCTGCGCTGTAGGAGATACGTGGTTACAGGAAGCCTACCACACCGTTGCTGTCTTGCGGGCGCTGGTGACACACCTGAAGGCTTCGCTTGAAGTCTATTATGGAGGTGAAGACGAGGGGTGGTCAGATTGGAACAAACGAATACGAGTCGCAGGCAGCGGCGTCGCGAAGGATGCTCTTGCCCTCACCGAAACGGAAATGCGAAAGCGGTTAGAGGTGAAGTGAAACTTTCCTATGGCAAACGGATTGCAACAACAACCAAGATTATTGAGATTCTGCTGAAGCGGCTCGGATGGGCCGAGGAGCCGGAATGAGGTGCATGGTTGAATCGCTGTTAAACGCTGTCCTCGCCCTGTTGCGAGGTCGCCCGGCCATTGATTGGCACGACTACGTACAGGACTTCGAAGGACAGGCACACGTGCTGGTGCTGAAGTGTCACCGATGTGGCCGCTATTCAGTGAGCTGGGGTTAAGCTGGAGCAGGTCAGGCTGGAGGAGAAGTAAACAAAAATTGAGAAAGAGGGTATAATAAGACGGGGGTCATGGTGCTAAAGGGAACACGGCGCTTTCGCACTGCGCAGTTCGGGGTTCGAGTCCCCGTGACTCCACCACAATATCTTGTGGACAAGGTCAAGGCGCGGGCCGCTAGTGAAACGGGATAACACTTGGATGGCATCCATGAATTCGGGGTTCGAGTCCCCGGCGGTCCACCAAACAATTTTAACCAAGTCTTAACCGAAAGAGGGTTTACAGAAGCCGGTTCGGTGAGATAAGATGAATTCAGCGGAAAAGTGCTCCTTAATAACTTCATACGACCAGGAATGGTGGCCGAGTGGTAAGGCAGCGGTTTGCTAAATCGTAGGCGGTGACACGTCCGGGAGTTCGATTCTCCCCCGTTCCTCCAGGAGAGGTGGCCGAGTCTGGCTGAAGGCGGCGTTCTCGAAAAGCGCAGGCGGTAACACGTCCGGGGGTTCGAATCCCTCCCTCTCTTCCAAGCAATCCGGGGTAGCACAATGGTGGTGCAGCTCCCTGTTAAGGAGAAGGTTACAGGTTCGAGACCTGTTCCCGGAGCCACGGAGCGCATAGCGTTCCCTCCTTTCACCCAAGTGTCGGGGTTCATGCTCTTGACCGAGACCTCTGGGGCGCGCACGACCAAGAGCACCAATTGCGGTTGTGGTATAGCGGTAACATCTCGCCCCGCCATGGCGAAGTCGGGAGTTCGATCCTCCCCAGCCGCACCAAGGTGACAACCAGTGTTTAGCGCGAGACCAGTGACCCGTCGCGCTCCCGCGGAAGCGGCGGGAGTGAGGAACCTCCGGCCTACCAGCCAACTCGTCGGGCCCAACAAGTCCGGTCGTCCGGGACTGACGCCCCGGGTTAGACCGCTACCAACAGTGACGAGCCGACCAGCAAAGCGTTGTCGGGTGAAACGGGGTATAGTGGCGAGGGTAGCGACCCAGGTGCAGCCAAGAGGTGAAGTGGGGCTCAGATAGATGATGGGGCCGACGAGGGAGGGGAAGCCCGGTGACCTCGCGGTGACAGAAGCCGGGGTACAAGTAAACCGGTCTCGCGTTAAATGATGAGGTGGCGCCGAGGTAGCTCAGAGGTAGAGCACCTGGTTGAAGCCCAGGGTTAGCGGGGGTTCAATTCCCTCCCTCGGCATCGAAGAGGAGCATAGTATAATGAGCAGGAAGAAGCGTCGCCCCGAGGACAGGCTTTCTGATCCCTCGAACGAGCGGTTGGTCTGGATCAACATCAAGACCGGCGAGGCTAGGCCGTTCTGGCAGGGACACAGGGAAGACACGGTCCTCATCGGGGAGGCGGTGAAGAGTCGACTTGGCGTAAGTGGTAGCGCAGGTGGCTGTAACCCACCAGGCGGAGGTTCAAGTCCTTCAGTCGACACCAGCAGCGTGGTAGAGTAACAGTAACTCGCGAGTCTCATAAGCTCGAGATCCGGTTCTGGGATGTGATATAATGGAACTGTGGGAAGCAAGCCGTGCGAGAGTAACTGTTACTGTGGTAGGCACCGGTTCCATCCCAACCGGGGCCACCACCCAAACGGAACTTTCACCCACCCAAAAGACTGTAGATGCGCTGTTCACGCTAGATTAGCCAGAGGAGGTGGAAGAAAGCCCGGGTGGATAGGCTGGGTTGGTGCTGATAACCCAAATTGGAAGGGCGGTCCGGGGTACGAGTGGAGCGGAGCGGGATGGACGGCGGCGAGGCGAAAGGTCTGGGAACGGGATACGGTCTGTCAGTTATGTGGTGGGGCGCCAGAGCCAAATCGAAAGTTGGACGTGCACCACATCGTTGAGAGACGAGACGGCGGGACCAATAACCTAGAGAATCTCATCGGATACCACCGTAGATGTCACATAAAAGTGCACAGGAAAACTCAGCGAGATAGAGCAGTGGTCAGCTCGGGTGGCCCATAACCACCAGGACGTGAGTTCGAATCTCACTCTCGCTCCTAAGGCGTCCCGGCGAACGCTTCCAAGGCGGGTAGGCTCGGTAGCCCCCCCGGTCTCATAAGCCGGGTCACGTGGTTCAACTCCACGACCCGTTACCAAGACAACTGAAGATTGAGCCGGCAGGACGTGGGTTATCTCACTTTAATGAGGCGGTTCGGGTTCGACTCCCGGCGGGCTCTTCGGGGCCTGTAGCTTAACGGCAGAGCGCTTTTATCCACTCCAACTACACGTTCAGTCTTTACGGATTCGTAGCTCAATGGCAGAGCAGGCGGCTCTTAACCGTCAGGCTGGAGGTTCGACCCCTCCCGGATCCACCAGACAGGGTGTAGCTCAGCTAGGTGGAGCGCCGCGTTCGGGGCGCGGAGGCCGCAGGTTCGACTCCTGCCACCCTGACCAAGCCTCGGTGCGCCAATGGAAGGCGGCGACGCTTCGAACGTCGTGCATGCGGGTTCAAATCCTGTCCGGGGCCCCACGGAGGAGCGCTAGGTGCCCGCGTCGCGAGCGGCTGCGAATGCCGCTGTTCCTCCACCAGACCGCCCGTAGCTCAGCGGAAAGAGCGCGGCCCTGCGAAGGCCGAGGCCGGAGGTTCAAGTCCTTCCGGGCGGACCAAGTTCGATGAGTAGGGGGCTCGAGGCCTCTGGTACCGGGCTAGCTACCCGTGATCTCGGAGGTGACGGCTCCCGGCGCCAGGACCCTTAGCTCAGCTGGCAGAGCGCCCGTATGACATGCGAGAGGTCGCAGGTTCAAGTCCTGCCGGGTCCACCATAAAGGAGGAAAAAGTGGTCTTCTGCGGAAGCCATAAGGAAGACGTGACCGGGTTTTACCGGTGCTCCCTAGAGGCAGGCCACGAGGGTGACCACGTGTACGTGATCTTCCATGTGGGAAAGTGGACCGGACAACACTAGCCCGGTTGGTCTAACGGGAAGGCACCTCGTCTACACCGAGGAAATGAGGGTTCGATTCCTTCACTGGGCACCACTCGCTGAACACCAAATAGTCTTGTCTTCGCGTGGAAGGGCATCCATATTAAGTGTCGGGTAAGTAATGGACGACAAACGACGAGGGGAAGCCACGCCCGCCTCCGCCACTTCCCGGCGGTGAGGGAAGAGCGGGAATGCCCCTCCTCGCGAGGACACGACGGGCAGTGGTGTAACGGTAACACGCGACTCTTATAAGGCCGCTTTCGGGGTTCAACTCCCCGCTGCCCCACCAAACGTAACCTGCGTTAGTTTAACGGTAAAATCGCCGTCTGATGAGCGGTGGATGTTGGTTCAATTCCAGCCCGCAGGACCAAAAAGAAGCAAAGGAGAGCAACTCAATGCAGACGATCTGGAAGTTCCCCATTATCGTAGACGACTACTTCGAGGTGACCATGCCCGTTGAGGCTGAGGTGTTGTCCGTTCAGACGCAGGGAGGGCTCCCAGTGATGTGGGCCTCCGTCGACAGCGAAGCCGACGTTGAGACGCGGGGCTTTTGCCTCCGGGGTACCGGACACCCGCTCGACGGCGACGAGGGCCGGTTCGTCGGCTCCTTCCAGCTCCATGGTGGAAGTCTGGTGTTCCACCTGTTCGAGGTAAGCCGTGAAGCCCTTCGCAACGGTTGAACGGGACATTTCCCTCAAGGGGTGGGAAGTTGCCACGAGTGGACAACGGGGATCACTCGATCGTGGTCGTCTATTATCTAGATGACGGCACGACTGTCGTCGGGCTTTTATCGGCCGACGGAAATGCGTATACCGAGACGGCCTATGGAAGAGACGGGGACCAAGTTCCCAACCCGATCGTGAGGTATGGCGAGTGAGTGAAACCTGGATCAGTGTTGACCTCGAGACTAACGGAGCCGTGCCGGGCCTTTATGACCTGGTGTCGATCGGGGCCTGCGTAATCGGCGACACCGGCAAGACCTTTTACGCTGAGGTCTCGCCGCAAGGGCTCTGGGTCGACCCCGCGGCCACGGCTATCCACAAGTTGACGGGTGACTACCTCTCTTGCGCCGGATACGACGTCGAAGTTACGATTGCTAGGTTCGTCGATTGGGTTAAGTTGGTCTCTGGTGCCACCCGACCGGTCTTCTGCTCGTGGGGCACCTTTGACTGGATGTGGGTCGGCTGGCACCTGGAGCGTTACGGGAAAAGGTACACTGCCCCCTTCGGTCCCAACTCGCTCGACCTCAAGAGCTACTACCTGGGGCTGACCAAGGGCCGGAGGTGGAGGACCGCGCAGAAGCGCTGGATGCCAAAGGAAGACCTTCGCGGCAGCCACGATCATAACGCTCTGCACGACGCCGTCGAGCAGGCCGAGATGGTCGAGAGCTGGTGGGAGAGATACGGACATTGAGCTCTGTAGGAGAACCTGGTGAGCTAGGCGTCGAAGGTGTGGAGAGGATCTCCGAGGAGTTCGAGGACCTGGTCGGCTGGAAGTGGCGGATCAGGTGGCACCCCCAGCGGGGTCTCATCCTCGAGCGCTTTCAGATAGGTCGACGTCTGTTCTGGCAGTGGGTAGTGGACCTGGCGGGATACTCACCAGCCCCGAAAGGACAAGAGGGTGGGAGTTAACCAGTACCAGACCGAATCCTACAGCTGGGGAGGGATCTTGCTTGCCGCTGGGGTCTACCTGGCCTTCATGTTGCTGCTGATCGCGGCCGTGGAGGGTTGGCTGGTCAGATGATGGGCTATCTTGAGAAGGCGACGGCCCTAGACGAGATCACACAAGATGTTCTGGGCACCACTTATGAGGAGCTTAGAGCTCTCCTGAACCGGGGGTTTTTGAACGCCGCAACGCTTAACCGTTATCTACAGGTCGCGGGATCGAGAATCGTCCTGGAGGCCGTTTCCAAAAAGGTGATAGAGTAGTGTATAATGAGAAGGAAGCGTTCTTGGTGTAACGGTAACACGACTGTCTCCAAAACAGCTGTTGGGGGTTCAAGTCCTCCAGGACGCGCCAAAGTCAAATACGAGAACGAGCCGGCGAGACTGGGTTACCTATCACTTTGGATGGGCCTTCGGGCCTTTTCCAGGCTCAATTTACGCTCGTTCCTCTCGCTCCGGGGTGTTAATGGTAGACAGCAGCCCTCTGAAGGCTGAAGCGGAGGTTCGAGTCCTTCCCTCGGATCCAGATCTAGCGTAGGCTAACGGTAGGCCGGCGGCCTTTGAAGTCGCGGATGTAGGTTCGATCCCTACCGCTAGACCCAACGGCGCGGTCGTTTAACGGTTAGGACGGCGGCCTTTCAAGCCGCAGATTCCGGCTCGAGTCCGGGGCGCGCCCCCAAATCACGTGTCGAGTGAGAAAGCCTCCATGAACTGGTGTGACCTGTCCGGACGGGTGTTGACCAGAGACGAGCGCCCAAACTCGGCTCCCGGCTCCGTGAGGTAACGGTTAGCCTGCCGCCCCCTCAAGGCGGTCGTCGGAGTTCAAATCTCCGCGGGGCCACCAGAACAGAAGATGCTGTCGAGCCGGTGGTGCGTGGGTTATCTGTTGCCACGCCGGGCTAGTTACCCGGCAACGTGACCGTAACTGGTCACAAGCGGTCCTTTGGGACCGTCTGATCCACCCCGATATACGTTCGACCAGCGAAAAGCGGTTGTGATGTCAACGGCAGCATGCCACTCTTCCAAAGTGGATGCGCAGGTTCGAGTCCTGTCAGCCGCACCATACTTTTCGTGCACCGTCGTAGCTTAACGGACAAGAGCGTGGGCCTTTTAAGCCTAAAGATGGGGGTTCGAGTCCTCTCGACGGTACCAGATAGACCTCGTGGCCAAGTGGACTAAGGCGCTTGTCTGCAAAACAAGTACTCGTGGGTTCAAATCCCACCGAGGTCTCCATCCCTCCCTCCCGACGAGGTGGGTAGCGAGCGGTCGAGTTTCCTGGATAACGGACACCAGAGGAATCAGCCTCGAATCGTAGGGTCGAGTGATTACTGGATCCGCCAGGCCGACGGACGAGGCTTTGGCTCGCCGGGAGAGAAGGGTGGACTGGCCGGCTACTGACGAGTGCCGAGGTGGATCCCCTCGGGTCGGCCGGGCCACACCTATCAGGCCTCCGTGGTGTAACGGAAAGCACGCGGCGTTTCTACCGCCGCAGGTGCGGGTTCGAGTCCTGCCGGGGGTGCCAAACTCTCCATAGCTCAGTACGGACAGAGCGCCGAGCTCCTACCTCGGAGGCCGCAGGTTCAAGTCCTGCTGGGGAGACCAGACGCCGTTGCTACGGGTGATAGGCCAGCGTCTTGTAAGCGCAGGCAGGAGGTTCAACTCCTCCCTACGGCTCCACGAGGAAGCAAGCGGGCTGTCCGTCACGGGACCAAACGTGGCGACTACGCCGTCGGGCACAATGTGACCTCTGACCGACGGAAGAGACATGCCGCCCCTAGGCTCGGACTGGGTCGCCAGAGGGGTTATACGGCCTACCGGCTAGCCGGTGAAAGTAAATGGTCACTACCGAGTAGCCCGCTCTTCAAATGCCCTCGTAGCTCAGCGGCAGAGCGCTCCCTTGGTAAGGGCGAGGTCCCGAGTTCAATTCTCGGCGGGGGCTCCAGTTTGGCTTCAACAAACTTGCGTAGAAGGACCGCAGCAGCCGAGAGTCGGATAGGGTAGGGACCCACCCGGGCTCTGGTCCCGAGAGTAAGCCGACAGCGGTCCTGCCCGCTCTTGTCGTTCAATAGGCTAGGATACCTCCGTCGTAACGAGGGGATGGCAGTTCAAGCCTGCCCGAGAGCTCCAGAAAGTGAGGAGAGATCTTGTCCAAGAGGGCTTACCTGACACTCGAGTCGTGGAAGTTAGTTCGAGGCATCTACGGCGAGCTTCCGATGCGAGTCTCGTTCTTCAAGGGTCTGCCTTGGTTCGTCACTCGACCCCTGGTCGAGGGAATCACTCTAGGCGAGAACATCTACCTTGTACCTGACGCCACGGTCGACGTGGTAGTGCACGAGCTCTACCACGCGGTCAACCAGAAGATGGCCGCCGGAGTCATTCCCTGGTTCCTTCGACCGGCCTACTTCAGGTACGCGCTGCTGTTTGTCCTCAACGGTTTCAGTTACTCGAGACACCCGATGGAGAAGGCCGCGCGCGAGTTCGCGACGAAGAACCTCACGCTACAACAGAGTCAGATAAGAGCGCTACGAGAAGGATAGAAGTCTTTGTTCACCTGGATCAGAAATATCTTCAACCACAAGGAGCAAAAGTGCGCGCACGTCCCGGCCGCCCTAGTGAGTGGATACGTGCTGTGCGTAAAGTGTGGTAAGATATTCTAAACTACGCGAGAAGCGCGGGCCCGTAGACCAACGGCAGAGTCGTCCGCCTCAAGAGCGGAGCAGTGAGAGTTCGAATCTCTCTGGGCCCACCAGCTCCCGTAGCCCAACGGTAGAGGCAGCGGATTTAAGCCCCGCGTAGTAAGAGTTCGAGTCTCTTCGGGAGCACCAGCGGCAGATGTATCCCAACCGGTAGAGGAGCTACGTTCAGACCGTAGTTAGTGGGAGTTCGAATCTCCCCATCTGCACCAATAAACCCGGCGTAGCTTAACGGCTAGAGCGCTTCCCTGTCAAGGAAGAGAGTGACGGTTCGAATCCGTTCGTCGGGGCCAGTTTTTATCATGAGCTGTAAAAAGATACGACCCAGGGTTAGAGCAGAACAAGACTATTGGCTGTCGTTCTTGGGTCTCTGGGACCTGACTCTTCCAGTGACCGAGGAGGAGCGGCTTGACTTCCTGCACTTTGACAGTCACGGCAGCGAGGAGCCCAAGGCTCGTATTGCTAGGTACACCCTTCCCTTCGGTGAGTCTTGGCGTGGCCTCAACCCGATCTTGCTGGGTAAGAAGCACTGCGGACTGATGGTCAACTCCGGCATTCCGGTGCCACGACGGCCCGACGGAACCCGGCCCGGACGAAAGAAGAGCGACCAGAGACCCGGCGACTAAACGACTAACTGACTAGCAGAAAGGACTACCTGACTCTATGCGCAAGGTATCTGATGTCTTTGAAAACCCTGACAACCCACCTCTCACTCTCTACAGTTCCGTCTTCCCGGGAATTCAACGGGTAGACATTGACTGTCTTTTTGGGCGGACCATTGAAATCCACGCCGTTGAGTGGATTAACTCCAGTCCCTATATCTCCAACCCCTATGTTCGTAACGGTGTGGCCAAATTCGCAGTCCTACTCTGCCAGGATCCTGAGACACACAAGCTCTTCTCGACCCACACCGGTTCAATCCGAGTTTGTGGCAAGCTTCACACCCTGCTACTGATGGGTCGTTTGCCCATCATGGGTACCTTCATTGAACGGCCCGACAACTCGTACGACCTAATCTAGACCTGTCGCCGGGTTCCTGGTCCGTGGTATAATAGACCGTGAGATGGTTCGTGTCGTCAGCACCTCGAGAAACAAAGACGGAAAGCCTCGCAAGTTGCGGAAGGTCACGAACGCTCGCGCGGGCCGGCGCCAGGCACGTAAGATGGTGGAGATGAGACTCGGCAGGAAACTAGCCAAGAAAGAGCTCGTCCACCACAGAGCAGACGGCCCGCTCGCCAATACCCTCAAGAACCTGATCGTAGTCAGGGGACAGAAAAGACACAACACGATACACCCGGGAACCTAGACTTGGGAAGTAGCGCAGTGGTAGCGCTCACATCTGGGGGCGTGTGGTCACGATGAAGAAAAGCACCCTGAAGATTGTGGCTGTCCATTTCATGGGTGTCCATTCTGGTAAGTGCCATAAAATAGCGGAGCGTAGCGAAGAGGTATCGCACTTGAATGGGGTTCAAGGGATCGACTGTTCGATTCAGTCCGCTCCGACCAAACGGCGGCTGTAGGTTAACGGTAGACCGGCCGGCTGTGACCCAGCAAGCGAGGGTTCAACTCCCTCCAGTCGCCCCAGCTCTGGTACTCCAATTGGCAGAGAGACTGGGTTGAGAGCCTAGACAGTGCGAGTTCGAGTCTCGCCCAGAGCACCAAAGCCGGGGTAGTCCAATGGCGGAGGAAGACTATAAGTGAACAAGCGCATCTTCATTGACTGTGACGACACACTGATCCTCTACGGGCCGGACGAAGTCTTACACCCTCTTGGCTTCTCGAAAGGTGATCCTTTCACCGTGAACCAGCCCTTGGTTACGTTCATCCGCAAGTTTGTACGGTTATTTCCGGAGTCACTGGTGGTGATCTGGAGCGGCGGTGGCAGCCGATACACACTGGAGTGTGCTAAAAGCGCCGGCGTCGCTTTACCCGACTTCGCCTACCTGGTCAAGGACAGTTCCACGTTCTCCCTGGTGCGCTCGCACGATATTGTGATCGACGACATGAACATCAACGTCTCGGCCCAGGTGTTGAGTCCTCGCGAGCCGGAGACGTGGGAGAAGAAACTTTAACCAAGTCTTAACCAGAAGAGGGTTTACAGAAGTCCCGTTAACAGCGTAAAATGAAAAGTGAGTGAGCCGGAGATGCTGGGTTATCCTGATAAGATTATTCCCAACTTCATTTAAACGTTCACCTCTTACGACACCGGAAAGGAGAGCAGCTACGATGTCGACTAAGCCTTATGACGGACACGGCACCCGTGTCACCCCCCAGGACCGGGCCATCCCGGGCTCCAAGCAGGTTCCCAACTCGGCGGGAGGCTTCGCCTTCGCGCTCGACAACTGGGGCCGCCTAGACCGCTTCCTCATCCTCGGCACCGAGGGCGGGACCTACTACGTCGGCGAGCAGAAGCTGACGGCTGACAACGCCAAGAACCTGCTGCGCTGCATCAGGGAGGACGGACCCCGGGTCGTACGTCGGGCCGTGGAGATCTCACAGTCCAGCCGCGCCCCCAAGAACGACCCCGCTATCTTCGCGCTGGCCGCGTGTATCGGGACTGGCGACACCAAGACCAAGCGCATGGCGGCCGAGTCGCTGTCAGATGTCTGTCGCATCGGCACCCACTTGTTCCACTTCGCTCAGTTCGTGGAGCAGTTCAGGGGCTGGGGCCGCGTGCTCAAGCGGGCCGTGGCTAACTGGTACACGAACCAAGACTCGCAGGACCTGGCCTACCAACTCATCAAGTACCGTCAGCGCGACGGCTGGAGTCACAAGGACCTGCTCATCCTCTCCCACCCGTCCGGTCCGACCGTCGGTCACCGAGCGCTGTACGATTACGTCGTGCACGGCGTTTACGAGGAGGCCCTGCGCTTCAAGACGGTTATGGGGTACGAGCTGCTCAACTGTCCCGAGGAGCTGACCCCGACCGCCGTGGCCAACACCATCAGGGAGTACGAGCTTCCGAGGGAGGCCGTGCCGACCCAGTTCCTCAAGGAGAGGGTCGTGTGGGAGACCTTGCTCGAGAAGATGCCCCTGACCGCGATGATCCGCAACCTGGGCAACATGTCCAAAGTGGGGCTACTGGTACCGTTGTCTGACGCCTCCAAACTCGTGTGTGACACGCTTACCGACGGCGACAGGCTGGCCAAGTCCCGGGTCCACCCGATCCAGGTTCTGGCGGCCCTGCTCACCTACCAGAGCGGTCGGGGCGCCCGGGGCAGCGGCGAGTGGACCCCGGTCTCGGCGGTGGTGGACGCCCTCGACAGGGCGTTCTACCTCAGCTTTGGAAACGTAGAGTCGACGGGCCAGCGGGTCATGCTGGCCCTCGACGTCTCGGGCTCGATGGGCGTGGAGATCCAGAGCGTGCCCGGGCTCAGCGCCCGCGCGGGCTCGGCGGCCATGGCCCTGGTCACCGCGGCCGTGGAACCGAACCACGTCTTCACCGCGTTCTCGTCGGACAAGAGCGGGGTCGCCTACGCCGGGTGGTGGAGTGGAAGCTACGCCTTCAGCGGCCGCGAGTCCCACGACGACGTCGACGCGGGGATGACCCGGGTCACGGTCTCGCCCCGGCAGCGACTGGACGACGTGGTGAACCAGCTCGACCGGATGCCCTTCGGGGGCACCGACTGCGCGCTGCCGATGCTCTACGCCCTCAAGCATGGGCTGAAGGTGGACGCCTTCGTGGTGTACACCGACAGCGAGACCTGGGCCGGCGGAATTCACCCGGTGCAGGCTCTCAAGCAGTATCGCGAGAAGACCGGGATCCCCGCCAAGCTCGTGGTCGTGGGGATGACCGCCACGGAGTTCACCATCGCCGACCCGGACGACGCCGGGATGCTGGACGTCGTCGGGTTTGACACCTCGACTCCCCAGCTGATCGCCGACTTCATCTCCGGTCCGCGACCCCGTGACCCCCTGGAGGAGCTGCTGGTGTGATTTACGTCATCCTGGACTTGTACAAGGCTGAGCAGCACAACTACTCCAAGCGACACCGAAAATTGGTGCCCTCTTACGAGGAGCGCCTCACGAGGGGCCCGTATCTCAGTATTTGCCGGGGATACGAGGGCGAGATCAAGGGTAAGAAGCCCGACGGCACGGAGGAGGTCGTGTTCGAGGCCGCTGTCGGTAGTGGAGGATATTGTGACACGTGCGACTACAGTTACCCTAGTTTTGAGGTCCACCTGAACGCCCCACACTATGACGTCGAGGTCAAGCACTTCGAGATCATCGAACGAGAGGAGTAAATCTGTGAAGGAACAAGCAGAATGCGACACACGGCCGCAAAGCTAGACGACATCACCGAGGAGGACTTCGTCGCCTACGAAAGCGTGCGGCGGTCCGGCATCTGTAACATGTGGAGCAACGAGGTGGAGGACATCACAGACATCACCACCGAGACGAAGCTTGGCATCATGAAGCACTACGAGGCCCTCTGCGCAAAATGGCCTCACGTACGCAACCTGTCAAGAGAGCAAGGATGAGCAAGATTCACGAGTACCCGAAGATCGACACGTTGTTCGAGCGTGGTGAGGACTTCAAGGTCGACGTGACCCGGATCCGCCGGCCGGAATTCGAGATTCCACAGCGCTGGCTCGTGACCGAGAAGGTCGACGGCACCAACGTACGCGTGAGTCTTGAGCGCGAATGCTCGATATGTTCCGGTCCAGATCCGGTCTCGGGCGATTACTTTTCGTGCGACACGGCGGACGCGCCCCATACCGGGTGGCGCGTGGTCTTCTACGGCCGCACCGTCGCGGCGCAGATGCCGACGTTCCTGCTCGACTACCTTCAGCGGACCTTCACCCTCGAGAAGATGAAAATGTTGTGGCGGGGATCAGGAGAGGCGGAGTATCCCATCGTCCTCTACGGCGAGGGCTACGGCGCGAGGATCCAGAAGGGTGGGGGCAACTACCGCCGGGACGGTGACGTCAGCTTCCGGCTGTTCGACGTGCTCGTCGGCGGGACGTGGCTCCGGCGCGGGGACGTGGAGGACGTGGCTCAGCAGTTAGGTGTTGCTCCGGTGCCTCTCCTACGGACTGACTCGGGAGGTCCCCTCACGACTGAACAGGTCGTTGACCTCGTTCGACACGGAGCTCGTTCGTTCGTCGCGGACGAGGAGGGAACACCCAGCACCCAAGCTGAGGGCGTGGTCGCGTTCACTGACCCACCGCTGTTCAACGGCCGCGGACAACGACTTATGTGGAAGTTGAAGACGAAGGACTTCTAGATGACCCACTGCGATTTCTGCGAGAAGGTCCACCACGAGAGAATTTTGCGCTCGTTCATGCCCAACTGCGCCGACGGCGACCCTGTCCCTGAGAAGCCGGGTGGTCGGGTTTACATCTGCCCTAAGTGCGAGTCCAAGCGGACACGCTTCATTAAGCTACTAGAGGCCAATCGCAAGAACTACGCCAAGCTGAAAGGAGTAACCTAGGTGTTTCCTCTCTGGGTTAGGCGTCTACCCCATAACCTGAGCACTATTAGACCTTTCTTTTTCTTCGGTGTTGATAGGCTGACTTGGTGCTTAGGTGTTTCCCTCCACCTGCACCTTAACAAAGGTGACAGGGACTACCTGTTCCACTATGAGAGAGGGCCGTACCTTGAGTTTAACATCGGGCCTTTTACGATAGTGGTCGGGTTAACAGATACGCCCGAGGAGAACGCGTGGATCTTGTGACCCCTGCAGATGAAACAGACTGTTGTAACCGACCCAGGTGTTGCCAGGCTCCCATAGAAGAAGAGCCGGGTTTAGAACACTGCGGGCATTCCCGCCCGATAGGCTCACCCAGGTGTTACTCTTGTATCCAGCGGCTGGAGACTGAGCGCGACATACTTTGGGCGGCTCTCACCGAGATCAGGACGACACAGGGAAGGGTCTGCGCTAACTATGAGTTTTGCACACACGTCTCCTGTCGGTCGAGCTACTCCTCTTGGGTCATAGCCGATAAAGCTCTCGGTGCTCCTCGTGCTGAGGAGGGGTATGCTCACCACTAGGGAGATCAGCGAGCGCCTGACCGTGGCCATCCAGGAGATCGGCTCGAGGCGCTGGCTCGACTCGCTCGAAAAATTTGGTACAC
>Ga0209324_10001925_pt1 | contig 14378 bp, 11 predicted proteins | sample Rifsed19ft3_FD_184015 | JGI IMG/M metagenome (GOLD analysis project Ga0209324, IMG submission 184015) | Soil microbial communities from Rifle, Colorado, USA - sediment 19ft 3 (version 2) | ecosystem: Environmental > Terrestrial > Deep subsurface > Rock core/Sediment | place: Rifle, Colorado...
ATTCCATTTTTTCCTTCCCTTTTAACATATCAGCCTTAACTACTGTCTCCACACTTCCTAACCTGACCCTCACTTTTTTCTTATCAGAGGGGTCTTCTAATAAAAGACCATTAACTCCGAGGTGTGGAATTTCTACCACATCTCCAGAACTCAGCTGACTCAAGGGGATATATTCAGTATCAGGAGCAGAGATTAAAATTTCCTCTGCTATCTTTTTAATTTTCTCATTTGTCTCTCTAACCTTTACAGATGTCCTTTCGGCATCCAATTCGTTGATAATCACCTTTATTTTATTTCTTGCATCTGCAATATCTTTTGATAATCTCTTTTTTTTCAATTTAAAATATTCTTTTTCCTCTTCCCTCATCTTCTTTGTAATCTCCCCCTGTTCTTTTAAAAGTTCTTCTGACTCTTTGTTCAATAACGATGCCCTTTGAAGCTCTTCATTTAAACTTTTTTTAATAATCTCCAGTTTGCTAACCGCCTCATCCAGTCTCCTATCCCTCTCTTTTATAAGCAGCGATGCAGCCCCAATAATTCTTTCATCCATACCGAGCTGTTTTGATATATAGAGTGCAGAACTACTCCCGGCAGTATCCTGTATGAGCTTGTAAGTTGGCAACAGGGTCTTGGAATCGAATTCTACGCTGATATTTTTGAAACCTTTTCTGAGTGTACCGGCTACCTTCAACTGCCCATAATGTGTTGTTGTAATTACCTTTGCTCCTCTTATGGATAGTTCAGCAAGGATAGCCTCTGCGAGTGCCCCACCCTCTGACGGGTCAGTGGATATCATAAGTTCATCCAATAAAATGAGTGATGATGGAGATGAAAATTTTAATATGCCTATGATATTTACAAGGTGTCCTGAAAAGGTGGAGAGATGTCTGTCAATATCCTGTTCATCACCTATATCTGCATAGATATCAGGAAAGATGGCCATTTCCGAACCATTATCTGCAGGGATATGAAGCCCTGCCTTAACCATCAATCCGGTTAACCCTACTGTTTTAAGCGTAACAGTCTTACCTCCTGTATTTGGACCTGAAACAATGAGGACATTAATATCATGTGAAATTGTTATATCATTTGGAACTACCGATGTATCACTCAATGACAGAAGAGGGTGTCTGACTGCTTTAAGATTTATATTTCCTTCTGAATTTATCTCTGGTTCTATTGCATCCATTATCTGGCTCAACCTTGCCCTTGCATGTATTAGGTCCAATTCTGTGAGAATGGCAAGATTCCTTTCTATCTCAGATGATACTCCTGCTACAAGCATGGTCAGTTCTTTCAATAACCGCTGTATCTCCTTCTCAAATTGCAGTTTAATAATCTTTAACTGATTGTTAAGTTCCACCGTATCGGATGGCTCAAGGAAGATGGTAACGCCACTGGATGATGAGTCATGGACAATCCCATCTATTTTTGATTTACATTCAGCCTTTACCGGTATTACATATCTTTCCTCCCTCTGGGTATAATAATTATCCGTCAGTATTGGAGAAAATTCACTTGATGAGAGGTAGTGATTTAATCTTTTTATAATCCTGTTTCTCAGAGAACGGGCTTTGTGAGATAATTCTCTAATCTCATGTACGGCATCTTCGTTTATTTCTCCCGATTCGGTTATACAAAAATCTATCCTCTGCTTTAATTCGGGAATATCTCTTATATCATCTGTCTTCTTGCATAAAACCGGTGCATTATCTTTTAACCTTGATAAAAAGGATTTTACCGTTCCGGAGATATTCAGAATATTTGATATCTCTCGCAATTCATTGGTCTCAAGAGTAATACCTTTTAGTGCCCTGCCAATGGCTCCTCTCATATCTTCAAATCTTGAAAGAGGAATATGCTCCTTGTCTGAAAGGACTATCTTCATTTCAGAGGTCTCTGCCAGTTTAATCTTTATGGATTCAAAGGAAGTATTATCAGGAATAAGAGATAGGGCAAGTTCAGCCCCCATTGATGAAATCGTCAGGGATGATAATCTGCTTCTTATCTCATCCCAGCCGAGAGATTTCTGGGCCTTTCTGATGAGTTTGTCTTTGTCAGGTATATACATACAGTATAGAAGTTTAAGTGTGAGGCAGGAATCTTATGATACTATGATAATACAACCGATGGGGTAAAAGAAGTCTTAATGGTTCAGATATTTTACATATTCATCGGGAATCAAAACCCCTAATCCATTTTCAATATTTTTGATATGCACTTTCATATCACACCTCCCTGTGGGATTCGGCGATATACTTTCCTACTCTCACCTTTGCAGGACGAAGAAGTCTATCCCTTATCCTGTAGCCCTTTTCAAGCTCATCAGTTACTATATTATCTTTGTCTTCAGAATTTACCTCTACCACCTCCACTGCCTCCTCATCCTCGGGTTTGAATGTCTTTCCACATACCTCTATCCTCTCTACCCCGCAAGTTTTTAGCTGATTTAGGAAAAGGTTCTGAATTATTTTTATTCCCTGTAAAAGAGAATCAAAATCCCTCCCATTTTCTGCTGATGTTATTGCCCTTTCAAGGTTGTCTACAACGGGAAGGAGGTTTAAAATGAACTCTGCATTCAACTGCTCTGCCCTCTTATGGTAATTTATTTCCAGTCTTTTACGAAATTCATCATTTTCCATCATCTTTTGTTTATATGCAGCAATATACTCCTTTAACTTGTTTTCACTCTCCTCAGCCTGCTTCTTCAACTGCTCTACATATGTTGGTAGTTTATCTTTTGTTGGTGTCTCCTCTTTTTCCCCACCAATCCAGAATCTCTTATCCTTCACAGTAAAGGCAGGGGCCTCTGGCTCTTTATGTTTTTCTTTAAGAGTTATCTCTTCTTTCATATTCTATCGGTTCTTAAAAATGCTATTCAACATCTACCTTAACCAATTTTGGTTTTGCCTTCTCTTCCTTGGGCATAACAATCTCCAGGACACCTTCCTTAAATTTAGCCTTTACCTTGTCCTGCTGGATTGTATCCGGGAGAGTAAACATCCTCTGGAATGACCCATAAGAACGTTCTATTCTGTGATAGTTTTCCTCTTTTACCTCTTTTTCAAATTTTTTCTCCCCTTTAAGGATAAGGGTATTGTCTCTAACCTCCACATTTATATCCTTCTGGGTGAGTCCTGGCAGTTCTGCCTTTAAAACTATATCGTTCTGGGTCTCGTAGATATCCACTGCAGGTGCCCATGTCCCCTTTGCCAGTTCCTCCTCCATACCTCTTGGACGGAAAAGGGTGTCCTCAAAAAGCCTGTTCATCCTTTCATGAATTGAAAGCAAATCTTTAAATGGTTCCCATCTTACCAGTGCCATAAAAAAACACCTCCATTTTTTAAGCAATGAGTGCCAAGCAATGAGTGCCAAACAATGAGTAAAAAAACTCATTGCTCATTACTGGTTTATTTCTTTACATCTTCAAACTCTGTATCAACTACATTTTCTTCCCCTTTAGTTTTCTCTGCTGTCCTGCCTCCAGTATCTCCCCTTTGCCCTGCTGCCTGTTTATACATTGCCTCAGCAATCTTATGGGATGTCTTTGTAAGTTTGTCAATGGCATTCCTGAGCTTATCTACATCGCCGCTATCAAGGACATTCTTGGCATCAGATAGTGCATCTTCAACAGTCTTTCTGTCAGATTCTGAAAGTTTATCCTTGTTTTCATTAAGTGTCTTTTCAGTGGTATATATTAGAGAATCGAGCTGATTTCTTGCCTCCACCTCCTGTTTTTTCTTTTTATCCTCTTCTGCATGGGATTCTGCTTCTTTTACCATCTTCTTTACCTCATCTTCTGTAAGTGTGCTTGAAGCACTGATAGTAATTTTCTGTTCTTTGCCTGTACCAAGGTCTTTTGCAGATACATTGACAATTCCATTTGCATCTATATCAAATGTAACTTCTATCTGCGGTATCCCCCGTGAAGCAGGAGGAATTCCGATAAGGTGAAACCTCCCAAGTGTCCTGTTATCCCGTGCCACCCCTCTCTCCCCCTGAAGGACATGAATCTCCACACTTGTCTGGCTGTCTGCCGCAGTAGAAAATATCTCACCCTTCCTTGTTGGTATTGTAGTGTTCCTCTCAATAAGACGGGTCATAACACCACCGAGTGTTTCTATCCCAAGAGAAAGAGGCGTCACATCAAGCAGCAGAATATCTTTTACTTCTCCTGCAAGGACACCTGCCTGAACCGCAGCACCAAGGGCAACCACCTCATCAGGATTTACCCCCTTATGAGGCTCCTTTCCAAAGAACTGTTTGACAAGCTCCTGAATCTTTGGGACCCTTGTGGAGCCACCAACAAGAACAGCTTCATGAATCTTTTTCGGGTCGAGTCCTGCATCCTCAAATGCCCTCCTGCATGGTCCGACGCTCCTGTCTATCAGGTCATCTATCATCTGCTCTAACCTCGCCCTTGTTAATTTCATGCCTAAATGTTTGGGTCCTGATGCATCGGCAGTTACAAATGGCAGATTTATCTCTATCTCCATGGTGGATGAAAGTTCTATCTTTGCCTTTTCTGCTGCTTCCTTCAATCTCTGAAGTGCCATCGCATCTTTGCTTAAATCAATTCCCTGGTCCTTTTTAAACTCCGCTATCATCCAATCCATTATCCTTTTATCAAAATCATCCCCCCCGAGGTGTGTATCACCGTTTGTAGCCTTCACTTCTACAACATTATCGCCAACCTCAAGGACTGATATATCAAATGTCCCACCACCAAAATCATAGACAGCAATCACCTCATCCTTCTTCTTATCAAGTCCGTATGCGAGTGCAGATGCAGTAGGCTCATTTATTATCCTCTTAACATCAAGTCCTGCAATCTTTCCTGCCTCCTTTGTTGCATGCCTCTGTGCATCATTAAAATATGCAGGGACAGTAATTACAGCTTCTGTAATCTTCTCCCCAAGATATGCCTCTGCAGAAACCTTTAATTTCTGGAGTATCTTTGCAGATATTTCCTGTGGTGTATATTCCTTTCCTCTTACAAGAACCCTGGCATCTCCATTTGGGCCGCTTACTATCTTATAAGGAACCCTTTTTGTCTCCTCTGTAACCTCGTCATACCTTCTCCCCATGAATCTCTTTATTGAGTAGATTGTATTTTCAGGGTTTGTTATTGCCTGCCTTTTTGCAACCTGGCCAACCACTATATCCCCCTCCTTTGTAAAACCCACTACAGAGGGAGTAAGTCTGCTGCCCTCTTCATTGATAATTACCTTTGGTTCATTTCCTTCCATTATTGCAACGACGGAATTGGTTGTACCAAGGTCTATCCCTATTATTTTACCCATTTTTATCCTCCTGATTGAGTTTGTGTTTTATATTTCCACCCCTAATATAATATCAGCTTGTAGTAATGTCAAGGTAAGGAGTCTTGTTATCCCAGTTAGAAAATATAGTCTTGAAGGTTTAATCTTATACAGAATATTACACAATATTACACAGAAAATATTTTTGCAATCTTAAGGCAATGTGATATACTTAACTCGTTGATACTGAAAAATGACTTTTTTGAACGACTTTTTAATATTTCTTTTGCTCCATATAAATTAACTAATTAAAATTAACAAACTTTAAACCACTAATGGAGGAAGATATGAAGAATAAGATATTTAAGACCGTATCAAAAGTGGCATTGGGTATATTCATTTTGACAATTAGTATACTCCTTACGAGATATATCTCAGTTTTTATTGATGGAAAACTACCTTATCCATCAGAAGGATTAGTTGGGGAGACATTAAAGGCAACTGCAGTAAGTGGCGGTATTTCTCCAATGCCTACAGGTAGTACATTTGCAGATATTGTTAGGGAAGAAAAGCCTGCAGTTGTGAATATTTATACAACTCAGGCTGTAAAACAACAGAGTAGGCGGGGATATAGAGGGCCTACCCCATCCCCTTTTGGGGAAAACGACCCGTTCAAGGATTTCTTTGAAAGATTTTTTGGTGAAATTCCACCACAGGAGCTACCAAGACAGAGCCTTGGTTCGGGTTTTATTATAGATAAGGATGGTTATATCCTTACAAATAGTCATGTGATTGAAAGGGCGGATAAAATAAAGGTTACCCTCGGGAATGGAAAAGAATATGATGCAAAGGTTATAGGGGTTGACAAGAAGACAGATATTGCCCTTATAAAGATAGATGCAAAAGATGACCTGCCTATCATACGATTGGGGGATTCTGATAAGCTTGAGGTTGGAGAGTGGGTAATTGCAATTGGAAATCCATTTGGTTTTGGACAGAGTGTAACAGCAGGTATAGTAAGTGCAAAAGGGAGGGTTATTGGAGCTGGACCATATGATGATTTTATCCAGACAGATGCGTCAATAAATCCAGGTAACAGCGGCGGTCCATTGATAAACACAAAAGGCGAGGTAGTTGGTATAAATTCGGCTATATTTACCGCAGGTGGGGTAGCGGGAAATATTGGTATTGGATTTGCTATACCAATCAATGTGGTAAAGATGGTTATAAAGGAGTTAAAAGAGAAAGGGGTTGTTACGAGGGGATGGCTTGGTGTAATGATTCAGAAGGTCACACCAGAAATAGCAAAATCTTTTAATCTACCTGAGAGTGAGGGGGCGCTTGTCGGTGATGTGGTGAAGGGGAGCCCTGCTGATAAGTCAGGGATTAAAAGGGGAGATGTGGTTATAGAATTTGATGGGAAAAAAATAAAGGGAGTGGAAGACCTTCCCAAATTGGTTGCTGCAGTGAAGCCGGATACAAAGGCAGAGTTGATTCTTATAAGGGATGGAGCAAAGAAGAAATTTAATGTAACTATCGGGGTACTAAAAGAGGAGAAGGAAGTTGTAGAGACAAAGGCTGAAGAGGACCTCGGTCTCTCCATCCAGAATGTAACTCGTGAGATTGCCGACCAATTTGGTCTTGATTCCACCGATGGTGTGATAATTATGGATGTAAATCCTTCAGGTCCTGCATTTGCAGCAGGTGTGAAGAGGGGTCATATAATAATAGAAATAAATAGGAAAGAGATAAGGGATATTGAGGACTATAAAAAGGTAGTGGCAAATATAAAGGGTGGTGATTCAGTTACCCTTTTAGTCAGGGATGGTAAGAGTACAAGGTATATCGGGTTTACAATGCCGAAGGAATAAAGAAACAGAAGTTAGAAGTCAGAAGATAGAAGATAGAAGTTGGACGATGCTCTGTTTTCTGTCTTCTATTCTCTATCTTCTATCCTCTATTTTCTATCCTCTATCTTCTATTCTCTTTCCTTTATTATGCAAAAAGTATTAGTCATGATTTTGGCAGGTGGAGAAGGGAAAAGGCTCTATTCACTGACAAAGGAGAGGGCAAAGCCAGCAGTCCCATTTGGTGGACGCTACAGGATTATAGATTTTGTCCTGAGCAATTTTATAAACTCAGGTTTTTTTCAGATAAAGGTTCTCACACAATTCAAATCAGAATCATTAAACCGTCATCTTTCACTCGCATGGAGGCTGTCTCCAAAACTTGGTCAATACATTGATGCAGTCCCCGCCCAGATGAGAACAGGAAGAGATTGGTATAGAGGGACGGCAGATGCTATATACCAGAATCTCAATATAATAAGCGATGAAAAGCCAGACTATGTCTGTATATTTGGTGGCGACCACATTTATAAAATGGATGTTCGTCAGATGTTAAATTATCACATAAAAAAGAAGGCAGAACTTAGTGTATCCGCCATACCAAGACTTGTAAAAGAGGCAAGCTCATACGGAATTATTGAGATTGATAAAGAATTGCGGATTAAGGGATTTGAAGAGAAACCCAAAAAACCAAAATCAATACCGGGGAGACATAAAATGGCATTGGTATCAATGGGAAATTATATTTTTAATACCAATACATTGATTGAAGAAGTTTTGGCTGATGCGAAAAGGACAAATTCTACGCATGATTTTGGGAGGGATATAATTCCGGCTATTAGTAAGAAGAGGAAGGTCTTTGCTTACGATTTTGCAAAAAATACAGTGCCCGGGATAACTCCTGCAGAAAAGGGATACTGGATGGATGTGGGGAGCCTGGATGCCTACTGGCAGGCAAGTATGGATCTGGTGGCAGTGTCACCTGTATTCAATTTGTATAATGAAGAATGGCCTATAAGAACATACTATCATCCCTGTCCACCTGCAAAATTTGTATTTGCGGATAAGGAAAGGGAGAGGGTGGGTGTAGCAACGGATTCAATTGTCTCAGAAGGTTGTATAATAAGCGGCGGTCAGATAAACCGCTCTATTCTTTCTCCGCAGGTAAAGATAAACAGCTACAGCTATGTTACCGAGTCAATTCTTATGGAGGGCGTGAATGTGGGGAGATACGCAAAGATAAAGAGAGCTATTATTGATAAGTATGTGACCATACCGGCAGGGATGGAGATAGGCTACGACCCTAAGGAAGATAAAAAGAGATTTTATGTTACAGAATCAGGGATAGTTGTGGTTCCGAAGGAGACAGTATTGAGATGAGCAATGAGCGATGAGCAATGAGTGCAAAGTATTTCATACTCATTGCTTTTAACTCATTGCTCATTGCTTATTTAAGAGAATTATGAAGCCTTTACATATTGCCTTTCTCTGGCATATGCATCAGCCTATGTATAGAGACCCCATTACGGGTGTCTATTCAATGCCATGGGTTCGCCTCCACGGTATAAAAGGTTACTATGATATGATTTCACTCCTGGAGGAATTTCCGGATATCCGACAGACCTTCAATATTGTCCCTTCTCTTATTACCCAAATAAATGATTATACAAACGGCATAGCAAAGGATGTATTCTGGAACCACAGTATAAAGCCTCCTGCTGACCTTAGCTTCAACGAAAAAAAGTTTCTCCTTGATAATTTTTTTATGTGCAACTGGGAGACAATGATACAGCCTCACGGCAGATACTGGGATATCCTTAGAAAAAGAGGGATGCGACGGTTAACCGAGGAAGAGATTAATCATATTGTAAAGACCTTTTCTATGCAGGAATATCTTGACCTCCAGGTCTGGTTTAATCTTGCATGGTTTGGCTATAAGGCTCTCGAAAAAAATAGAGGGCTTAAAGAATTAATTAAGAAAGGAAGAAATTTTACTGAGGATGAGAAGAAATATGTCCTTGAAAGCCAGATAATGATATTAAGAGAACTGATTCCTCTCTATAAGAGATTTCAGGATAATGGACAGGTAGAACTGACTACCAGCCCATTTTATCATCCTATACTGCCTCTCCTCTATGATACAGAACTTGCGAGGCGGTGTATGCCGTCGGTAAAACTCCCTGACAGGTTTTACTTCCCTGAAGATGCGGAGGAGCAGATGAGGAGAGGGATTTTGCTGTATGAAGAGTCCTTTGGAAGGACTCCCCTGGGGATGTGGCCATCAGAAGGCTCTGTAGCTCCTGAACTTATTCCTTGCTTTCAAAAGTCAGGTATCAAATGGATTGCCACAGATGAGGCAATACTGTTCAACTCTATTCAGGGTGAAAGAAAGGGTGATATACTATATCAGCCGTATCTCTGCCGTTTTGGGGAAGCTGAAATAAATATGGTTTTCAGGGATAAGGGGCTTTCAGACCTGATAGGTTTTACATATTCCAAGAATCCACCTGAATTGTCCGGGAATAATTTTATGGGACATTTGAAATCTATTCATAACTATCTTGCCGGTTCAAATGGTGACCACATAGTTAGTATCATACTGGATGGGGAGAATGCATGGGAGCATTATCCTGACGGTGGGAGGGGATTTCTCTCCTTTATTTATAAGGAACTCTCCGAAAATAAAGATTTTAAAACTGTGAAAATTGGAGAATATATAAATGAGCATAAACCTGTCAGGGTTATAGAAAATCTTTATACAGGCTCATGGATAAATCACAACTTCAAGATATGGATAGGTGCAGATGAGGATAACAGAGGATGGGATTATCTCAGGAAGACAAGGAGGTTCCTTACAGAAAGGGTGAGAGATAATAAAATAAACAAGGAAAAGGTGAACACTGCATGGGAAGGGATATATGCAGCGGAGGGGAGTGATTGGTTCTGGTGGTATGGAGACGATTTTTCCAGTGATAATGATGCAGAGTTTGATAGACTCTTCAGGGCACACTTAGAAAAGGTTTACAGGGTGCTGGGTGCAGAGCCTCCTGATTATCTTAAACTTCCTATAATCAAAATAGAAGAAGAATTGCCATCTGATGAACCCGTAAAGTTTATCTCTCCTTCTATTGATGGTATGGTTACAAACTATTTTGAATGGCTTGGTGCAGGTTCTTACAGAGGAAAGGTATCGGGTGTTTCTATGTATCATGGTGACGGGATTGCCTCTGCCATCTATTATGGATTTGACCTTAGCACCCTGTTTATCAGATTAGATTTAAAAGATGATATTGTGGAGGAGGCAGTAAAAGATATTGAGGTTAATATTCACATATTTAATAAACATGAATTTAAGGTTGTCTTTCCCCTGCAATTTAAAGAAGAAAAAAAATATGAGATATACATAAAAAAAGATGAAACCACCTTTTCTCTGATTGAGACACCGGATACAATAGCAATAAAAAATATTGTAGAGATAGCCATACCTTTTAAATTCTTAAGGCTTGAGACAGGTGATATTGTGAATTTTGTGATTGAATTCAGGAAAAAGGACCTTGAACTTGACCGTTATCCAAGACACAAATATATAACATTCAAAGTTCCTGATGAAAAATTTGAGGGTATAATGTGGAGTGCCTGATAAATTTAAAGTATAGGAAATTCAATCCTATATCTGATTACACAGATTATAAAAAGATTCCGGAGATTAAAATCTCTGCAATCTAAACTCAATCTCTATAATCAAAGTTAGTGTGAGCGAAGCGAACACCTAATTTATGTTGCGTCTATTAGAAATCATAGGGACTAAATTTCTCAAGCTTGTGGAAGAAAGTGGGAGAGTTGCCATTCTATTTTTAAAGACCCTCCTCTGGATATTTCGTCCTCCTCTGAATTTGAGAAATATTCTTGCCCAGATAGAGGAGGTGGGTATCAATTCAATTCCTGTAATACTGATAACCGGTGCATTTACAGGGATGGTCTTGGCACTACAGAGTTATACAGGGTTTAAGAGGTTTGGTGCGGAGACCTTTGTAGGGACTGTTGTTGCCCTTTCCATAACAAGGGAGCTCGGTCCAGTCCTTTCAGGGCTGATGGTTTCAGGGAGGGTTGGCTCTGCCATGGCGGCAGAACTCGGCACTATGCAGGTTACAGAGCAGATAGATGCCCTATACACACTCGCTACAAACCCTATAAAATATCTCATTGTTCCAAGATTCCTCGCTACAACTATCATAATGCCTATACTTACCGTGTTTGCAGATATAATTGGGATAATAGGGGGATATATGGTCAGTGTTTATGTCCTCGGCAGTAATCCTACAATATATGAAAGAAGGACATGGGATTTTTTGGAACTGAATGATGTTTACAGCGGCTTACTGAAGGCAACGGTCTTCGGGATGATAATTGCCATAGTCAGTTGCTATCAGGGCTTTAATACAGAGGGTGGTGCATCAGGTGTCGGCAAGGCTACTACAAAGGCAGTTGTGTTGTCATCACTGCTAATTCTTGTAGCAAACTACTTTATAACAGCACTGATGTTCTGACAGGACTTACAGCAAGGCATTAAAAATATCTGAATTTTCCCTTATTTTATAGTATTCTCCAGCATTTTATCACTTCTAAATTATTACCTATTTTTAGTCACTTTGCATCTTTGCGTTAAAAATCAGGTTTTTGTTCTTATCCAGATTTTAGAACGCCGGTAATTTTGATTGAGAATTACCTGATTGACAATTACCTTGACACAATATAGCAAATTTGCTATTTTTAGCATAAATGGAATTTACCATAAAGTATTATGAAAAAGAAAATAAGGAGAAACCGGTTGAAGATTTTATATCATCACTGGACATTAAAATGCGACAAAAGGTATTTTCATACATAGTGATGTTAAAAGAGAAAGGCTGGTTGCCATTTCCATACACAAGTCATATTGAAGGGAAGATATGGGAGCTAAGGATTAAATATTCATCTAACATCTATCGGATATTATATTTTATGCATACCGGCAGGCAAATTGTTTTACTCCACGGATTTGTAAAGAAGACCCAAAAGACTCCGAGAGGAGAGATTGATATAGCAATAAAAAGAATGAATGACTTTATAGGGAGGGATAGATAATGATTAAGGCTAAAAAGACTAATTTTGATAGACATCTTAAAAGGGAATTGAAGAATCCTAAATTTGCAAAAGGGTTTTATGAGGAATTAGAAAAAACACAGCTTGCTATAAAGATAGCAGAGGCGAGAGAAAAAAGAAAAATGACTCAAAAACAACTTGCTGAAAGGATCGGGACCTCTCAATCTGTGATAGCACGAATAGAGAACCCAAGTTATGACAGATTTACAATTAGGACATTAAGAAAAATTGCAAACGCCCTTGATGCTAATTTAGAAATTTCTTTACATGATAGGAATGTATAGATAAAACAGCAGAGGAGAAATAATTGATTATCATTAAAGAGAGGAGAAGCCATGAGAGTAAGAGACATAAAAATATCTATTAAATCCGATGAAGATATTTTTAAAGAGGTTAAAGGAGTATGGGAGAAGATTGAAAAAGGGGAGAAGGTAAAAAAGCATGAGGGTATCTCTTTTGAGAGTATTGATGATATGAGGAAAGTTTTAACAGAGGAGAGATTGAGAATACTAAAAACTATTAAGAAAGAGCATCCTCAGTCTATCTATGAGCTTGCAAAGATGATTCATAGGGACATTAAAAATACTTTTGATGATGTTCAATTTCTTGCACAGGCAGGGCTTGTAGAGCTAAAGAAAACAAAGGACGGCAGAGAGAAGACAACCCCTCTTGTTAATTATAATAGGATACTTTTGGAAATACAGGTTTAACAGAGAAGGAAAATGACTCAAAACACCTTATAAAGAAAATTGAGGATACAAATCCATTAATTGAATGGATTGTTGAAAAATTAAAAATTAGAATAGAATAAGATTTCTAAAGGCTTAGAAATTAGCCTCATAATACACACTTTTTGTTTCTTTAGTTAAAAAGTTGAAAAGGCATTGATAAAGGTATAAAGAGACCACAAGTTTTTCTACTCCAAGATATTTTAGTTTACCAAGACAGCTTGTCCCTTCTCTGAAAATATTTGTAGAATCTGTCCAAATATACTGCTAAACTTATTCTCCATGGGAAGCCTCCTTTCAGGTATTGTTTTATCTCAACCTAAATATTACCTATTCGAGACTTCCTTTCATAGTTTGTTTTTGACAGATGTGATAAAGTTTGTAAATAAAAAAAGCAACTTTTAACTTTATGAACTCTATAGCTGATACTAAAATCAGTGTTCAGGATGTATATAAATCTTTTGGCGGCAACCATGTCCTGAGGGGGGCGTTTCTTGATATAAGAAAAGGGGAGAGCATGGTTGTTATAGGCGGAAGCGGGACTGGAAAGAGTGTCCTTATTAAGTGTATTATAGGGCTGTTGATGCCTGAGGGTGGTAAGGTATATGTTGACGGGCAGGATGTTACCTCTTTGAAAGAGAGGGAATTGAATGAACTTAGAAAAAAATTCGGTATGCTTTTTCAGTGGGGTGCCTTGTTTGATTCAATGCGGGTTTGGGAGAATGTAGGTTTTGGTTTGAAACAGCATACGAAGTTAAGGGATAGTGAGATAAAGGATATTGCAATTGAGAAACTTAAGCTCGTCGGCTTAAAAACTGTAGAAAATCTCATGCCGTCAGACCTTTCAGGCGGTATGAGGAAGAGGGTCAGTTTAGCCCGGGCTATTGCAATGGAGCCTGAGATTCTTTTATACGATGAACCGACAACCGGGCTTGACCCTATAATGGCAGATGTGATAAATGAGCTTATCATTCATTTAAGGGAAAGAATAAAAGTTACATCAATTGCAATTACGCATGATATGGTAAGTGCCTATAAGATTGCAGACAGGATTGCCATGCTTTACAAGGGGAAGATAATAGAAATCGGGACGCCTGACGAAATAAAAAATTCAAAGAGTGAGATTGTCCAGCAGTTTATCCATGGGAGGGCAGAGGGACCTATAACAAGAGAGCAATGAGCAATGAGTGAAAAGCAATGAGGAAAAAGACTTATTACTCATTGCTCGTTGCTCATTGCTATATTTTAAGGAGGGAGGTTTTATGGGCGGAATGAAGACGGAGGTTAAGGTTGGTATATTTGTAGTTCTTGGTATTTTATTTCTGGCATATATGACAGTGAATATAGAGAAAATTCAGGTTGGGGGCGAGAGGGGATATAATGTGTATGCAATAATGGAT
>Ga0209324_10001929_pt1 | contig 14372 bp, 13 predicted proteins | sample Rifsed19ft3_FD_184015 | JGI IMG/M metagenome (GOLD analysis project Ga0209324, IMG submission 184015) | Soil microbial communities from Rifle, Colorado, USA - sediment 19ft 3 (version 2) | ecosystem: Environmental > Terrestrial > Deep subsurface > Rock core/Sediment | place: Rifle, Colorado...
CGACAGTACCCACCAGATTAAGAGCTGCATCTGAAGACGGCCTGTCAGTGGATCGCTGAGAACCGACCATAACGACTGGTACACCAACACCTGAAAGAGCAAAACTCAAAGCCGCAGAGGTGTAAGCCATCGTATCAGTCCCGTGCGCAACGACAACACCGTCAACTCCAGAAGGCAATATCTCAATGATTTTCTCAGATATTTTAGTCCAATGACCAGCATTAACATGTTCACTATAGACATTAAACAATGGCACTGCGCGTATTTGCGCATACTTGGCAATTTCAGGTACTACCGCGTAAAGATCCTGAGCTGAGAATTGAGGATGAACACCACCTGTTCTATAGTCAATCCTACTAGCTATGGTTCCACCAGTTCCTATAATAGCTACTACTGGTAGAGAATCATCGACTTGGGGAAGCGGAGGCTGTTTAAAAGCGGGTGGACCGCACTTGGACACTAGTTTTATCTCTCGAATACTGTCGAGTTTTACACCAATATTGTAACCATTATCCAACTTAACTACAATATGTTTATCGTCAGAATGCTCGTAACGTGGAATCAAGGAACCTTTGATCGACGAGTCTGTTGTCTTCAAATCAATAATATCACCTATGGAGGCTCCCACCTTCTGAAGCAGTAGAAGAGAGGCTCCACGGTACCCGAATAGATATGACAAACCTATCTTCGAGAAGACATAAACATCATTAAAATAAACATTTCACGGAACTCAACAAACCGAATGGTTAAGGGACACATGCTACATTCTGATAACCAATGTTCTGCGGCAAAGTAACTGAAGTTGCACCATAAGGACTATAGTTTCCAATTGGGATCCATGAGTAGATTAATGCTAACGCATAGAGGTCGAGTGTTGAGGGACAGAGATGCTCTTCGTTGACCACCTGCGTCTCCCGTTCCCCGTACATAACATCGGTTTCAACGCTGGCGTGATTTAATCCAAACGCGTGCCCTAGCTCGTGAGTTAAGATATTCTGTAACCCCAATGTGCTTTGACCTTTTACCGTAACCGTACTGTTAGCACTAGCAATCATTAGCGTATTCGTGATGAATAACTTCGTTTCTCCGAGAAGAGATGGCAACGTATCAGCGAATAATATCATTATATCCGGATTCCCTCTCAGTGCCGTAGCGTTCACACCCTGAATATAGACAGTGAAAATTAGGCGGTTCAAATAAGCGTATTCAATATTGCTTTTAGTGAACTGCGCAATTGATCTTCTCCATTGATCTATCGCTCCAGTAACTGCGACATCAGTTTGAAGGCCAGGCGATTCAGCCGAAGTCGTATCCCTAGTGACAAGTATTGAAAGACGAGTCTTGCTCCAAGACGCAGCTTTGCCACCTTGTATCGATATCAAAAATATCTGTGCGGTCTTTGGCGTAGATGACACATTTACCGTGGATGTAACGGTAGTAGTGATAGTTGATGTAGTCGTAGTTGTTGAGACGAAATTACTCGTCAACATTGTTGTCGATGTGATCGTGGTTGTGGGTGTTATGATCGTTGATGACAGCTGTGTAGTGGTAGATGTCACAGTGACTGTCGATACTGATTGCTCAGTCGTTAAGTTATTTCCAATGAGGCTCGATTGAACTATAGCAGTTAAGCTTGCAGCCAATAGAGCGAATATTATTAATGCTGAAACCGCAACTCTATTATTCATATCAAGTCACCACAAACCGTTTTAGTCAAAGCATCTATTAAAGTAACCACTTCTATTTTGACAGTAAACAATCCATACTACAAATAGAAACACAGAGAAACCCACGCTGCAAGTGATACGGGAAATATCGGTCAACAATACTATTACGTTAAATGTTTCTGAGCTAGTTCGATATCCTTATAAAATATATTTTAATTTGGTAGTTCCTAGTTGGATTAAGCCAATGGCTTCGTTGAAATACTATACTCTGAAAATGGAATGCTTGAACATGTTTATTCCTAGCGAAGCTAATGTTGAGTTGAAAATACCCAAGAGAAGGTTACTGTAACTGAGATACAAGAAGGCTGTGAGGTATTGAAATTTGGCAATTGATGGTTCTATTGAAACGACTATCACCATAAGCCTAATTGCGACATTGCTCGGTACAATGGGCTTTTCTCTGGCCTTCAAAGATTATATCGCTAGTTTGATGGCTGGTTTGATTATCAGACGAGGTAAGCTGATCAAGAATGGAGGAAGAGTAAAGATATTGACTTCTCCGATTGTAAAAGGCGACGTAAGGAACATCGGTTGGTTGAGAACAACTTTAATGGAGGTGGGGGATGGTGAGAGACTCCCAAGTGTTCAGACAGGTCGATTAATGAAGATTCCTAATTTCATGTTATTCAACAACCCTACGCTCATCTATGGTGAAACGCTTATCGATGAGGTGGTAGCGTATGTAAAGAGTGACTTAACACGTTCTAATGGTAAGCTAATCGAGAATATGGCTCATGCAATTGAAGCTGAGGGCCATAAAATAATAGGTATTGGATTGTACCAAAAGGAGAACAGCTTAGTAGTGCACGGCATATTTGAATCTACCACAAAAGAGCTTGCAGATGTTAGAAGTAAGATCCTAGCTCGATATCTGGAAATGATTCGGCCAGAACTCGACTAACTCTACTCATTCACGCCAAGCTAATATCTTAAGATCATTACACTAGAGTGCATTTTAGGAAGTTAGTCTTGTGTTTCCATTCGTTCTCACTCTAATTTAGAGGAGTTGTAAAGATACTCAACAATTTAACGGTAGTATGGAACTGCATGTTTCTCTAGCGGCTTGCTTTCTCTAGAAGATTTGACTTTGCGGATTGCTTCTTCGAAATGTTTTGCTGAAGTGATGGCCTCAGCGACATGTTTCATTGCTTCTTGAGGTTCAGGATATTTCCCTACATAGTTCTGAAGGACTATACTAACAGCAGTGTTAACTACAGCAGCTAAATCCGCTCCGCTAAAACCATCTGTCAGATCAGCTATCCTACCCATGTCAACATCGGCAGAGAGCAGTTTATTCTTAGAGTATATTTTTAGAATCTTTTCACGTGAGTCTCTATCAGGCGGTGCAATGAAGATGATTTTGTCGAATCTTCCAGCTCTTAGTAAAGATGGATCAACCATATCAATCCTATTGGATGCAGCCAATACAACAACTCCTGAAAGAGCTTGAATACCGTCAAGCTCAGTGAGAAGCTGGCTGACGACCCTTTCAGTAACCATGCTATCGCCACCAATACCCCTTATAGGAGCTAAAGAATCAATCTCGTCAAAGAAGATTATGCAAGGAGCTGCTTGTCGAGCCCGTCTGAAAACCTCTCTAACACCTCGCTCAGATTCACCGACCCATTTAGATAGAAGCTCGGGGCCACGGACACTTATGAAATTAGCTTCAGTCTCAGTAGCTACAGCTTTTGCGAGAAGAGTCTTACCGGTACCTGAAGGACCATGTAACATAACGCCTTTAGGCATGCTATAACCTATTGTCGCGTAGATATCAGGATATTTCAAAGGCCATTCCACAGCTTCTTGCAGATCCTTCTTTACAGCCTCAAGGCCGCCAATATCGCTCCACTTCACATCCGGAGTCTCCAAATACACTTCCCTCATAGCAGAGGGCATAACATCTTTCAACGCATTTTCAAAATCCGCCATTGTGACCTCAAGCTTATTTAGAAACTCAGATTGCAACTTACTGTCTTCGATCTTCATCTCAGGAAGAACTCTTCGAAGAGTCTTCATAGCCGCTTCCTTGCAAAGACCCTCAAGATCAGCACCTACGAATCCATGTGTCTTGGAAGCTAACTTCTCAATATCAACATCGTTAACCAAAGGCATGTTTCGAGTGTGTATCTGAAGAATCTCTAGTCGACCACGTTTATCTGAAACACTAATCTCAATTTCCCTATCGAAACGACCGGGTCTTCTCAAAGCAGGATCAATTGCGTTAGGCCTGTTAGTAGCTGCTATGACGATGACTTTCCCTCGTGCCTCAAGACCATCCATAAGAGACAGTAGCTGACTCACGACCCTACGTTCAACTTCACCAGTGACTTCCTCACGTTTTGGTGCAATGGAGTCTATCTCATCTATGAAAATAATAGATGGAGCCTTTTCTCTAGCCTCCTTGAAAATATCTCTTAACCTAGCTTCAGATTCACCGTAGAACTTGCTCATTATTTCTGGACCGCTAATACTGATAAAATGAGCACTGCTTTCTGTCGCAACCGCTTTAGCTAGAAGAGTCTTACCTGTACCTGGGGGACCGAAGAGAAGTATCCCTTTAGGAGCTTCAACCCCTAGTTTTTCAAAGATTTCAGGATGCCTCAGAGGTAGCTCAATCATTTCACGAACTTTCTGAATCTCATCCTTTAAACCACCGATATCTTCGTAAGTTACCTGTGGAACACCGCGCATCACTTCCCCTTTTTCAGCAATTGAAAAGACAGTTCTCTGAGTAACGAGAACAGCTTCGGAAACGGGTGCAACATTAATTACTTGGAAAGTTAACCTACCACCGAAGTAAGGAATCATAATATTGTCCCCTTTCGCCACTGGAATACTGTCAAGAGCATCAGCAAGATACCTTTCATCTATAGGTGGAATAGCCTCAAGTGGAGCAACAACTATTTTTTCAGCCGGCTGAGCACGAATCTTGCGAATAGTTACACTATCACCTATCGCGACACCTGAGTTGTTTCTAATCAAACCGTCTATACGTATTATTCCCCGCCCCTCATCTGAAGGATATAATGGAAGACACTTTGCAACAGTTTTCCTCTTACCCCTAATCTCGATAACATCTCCAGTAGAAGCATCCAAAGCATCCATCGCCTCATAATCTACTCTAGCAACACCTCTACCCACATCTCTAGTGTAGGCCTCCAAGACTTTTAGCACAGATGTACGTAGACTCATAGTCCTATTCTAGCTCCTTAACATAGGTTAAGAGATGCCCTATCTTTATTAGTTTTCTGTAATAAGAGGAAATTGATAGTTCTATACAACAATCATGGTAAGAGTTGATCTAACATTCTTCAAGCTTCTAATTTTTCTTGAAGCAGTATCTTTTAGTCGATCCATAGTGTCGGCTTCAATTTTTAGAACAATGTCGTAAACACCATAGACCTCGTAGACCTCTTTGACATGTTCTATCTTCTTCAGATCGCCAATTAGCTCTCTTTCAGATCCTAGTTCAGCATTTATCAACATTATTGCAGTGGGCATATTACATAGGTATATACAATAGTATTTAACGATTTAATTTAAAGACAAAACCAATATATAAAGAGAGTTGAAAACATCGGCACCATTGCTTTCGCTGAAATCCCGATTGTTACAAATAGTGTAATGGTTACTCCCATGAACAAAGATAATAGATTCCAAACAAATACCGTTGATGAAAATAATAGCACTAAACTTGAAGAAAAAGATGGGTTAGTAAGAAAGATTGGCAATTCAGAGGTTAGAATACTGGACGTCAGAGACAAGCAGAACTATTGCAAAGGTCACATCCCAGGGTCAGTCAATATTCATTACAAAAGATTCGCAGAACTAAACTCATTAAATGATAAGAACAAGGTTTTGACAGAGTTTGAAACAATAGTAGATGAAGCGGGCGTCAAAGCTTCAGATATAGTTGTTATATATGACAAATCAGATTGTTTAGATGCCGCAATCGTATTCTGGTTCTTTGAATACTTCAATCACAAAGACGTTCGCGTATTAAACGGAGGGTTTGAGAACTGGATAAACACCAATGGGCCTATAGAAATAACAGAAAGTAAGCATGAAGCCACAGACTACAGAGCAACAATTAGAGACGAGGTGAAATACACCTCGGAACTATTAATGGCTAGAATTTATTCAAAAGATTTGAAGATAATCGACGTAAGATCTAGATCCGAATACTTGGGAGAAAACAGAAAAGCCAAAAGAGGAGGACACATCCCCGGAGCATTGAATATTGAATGGAACAAAACAATAAATCCTGATGGGACATTCAAAGACAGAGAAACATTTTTCAATCTCTACAATGAAAAAGGGATAACACCAGAAGAAGAGATAGTCACCTATTGCCAGCATGGACAAAGAGCAGCACATGGATATTTGACGTTGAGGATACTAGGTTTTTCCAAGATTGGAGTATACATCAAGTCATGGGAAGAGTGGGGAAATGAACTGATTTTTCCTGTTGAGATTTGAAATCTAATGAAATCAAATAATAACAATTACAAATCATTATTTGATATTTCGAATCGCAGTTCAACAATAGGAAGTGGTTTGAAAACCCAATCACATAGTCCAATAAATAGAATTGAAAAGCCAAATAATGAAAATTTGAAAACATCGATTTGCATCTACTGTAAATCTGGAAAGAACTTGTGTGGAAGAAACAAATGTGATCTAATAGAAAAAACTGAAGCAGGATTAAGAAATAAAAAAAGTAGAATTACATTAAAAATAGATGGCGCAACACCGCCATCAGTTTTTGTTGGAACCTCAGGTTACCAAGACATATACATCGGACCAATGGTACCGCAGTACTACGACAACACCGAAATACTTGATACACCAGAAAGATGGATAGGAAAAAGCGTTGATGAGATAATTAATTACAGACATTCACTAACGTTAGGAACAAAGAGAATAAACGCTCTCAAGACAAATCTTGAAGAACTATTCGTCGAGAATCTTCAAATGATAGCAATGTCATCTCAACCTATCGACACGGAAGTCACTCTTACAAAGATACCAAACACGAGAATCACATTGAACCCCGAAATGCAACCATTTGGACCTTCAGCCCCAATAAAACACTTTAAAAGCTCTAATTTCAGAGTGGATACGAGAATAGAGAAAGCATACAACGACAAAGACCTTTTATCAAGAGAAGGTATTATGAATCTTTACTCGCAAGGAGTATCAATATCACGCATCCAGAAAGCATTCAGTATGGGAATGTTTGGCCTTGGAAAGAAAAGAAAGCTAGTACCCACAAGGTGGAGCATCACCGCAGTTGAGAATAACATTTCTTTAGCACTTCTTGAAGAAATTAAGAAAAACGATACAATAGACAATTACAGAGTATTCAGCTTCAGAAACCTTGACAATCTATTCACAGTCATTCTTTCACCCGAGAAATGGAGACTCGAATTACTCGAAGCATGGCACCCTGGAACAATATGGAACTCTACTGGAACATTACCTGTAATCATTAGCGACTACGAACCTTTCCAAGGGAGAAATAGCTACGCTAAAGTTGGAGGAAGCTACTATGCAGCAAGGTTAGCCGTAACAGAAAGGCTGGAGCGCGATAGAAGACAAGCATCAGTAATCATCTTCCGAGAAATTCAGCCAAGCTATAAAATACCCCTAGGAGTCTGGAACATCCGAGAAAGCGTTAGAGCAGCTATTAGGAAAAAACCTGATGAATTCGAATCATTTCACTCAGCATTAACACATATTAACAGTGTTCTAACAATAAAACTCGATAAATGGATAGAAGCCAGTACGCATCTTAAGGAAACATTCATACAAAGAAAAATTTCGGATTATTAAGAATCGTTAGCTAACGACGGTACGTCCGAGTGCCGCCCCAGTTCTGCCCAGGTTTACGCTTAAGCTCATTTCTTTTCAGATAAGTAGATCTATTTCGAACTCTAGGAGTGGCTGACCGCTTCGGTTTTGGAACTAACTTTGGAGTTTGACCTCGAACTTTACCTGCTTTAGTAAGTGAGCCGTGTGCTGGCAAGCATTAAACCTCAGTGCAAGACCACTTGAATTGGGTTTAAAAGCCTTACGTAACTAATGGGATTCTGCTACCAGATGAATCCCTTGTAAATACACCGAATTCACCAGCAACTTCTCTAAGCTGATAAGAGTCGAATACTGGACCATCCACGCAAACAAGATACTTACCTATAGCGCAGCTACCGCACAAACCTATACCACACTTCATATAGCGCTCAAGACTCGCCTGTAAATCTATTTTCTTTTCTTCAGCAGATAAGAAGATCTTCTTCATCATTATTTCAGGGCCGCAAGTATATATCATATCGTAACTTTCATTCTTCAGTAATTCGTCGACGCAATCAGATGCAACCCCCTTATACCCTAAGCTTCCATCATCAGTAGCCACAACCAGTTTCATCGATTTACTTGAGAACATTCTTTCAGACTCTGATAGAAAAATCAGAGACTCCTTGCTCCGTCCAGACAGAATAAGCGTCACCGACCCACCATTATCAACAAGGTCTCGGCATAAGGGAATAAGCGGTGCTAAACCAGTACCACCACCAACCACCAAAGAAGAACCGGTAATTGGAGTAAAACTATTCCCAAAAGGACCAGTGACACCTATAACAGATCCCTCCTTCACATTAGCTAATGCACTTGACACTAGACCTAATGGTTTAACGGTGAAACCAACCTTCAACTTACTTCGAAGCAGATAGATGCACATGGGGGATTCACCAACAGATGGAACCCAAACCATCGCGAATTGACCAGGCTTAGCTTTGGAACAAAATTCATCCTCTACAACAACAGTTCTAACGTCATTTGACTCATGTATAACCTCTACGATTGACGTGATCCTATGTTTTCTAGGAAGAATGTGCTTGCCCAACCATATCACCTATTTTTAAGAACCCATGTGAAAACATATACTTTTGAATCCCCCTCACTACATCCCCGAAAACATCCAGCCCTTTATTTCCAACAGCAGAACCAATTTGAATCGCTGAAGCACCAGCTAAGATGAACTCAACAGCATCAGCCCAATCACTTATCCCACCGCAACCGATAATTGGAATATTCACTTTGCTATAAATATCATAAACACATTTTACTGCTATTGGCTTTACAGCAGGTCCCGAAAGCCCACCAAACCTATTTGAAAGCACCGGTCGACACGTTTCAATATCAATCGTCATAGCCTTCACAGTGTTAATAGCGGTAATACCATCGGCTCCACCGGATTCAGCTGCCAAAGAAACATCAACTAGATTGGCTAAATTTGGAGAAACCTTAACAAAAACAGGTTTAGAAGAACAGTTCTTGGCAGATCTAACTATCGCCGAAACCATTACTGGGTCTTGCCCGATTTCAAGACCAACTTTTTCAACATGCGGACATGATAGATTAATTTCATACGCATCAATAAGAGGCGATTCTAACTTAGAAATCAAAGTTTCAAAGTCATTAGGTTTTGAACCAAATAAGCTAACAATTACAGGAATCGGTTTTGCCGTAAGAGCCATTATTTCCTCCTTAAATCCTTCAACACCAGGATTCGATAAACCTACAGCGTTAATATAACCGCATTCAACTTCAACAATAGTTGGATTCTTATAACCAGACCGAGGTTCTAAGCTTATTGACTTTGTAACCATAGCACCGGCACCAGCCTCGGCGATTCGAGGTAGAAGACCAAATGTTGACCCGATGACACCCGATGCTAACATAACGGGATTTTTCATTCTTAGGCTGCCAACTTGGAATGATAACTGGTCATTACTTTCCTTATCTTCAACCGAAGCCATATTAGCTCATCACATAGCTTCATCATCTCCTTTAAACATTTTTCAAGATAATAATAACAAGACAATTACTAGAAAGTTTACAACTTCATTAGATAACTAGGTATTTATGGTAAGTTTATAGTAGCTATGTATTGTTTAGTGATTTCAATGAAATGTAGACTCTACATCACAGAGGGAGGCGTAATCATTATTGATAAAGCAATGAACATCTTCTCCTGTAAACAATATCCGGAAGGTCAAGCCGTTTCAACATATAGACAATTAGAGACAGGGGAAGCTGAAAGTTGGCTCAAAAGCATACTAGATGAAGCAATTCAAAACGGAATGGAATCAATAATGGTTAAAGAGGACCAACTAAGTAACAAACTATCTAGTGAATTCAAAGTAGAGAAACTTACAGATAACGAGTTTGAAAGAATAAACAAGAACAAAATAGATCTAATGATAAAAGCTGGTTTCGCTCCAACCGAAGATGAGGCGATTAATATAGTAAGAAACTTCGCCTTAGAGGTTGCTAATGCTAAATTGAGAGATGAAGCCTCTCGACCAGACCTTCAAGTAATACAAGCAATCCAAGCTCTTGACGAGACAGAAAAAATAGCAAATATTCTTGAATCTAGAGTAAAGGAGTGGTACGGTCTTCATTTCCCCGAGCTTGAAAGGCTAATCGACAGCTTTGACGCGTATATGAAGTTCGTAACAAAGATCGGTAGACGAGAAAGAACCACAAACCAAAACCTAGAGGAATTCGGATTCACACCTAAGAAAATAGAAGCAGTATTACTAACCGTAGAAAAATCAAAAGGAAGCGACTTACGAGATGAAGATATGCTAAGAATCAACGGATTAGCAGAAGAAGCAATAAAAATATCAAATCTAAAAGACAGCATCGCCAAACATACTGAACGAACAATGAACAGAATAGCGCCCAACTTATCAGAAGTAGCAGGATACAGTATAGGTGCAAGATTAATCGCGAAAGCAGGCGGTTTAGATAAGCTCGCCCGCCTCCCCGCAAGTACAATTCAAGTATTAGGAGCAGAAAAAGCACTGTTTAGAGCTCTTCGCACAGGTTCAAGACCACCTAAACACGGAATAATCTTCCAGCATCAAGCAATACATGCAGCACCCAAATGGCAAAGAGGAAAGATCGCCCGCTCACTTGCAGCCAAGATTGCAATAGCAGCCCGAATAGATCATTTCAGGGGAACAAAAGAAGATGGACTCAAAGACAAACTTGAAGAGAGATTTAAAGAGATACGCCAGAAATACACTGAACCCCCAAAACCTACTAGAAGAATTGATTGGAAAAATGAAGATATGAATTACAATGAAAAGAGAAAATTTTCAAACCACACTAAGAGTAATAGACATAGACGGAGAAACTAGGCTAATTACTCTAAACCTAGTTCCAGGCCAGAAAGTGTATAATGAACGCACCATCTTAATAGAAGGCTCAGAATTCAGAATTTGGGACCCTTTCCGAAGCAAATTAGCTGCGGCGCTTCTGAAAGGAATGCGTGATATGCCTATAGTAGAGAACGGAAAAATATTATATCTTGGAACATCCACAGGAACAACGCCTAGCCATGTGTCAGACATAATAGGAAAGCAAGGGATACTTTTTGGCGTCGAAGTGGCCTCGCGTGTCGCAAGAGAATTTGTAGAGAACGTAGCTTCGAAAAGAAGTAATATCATTCCAATAATTAAAGACGCTAGAAAACCTGAAGAATACTCGTCAATCTACACCAAAGTTGATATTGTTTACTGCGACATAGCGCAGCCTGACCAGACTCAAATCGCAATTCTAAACTGCGATAAATATCTAAAGAAAGGAGGAACATTAATATTAGTAGTCAAAGCTCGAAGCATCGATTCACTAAGGGAACCAAGCATAATCTTTAGAGAAGAAAGTGCGAAGTTAGAAGAGTGTAACTTTGACATTAAACAACTAATTAGGTTAGACCCGTTTGATAAAGATCATGCAATAATAATTGCAGCAAGATAACGATAATACTAGAAATCATCTAGATTCTTTGATATTATCTTATCCCAAGTTTTCCATGATTTTCTAGAGAATGAAGGTTTTGAACCATGTTCAGATACCCAAGTTTTGAGGAAATCAATAGTTTTTGGGTCGGCTGGATAACCACTACCCAAATCACCATGTTTTTCACCGAGCTTCAAAATCTCAGAATCACGTTCACATTTCGCAACGATAGAAGCTGCTGAAACCACAGGAAAAAGCCTATCAGCATAATGACTCGATATGATTTCAATTTTACGATTCAAATTTGAATTAATATCGTCGCGAAACCGATTAGGATTAACATCAGATGAATCAACATAAACAATATTGGGGTCTAGAGCATTTACAACTTTGGCCATAACAATCGCTTCAAGATAATTTAAACGCTTATACTTTTGGCCTTTTAAGACATAACTGTCGATCAAATCAGGAGCAACAACCGAAAACTCTATCTTGATAGCAATTTCCTTAATTTTAGAATAAAGCCGAGCACGATTATTAGGCGTCAGAATCTTTGAGTCCTTAACGCCAATCTTTGAAAGGTCAATAAGCCCTTGCTCATCAACTAAAACTCCTCCAATAAGCAAAGGGCCTATGATTGATCCACGACCAGCATCATCAACCCCAGCGATCTTCTTAAAACCAGAGTTCAACTGTGGATCCTCAAATAATTAAGCACTTCGCTAGCGATAGAAGCCGGCAAACCATCACGGTTCTCAAGAGTAACTTCAAATAACTTCGCATTCTCTTCAGATTTTAAAGTTACAACAAGCGGATCTTCAAGATGCTTATGGACTACACTTAATATTGGTCGCCCACTCTTCATAACACTTGCAACGGCTCGTCTGAACTCCGGGCTAAACAATTCCATAGGACCTATCTCATCACAAATGGTTAAATCCATAATCTTAACCGAAGACAGTAGAGCATTAACACCAATGTCCACAATGTTCTGTAAATTCACTCTATACCTGCCAAATTTTGGTCCGCATTTTTGATCACTAGAAGCCATAATACCATTTCGACCAGATTGAATATCCATCATTTCGAATCCAGTTCGCTGCTTATTCTTTCTAATCTCACGCGATATGACTCCTCCAACAGTAAAACCCTCAGTTTGAATTAGTTTGATTATCCGAGAAAGGCACGTTGTCTTTCCAACACAAGGGTCACCAGTAATTAGCCATATTCTGGTAACCAAACTAAAACCACTGCCCAAGAGAAACAATCGAATCTAGAAGCAATGAATAGTAGGTTTTCATTTTAAAAGTAACAATACTTCCACTTTAAAAAGATAGAATATATACGTAATGGTTATTTTCAACCCCGATGGATAGGTTGCGTCGATTTGCAGTCCAAAGATATCAGTGAAATTGACTCAGTTACACAAAAGATGTACTCATTAATCAACTACAGATCAGGATTAATAAAGGAGATCCAAAACCTTCACGTCAAAAGAAGAAATCTTGTAGTGGAAACAAGAAATCTGACAGAGAGAATAAGAATCACTAGAGACTCACTCAACAAAGGATATCAAGTATACAAAGATACTCGCCGCACAAGAAGTGAAAACCTTTCAAAAATAAGAGAATTAAGAACTAAAATGAATCCAGTCGAGGAAACTCTGAAGAAGATTGAGAAAAACATTAATCTAAAAGAAGGAGAGAATCTAGCTGAAAGACTAAAAGCAGCAGACTGGAAGCTACAAACTGAAAAAATAACTAAGGAAGAAGAAAAAACCCTAGTAGAAACAATAAAGGATTTGGAATCAAAACTAAGAAAATGGAAGAAAGTAAACATAGCTAGAACAGAGATATCTAAGCTAAGAACGGAAATGAGCAAGTACAAGTCTAATTTAGATAAGATTTCCAAGTCAAATGAATCCGTGGAAAAAGAGCTAGATAGTGGTAAGGACAGATTAACTTCAGATGTTAAGACAAGAGATCAACTATTCAAAGAAATGGAGGAAATAAATATAGACATTGCTGAACTTGAAAAATCAATAACGAAGTCAGAGGAACAAATAACGGAATTAAAAAATAAACGACTGATTCTAATAAACGATACTAGAAATATAGAATTGGAGACAATAAAAAGTAAAGAAAAAGAAATGTTAAAAAAAGCTAAAGCAGCAGCAAAGGATAAAGTTTCAAAAGGAGAAAAGTTAACTTTCGATGAACTAAAACTTGCTTTTGATGAAGAATAATAAGAATAAGAATCTTACAGTACGTATCAACTAGTTATTAGTAATAATATTATTTAAGTAAAACGATAATAACTATTGTGACGGCATGCATGAGTGACTCACAAAACCAATTAGAGAAAATACTGGTTATCTGTATAGATAAAGACAATGATATTGAGAATAAGGCAGGAATTGAAACTCCCATTATCGGAAGAGAAAAGTGCATTGATGCAGCCATCAAGCTTTCATTAGAAGACCCCGAAGAAGCAGATTCTAATGCAATTTTTGCAGCGATAAAACAATACGACAATCTAGCAGCGAAAAACCATGAGTGCGAGGTTGCAATTATCGGTGGAACTAGTAAAGGAGGATTGGAAGCGGACCTTAAAGTAAGAGACGACATAAGGGAAGTCCTTCAAAAGTTTAAAGCTGACGGGTTAGTGCTAGTCTCAGACGGAATTGAAGATGAAAAAGCAATACCCATAATTCAAAGTATTGTACCCATCATTTCGGTCATAAGGGTAATTGTAAAACAAAGCAAAACCGTTGAAGATACATACGCATTGCTTGGAAGATATCTAAGAATGCTTGCTTTCGATACTAGATTC
>Ga0209324_10001930_pt1 | contig 14368 bp, 26 predicted proteins | sample Rifsed19ft3_FD_184015 | JGI IMG/M metagenome (GOLD analysis project Ga0209324, IMG submission 184015) | Soil microbial communities from Rifle, Colorado, USA - sediment 19ft 3 (version 2) | ecosystem: Environmental > Terrestrial > Deep subsurface > Rock core/Sediment | place: Rifle, Colorado...
TGTGTGTAGGGTATACACAGCTTATGTCAACCAGGGGTACTCAGTGTTACTACTACACTATTGTAAGTGTTACATAGACACTAACATGATATATTGTAACATATCACCACATACACACAATGTAATTACATGTGTGTATAGACAACACTATTACGCACAACCCTTGCGTATTCACGCACTATCTGTTACACTCACACACGATCTTCACTAACAGGTCACACCCGATGAGGTATCCCACTGCGACCCGTGACGACTTATTCTCGCAAGGACGTTGGACGCGCCGGCATTATGCTTTGCCGGATGGATTGCCGCTTTGCCAGGAGCGTCCCCACGACGCTCTTTCGTGGCTGACGGGGGAGGGGCGTGTGACCTGTAAACACTGTCTTGCCAGACTGGAGGTGATCGAGGGACACGACACTGAGACTTACCACAAGCACAAGCGCGCACGGGGAGGGCTTGTCACTCTCGCCCGCTATGGTCGGGGTCATTTTTCCCGCATTGGTAAACGTGGGGGCAATGCGTGGAAAGCGCGATATGGTAATGCTCGCGTGGGCGGGCAGGAATGGAGGAAAGCACATGGGTACTAAGGGGCGAAAACACAAAGCGCCGCTTGAGAAAGGGTACATCACCGTGACTATCCAGATGGAGAGAGCGATCCTGCTCCGGCAGGCGATTGTGGTCGCTGTTGTTCACGGATATTTCGAGCAGTGGGAGAAGAATGCTCTCTCCGAGTTCGGCGAATACCTCGCGCAGATGGGGGCGCCGTATGACCTGCCGCCAGAGCCGGAGAGCAAGCCGTTCCCAAACGAGGAGGGCTACCATGGGCCGAGGTAAACGGCTCAATCCGGTTGCGCTTCCCTTCACGCTTGAGGGGCGTGACCGGCAGCAGATGATACAAGAGCGGGCCAAGTGGGAGCGGTCAGGGTACACGGTTGCGTGGGAGACTGTGGTTGTGGCCGTAGGGCCGCCTGCGGAGATCGGACGAGGGATCCTCGTCACTCGCACCGAAACCGTGTACCGCGTGACCGTTTCCAGGAAGGAGGAGTGACCATGCCACAAATGAGGGTGACGTTTCCGACCATGACCCACGCGAAGGCACATTTTTATGGGCAGTTGTGCGATGGCAGGTCGGCTCACGATGTGTACGTCGCGGTCGCTGACTATGTTTTGTCCATGCCACAGGTGGCGGTGATGGACATTCTCAAGAAGCACCTGCCGAAACCGCTAGATGTGCCGGTCAACGCGGCAGTGAAGAAGGCCAAAGCCAGAAAGGTGAAATAAATGGCCTCTAGTGCCAACTTCAACTCGCAGACGCTCGCTGTGTACATATCTGGGGCCGACGTTGACCGGCTCCTTCATAATGGGGGCGGGAGCATGGGATTGTTCGTTGGCCTCGACAAGAAATTGGTCGGCCAGGTGTCTATCATGCTTGACCCGGAAACGTGCAAGGTCGTGTATGAATATCTTCTGGCCGAGCGGATGGCGGTGCTGGACGGCAAGGCTAAACTCAAACAGATCAAGGCGTGCAAGAAACGCGCCAGGAGGATCAGCAGTGGCAACTAATCCAGAGGGCGGCCCTCCGCCCGGTACGTTGTTGGTCATGGTGTACGGCTCGTCGCCGGAGGAACTGCGTTACACGATGTTTGCCGATAACGCATTTGGGGTGACGAAGGCGATTGACGGCTTGCAAACTGAAGCTGTGGCGCGCGGCATGTGCGTCACTATTTCTATGGCGCTCGTTGATGTAACGCCGGAGGGTGCAGAGCCGTCCGGTGCCGTTGACGAATCGCCGGTCTAAGGAGGCTATCGTGGCTAAAGAAACAGTGCAAGAGTTAGTCGCGGCGGGCGCACCGGCGCAACTGCCGGACGTGTTCCGGCAGTACCCGACGCTGGGGCGTGTGGCAGAGGAGTTGGCGCCCATCGGCCAGAAAACCAAACTACGTGAATGGGTTGACCGGCCAATCCTGATTCAGCAGGTCAAGTTTTTCAAGGGGGAGTTTGGCGACGGAGTATGGCTGGTGTTTGTGAGCGAGACTGGCGAGTTGTGGAACTCGATCACCTCGGCGGGGATCATCATGGAGCGGCTGAAACTTGTCCAGGAGCGGTTGCCGCTAGTGGCCTACATCTACTTGGTGGAGGGAGGTGCGTTCGGCCAGTATTACACAATCGAATAGTGTCTAGCTGACATACTTTACTTCTCAGCGGGTGAGGCTATACTACAGGCCTCACCCGCCTTCATTACCCAGGAGGTCACTCATGGCGCCCACCCCCGAACGTTTACAATCGCTCATCATGTGGCAGTTCCATGTCACAGAGCAAAATCACGTCTCTCGCTACGGTATGTACAACGGCGAGTATTACAAGCAGTTCCTGGTGGACGGCAAGCCGCAACCGGCGGCCTACCCGCCTCGCAAAATTCCACTCGTTCTCTACACAACCGCGCAGAAGCGCGGAACATTACTGCCCCGCTAAGGCCGCGCCATGTTCCCCGGCGAGGTTTCAGGCGAGGCCGCCAGGCGCGTCCGTATAGTCAGGCTCGGCGGCGGACGGGTCGGGTATCAGGACCCGGATGCTGTCTTGGCGGCGGATGGGTCGGTGATCCGGCGCGCCGGCGCATTTATTCAGCGCGAGGAGGCGGTGGGCCGGTTGAGGTACGACTTCGACCGTCGCCGCATCGTGGACAGCTTCGGCGGCGTGGTCGGCGCGGGGAATGTCGGTATCATTCGTTCTGGCCTGTCGCGCGTGATCGCTGACCGGTCGGTCACTTACCGGCTAAGTAACGTCGATCCCCGAACGTTTCAGCCGCGCGCAAACGAGGAGGTGATCGAGAGCGTTACGTTCTTGCGGCGCGATGGGACGCTCAAGCGGGTCAATATCTCCTCCGGCCTCGGCCAGAAATATGACAAGGCCAGAGGCGCGGGCAAGTGGGGGGCCAGCGCGAGGGATGCACTTGGCCTGAAGCCGGGAGAAAAGGCGTCTTACTCTGAACTAAAAAGCACGGTCATTCATCGCGAGTTCATTGTAAAACGGTGGAGATAGCTGAATGGACTATTTCAAACCGCTGTCATCCAAACGCCGGGTTCATCGCATTGCCGCCTTCGATATTGAGGGCGACGGCAGGCCCGGCGGTTTTATTTGCGGGTCGGTCGTCACGGAGTTCGGCAATCAGTTCTTTACTGACCGGGCTTCAATGTGGCAATCGTTACAAGAACACGGGCGACGCGGCTATTGGTTGTTTGCTCACAATCTCGAATATGATCTGCCGGTCGTGGCGGGGGACGATCTTTTCACCGGTCAACTTCTTTTCAAAGATCAGGGTCTCCTCTGGGCGACGTTCGGGCAGGGCCGGAGGCGTTTCAGGCTCTACGACAGCACCAATCTGTTCCCCGGCCAGTCCGTGCGCGAACTGGGCCAGTGGGCGGGCCTGCCCAAGCTAGATACTCCTCCTGATTTAGTCAAACTTGCCGAACGGCTTATCATATGGTCTCATCTGCCGGAGGGGGCGCGTGAGACATTCCGTCTCTACTGTACCCGCGACGCTGAGATTGTTTGGCGAGCGGTCAGTATGCTACAGGATGAAGTGCTGGCGCTCGGCGGGGAACTGAAAGCGACTTTACCAGGTGTGGCGATGGCGCTCTATCGCCGCCAGTTTCACCGGGGAGCGTGGCCGGTCACTGGCGAGGAAACCAACCGGTTGATCCGGCAGGGGTTCTACGGCGGGCGTGTTGAAAATTATGCGGTCGGGTCTGGCGATGGCTTCAATCTCTACGATGTCAACTCGCTGTATCCGTTCGTTCAGCGAGAGGGGCGGTATCCGTATCCGGGACAAGTGACGTTGGATGTCACGTCAAATAAGGTGGGTGACTGGCGCAAGTGGGAGGGCATGGTAGCGGGTGTCATCCACGTGCCAGATTGTCACGTACCGCCCTTGCCGTACCGGGTCAGTGGCCGGCTCTTTTTCCCGTCCGCTCAATTGCGCGGAGTGTGGCCGATATGCGAGGTCAGGCGTGCGCTGGAGCTAGGTTGCGAAATTGAGCAGGTGGATTGGGCGCTGGGGACGTTTCATACATTCAATCCATTTGTGGACTATGTGGATGTGTTGTTTGACCGGCGAGCGGCGTACCGGGCCAGCGGTGACAGCCGGGAGAAAGTGGTCAAGCTGTTGATGAACTCTCTCTATGGACGTTTCGGGCTAAACCCTGACCATGCGCTTTACTCATTATCAGTTCTGCCGCGTGAGGTGGATTGGCGCGAGTATCGTGGCGCGGTGCTACACGAGGCGGGGGATCGGGTCGTGATGTACCGGCCACTTCCACAGGCCAGACAACCGGCTTACGTCAACGTCTTTATCGCGGCGCAGGTGTCAGCACTGGCGCGGCTGTTTCTGTTGGACGCAATGTTACAGCACGGTCAGGACTTGGCTTACTGTGACACTGACAGCCTCATCACCCGGCGCGAGATGCAGACCGGGCCCGGGCTGGGGCAGTGGAAGCAGCAAATGGCAGGGGGGGGGATAGACCTCGTTGGGCCGAAGGAATACCATCTACACGACCGGGTTTTAGGTGATAAAGCTGTTGCTAAGGGAGTGCCGGATCGTGTGGCACAACAATGGCTAGAGACCGGGGCGGCGCGGTTTCAGCGCGCGCTCTTGATCCGCGAGGCAATCGCGCGCGGCGAACGGCCGGCGACGTGGGTAGAGACGATCAAAGAGCGGCGCTCGGTGACACCCAAGCGGCAACTCATTGACGTTGACGGCTATCTCTCGCACGGGTTCAGCTGGACCCGGGCTTGGCGGGCGGAGGAGTTGCGGGATTTGGGGTAGGTGGCGCGGCTGGGGGCATTGGGCCGTCGCCCTCACGCTTCTTGGCAAGGTCAGGGGGTATCACGACCTCCTCGCCGGTCAGGGCGTCAATGTCCGCTATCACCCGCTTGGCAGGTTGTGGTTTGGTGGGTTGGGTCATGGTATCACCTCTATAGCTGTCCGATAGCTGAGTTGATTTCAACTATCGTAAACCCCATCGCGAGCAGTTGGGCAATCGCGTCATTCGGCTCTATCAGTCCGGCAATCATGTTTTGCCAGACCTCGGTATCTTCCACGCCTGACTTTTCCAGCCGTAACAGTACATCACCATCGGCATCATTGTAACCAAGCGCAATCAAGCGAGCGTGGGCTTCGCCGCGCGTGAACAAATCTTTGCCGTAGGCATTGGTAATCTGGCTGGCGGAAAGCGTCTTGCCGCTCGTTCGTTCGTTGCGGGTTGCCACAGCCAGGTAAATCTGTGCGGCGGGCCGGTCATAGCCAGCCTCGGCCATACGCCGAAAGTATTCTACCTCGTCAATGATCCCGTTCTGCAATGCGCGCACCAGGGCCGTCACGGTCGGCTGTCGCAGCGATTGCACGGTTTCCGGCGCAAATACCTGCGGGTTCTCACGCTCGGCAGTGTCTAAGATGAGCGCGATAGCTTCTTGGTCAAAGTCTAGCTCAAGCAGAAGTTCTACTGCCTTCGTGCGCGTGATGACCTGCGCCACATATGCCCGCTCCACGCTGGACTGTGAGAGGTCGCGTGTGACAGGAGCAGTCTCTGCCCGGGCCAGTGATACCAGGCGCTCGGCGTCCTCGCCAGTGTAATTCAGGCCGAGTAGTTTCTCCCGGTACACGGCCTCGGTGATAATGTCGGTGACGAACAGGTCCGTAAGCTGTCCGACGCTCAATTGCCGGGTTTCCTCGCCTGCCGTATCGCCGAACGCAAGCGGGTTCTGCTCCTCGGCCAGAGTCAATCTCAGGTCAGCATCCTCGGCGGTAAATCCCAACCCGGTCAAGCGATCCCTGGCCGTAGACCTGTCAAAAATGTGTTCGATGTAGGCTGATACGATAATACCAGGCTCTAGCGCGCGCGCGCGGGGCTGTCCACGCTGTTCAGCCAGCGTTGCAAGCAAACGGGCGTCATCCTCGGTAAAACCCGCCTGAATGAGCCTAAGGCGCATTACCTCGGCAGTGATAATGCCGCGTGTCACCAAATCAATAAGCAGCGCCGGGGTGAGGGCTTTCGTAGCGCGAGGCTGGGGTCTGCCGAAAGCGGCGGGGTTGCGTGCCTCCACCAAATCCAACTCAAGCCGTGCGTCATCCGCCGCAAATCCGATCCCGGTCAGGCGGTTGTAACTCGCCGTCCGGTCAAGGATGCCCTCTACGTAGGCAGCGGTGATGGTGTTCACGTTCAGCTTGCGGAACTTCGGCGCGATCTGCGCTTTCCACGTCCTGAGAATAATCTCAATGCTGGTCGGGTCAAGTTGTTCCTCCTTGAGCCAGAAAGCCGCCTCGCTATCCGTGATCACATTTTCATCCCAAGCGGAATGTAATTGGCCGATAGTGAGCGAGCGGACATCGGTCTCTTGCTTCTGTCGTTCCAGCGATACCAGCAGATCCACCTCACGCTCACCGCGTTTGAGACTGCGGAGGATGTTTCTGAATTCATCCTCGCCAATCAGACCCTCGCGGAAACTGGCGCGGGCGGTGGACAGGGTAACGGTAATAGCGTCACTGACGTCCGCTGTCGGATGCAGTTTGAAAAGTAAGGGAATGTCTTTAGGGTCAAACCCCAGGACGGCCAGGCGGCGAATGGCTTCCTCTTGAGTAATCAGCTTCTTCTCAAGCAGGTCAAACACATCACCCTCACTCAGGTTGCGGAAGGCCAGGGCCAGCCAATGCTCAATATCTTGGTCACGCCAGCCTAACTTACGCGCACCTTCGTATAAATCATCGCGCGTCATCCGCCCCAGCGCGTAAAGGTCGCGCATGTCAGAGGCATTGAAGCGAAGAGGCCGGTAAAGTTTGTTGTAGTATCGCTCTAACGATGGTTGCAGACCGGCAGAGAGCAGCGGGGCGAGGGTCTGCCAGCCGAGAAAACCCAGGCCTAGACTCCAATACATGCTCTCCATCATCTTACCCGCACCCTCGACTTGCCCGGCTGTGGCCGTTTCAACGGTCACATCAGTAATGCCCTTCGCCAAGTTCAGGCTAATCATAAAGCCGTGAAAGGCGCGCGAAAATTCGTGGGGGTCTTTTTCGTCTTGACCGGCGTAGCTCTCGAATAGGGTCAATACCGGCTCGGTGATGAGCGCGCCGAACACTTCGGTCAGTTCTTTTATTCGCGGATCAGCTATCGCATTACGCAGTATCTCCGCGATGTAGGCCGAGGTGTTTGGCGTGTACTCAACGCCGACGAAAAACAGCACTGCGTCCAGAATTAGCCTGATGCCAGTCAGGATGTAGATGAACATGCCGACAGTCCAGATCAACAGAAAGGGCAACATCTGGAGCGGCTTCTCGCGCAGTACTTTATTAAGGATCTCAGATGCCTCTATCGAGCGCGCGTTTACACGCTCGCCATATTCATCCAGCCAATCCGTGATCGGATTGTCCCTGATTGCATCGTCCAACGCCTGCCGAAGTTGTCCTTTTGCCATAGCTTGCCTCTAATCTTGGAAAACTTCCTCCCGTTCAGCGGGGGGGGTCTGATCACCTTTCAGCGCGTTTGCCAGCATGTAGCCAATCCAGCGCCAGGCGTACCGTTCCAACACGTCGAATACAAACCGTACCGGATCCGCCACGACCGGGATGGCCGGAATTTGGATCGCGTCAATGCGAGAGTGGACACCCTGAATTTGGTCGGCCAACTCTGACCGGATGTCCCGGCCAACGTCGGCGGCAAATTCTCGCGCATTGTCGCGCGCCACATCTATCAGATGCAGCGCCTCGCCAAACAGCCCATTGACCCGGCTATCCAGCCAGCCAAAGCGGTCTGACAATTCCCAATAAGCCCAGTCTACCCAGCCGCGCGCTTCGTTGTGGAGCCAGTCAACACGGTGATTGAGTTCATTCCGAACCCAGTCAGTGAAGCGGCGCGCCTCACCATTCACCCAGTCCGCAAAACTGCGGAGTGTCTGATACACCCACTCCGCATGACCCCACGCCTCACGGTACGCCCAGTCCGCCAGGCCGCGCGCGAGATTCACTGATTGCTCGAATAGGCCGTGCATCAACCCCAGCAGCCAATCCCGGGCGTCAATCACCAGGCGCTCAAACCAAACCCACGTGCGCCAGGCGAATTCACCCAGCGCGTTATACCAGTTGATTACCAGGTCGTACACGCGCCAGAAGTTTTCAACCAGCCAGTCTATGATCCACATGCCGCACCGTCACAGTGGTTACAGTTTTGCCAGCGCGTCCCGCTGTTTCAAGTGCGCCTCGACCTTCGCCTTAATGTCCGGGGGGTCAAGGTCGGGATTGAACACAAAGATAGTCTCTTTATATTGCGGCAGGAACACGTGTATCCGAAACCCGTTGACAAGGCTGCGCGCCTCATCAGTGTACGTATAGGCTTCGGTCTTGGTAACTTGATAATTCTGCGCCATTGCATACCTCCGCTAGTTGTGGCGGTCAGTGCCGCGCACGCTCATTCGGCGCTCTTGCACTTTGCCGCCGAAATAGAAGCCAATCACGGCAAACCAAACGGACAGCAGTTCGTTTGGGACTGACAGTTGCATGATGTACAGATAACACACGGTGACTGTCACGGCCAGCGTGAACAGTCCTTGTACAATCGTGCTTTCGCGTAACAACGTGAGTAGTTCTTGTTTCCAGTTCATTTGATGTAGCCTCCTGTGCTACGGTTCATTGATGGTGACAATGGCGTTGTCCAGGTAGCCGACTGCTACACTCACGCCATTGGAATAGTGGAAAAATCCTACGTTCATATAGTTAAGATTGAATAGCGCCTCGTTCATCTCTTGAGCCGAGGCGTCAAACTTCTGACTGTCGGCGTATATAGTCACATACAACCCGGTTGTGGGGTCTACCACCATTTTTAGACTATGCCACGCTACTTCATAAAATGGCTCTAACGTTCCTACAACTACATAGCCGCTCGGCGTAGACACGGATACTTGGCCCGTCGCCACAGTCAGGCGCACGGTGGGCGTATATTCCACGCCCCCAGCCGGTACGCGCATTGCCATCTCTAACCGGTCAGATGTCGTATCTAACTCAAACGTTCCTTCCAGTCCAATCCGCTGCAGAACAGGCAACACCACAATGTGTGTAATGTCCACTCTGCCACTGGCTACCCCGGCAGCAGTCAGCCTCACGCTTCGCTCTCCCATATATGCAGTGGTAGTGTCCAGCGCACCGGCACTACCCGCACCAGAGGTGGATACAGCCCAATGCAGCGTAGACGCCTCGAAGTCGTCAAAAAATAGCACATTGCCAGAGCGGTTGAAGAGCACCGGGCTACCCAGCCGCGCCGCAATCTCGCCGCTGTCCAGCGAGGAGGACACCATAAGACGCGGAGCGGATTGACCCCAATCAGGATGACCGATTGCCATGTCAACCTCGTGCGCTTGGGAGGAGCGGTTGACTGCCAAAAATAGCAGTAGCCAGCCGATCCAACACAGAGACTTGCACCCGCTCAATCTGAAAGCGAATAATAGGCGCGTGCGGGTATAGTTCATCATCGTTCCAGCCTTTGACCGTTAATACAAATGGCGGATCGACGATTGCGTAATCCTCACTCCACGTAATCGGAAACGTGTCGCCGACAAAACTACTGTCAGGATTACTCGGCCACACCTGCCGCTCCCAATGGTAGATTTGGACATGCACCAGCGCCGCGCAGCCCGGCGGAAAGTGGATTTCCACCCGCTTGACGATGCCGGGGTGGATCGGAACATCAGTGTCCAGCGGTGCAGTCTGGGCAGTGTTGGCCGGGATGGTTGGGTGAGTTTCGTAGAACACATTAGCCTCCCCCGGTCGCGCGGCGTATACCTGCCACTCCGCGCGCTACCGTCGCCCGCAGTCGCGCCCCAACCGTCCGGCGCGGCGCGACGGGGATCGGCGTTCCATCAGCATTCGCCAAGCCTACCTTGATTGCCAGGCTCTCGACCACCTGCGCCAGCAATTCCCCCTGCAGCTCGCGGATCGGGATCGGGCGTGGGAGGAGCGGTGCAATGTGAGCGGCTAACAAGCGAGAGAACATCTCGCGGTCTGCCGGAGGCGCGTCGAATGACGCGCCCGCTCTACCATCATCCAGATAGACAGCCACCCGAGCGCCGTATTCAATCAGGTTGCAATCTAGGACGCGATTACCGTACACCGCGCGCGCCTCGGCCAGCAGCAGATCTGTGTCAACCGGTTTCAGAGCAGGAAGCGCAATAACCAGCATCGTTAGATTTCCTTGACCCGGTAAACCCGGACGTGATCGAGATAGGCCTCAATCGCAGCATTGGCCGTACCGTGTTGCACGGTCAAAAGCAGGTCCTGTGCTACCGTACTGTCAATCGCCGCTGTTCCCCGGCTCACATTTGTGCTGGCGTTGAACAACAGCGTAGAGCCTGCCCACTGAACATCCGTCGCCGACTGGTTCTTCATATACAACCAGTACGCGCTACTGCGCCGATTCGCCGTTGTGCCGATGCTCGGTGCCGGAGCAGTCAACACCGTGCCGCCGTAATACGCGCGCACCGTGAACGTGGACGCACTACCGGAGTTGTTCAGAAACTCAAACTGCGCGTACACCAACAGCGCGCCAGTCGCGCCGATTTCACCACCCGCAACCGACAGCGTGTACAACGTGGTTTCGGTGGTGGTGTTGAGAACAACTGCGCTTCGAGTGTTCGTGACATCTAAAACCTTAGGGTTGGTCAGGTTCTGGAGCAGCGCCTTGCGGTGAGCCGCCACCGAGTTAGCGTACAACGCAATGTAATCAGCATCAGGCGCGGGCGTAGTCAACTCGACTAACTCAGTTAGATCAAAGTCAACCGTAACGTCGCTCGCCATGTCGCCGCCCCCAGCCAGAGCAACCCCGGCTGTGAGCGTACCGACAGAAACCGCTCCACCCTCACCGAACTGCGGCATTTTCGGCCTGCCTCAACTCATAACCAAACAGCCACGCCTTAATGACATCGTTGAGGGTGGCCCCTACCCAGCGGATTACCAGCCGCTGGCCCTCGGTGATTGGCACTACATCATTTTCCCAATATGGCGTATCCGCAACTGGCGAGGCCTGATACGAATACACCATATCCTGTCCACCGCCACGTATCAAAATTCTCACCGACGTGGCGGAGTTGGTTTCATTCTCGGTGACAACCCGTTGCACGTGCCAAATGCGCCCGGCTTTCACCTCGTCAAACTCGATTTCGGCCACTGTGACACTGGCAGCCAAAATTTGCTTCGGGATACGGAGCAGGTTTTTGTAACCCTGCAAATCGTCATACATCGGAATGTTACCCGGCATGTGTACCTCCATTCCGATAAACGGTCAGGGCAAAGCACCCCCGCTCGACCCTGACCGTCTATCAGTCCCACGTGTCACCCCTGACACGATCACCCCGTAACCAGACGCTCCAACAAAATACGGTTCGTGCCGTTGTCAGCGGCGGAATTGTTGCGCGTGTGGATGTTCAACTCGACCGGGCCATCGTCGCGCGGCTTGAGCAAAAACTCAGGTCGGAGATTATGCTCGTGCCAGAGCCAGGAATAGTTGAACGGGGCCATGCCGTACCACAACGAACTGATGGGGCTGTCCGCCTCGCTAGTCTCGGCCTTTTGGGTGAACGAGTGGCGAGGCGCTTCCATCGTCGGGATCGTCGCCGCCCCTGCCCCATCCTGAGAGCCAGCACCCCACGCGCCGCCGATCACACGACCGATACCAACGTCAAACCCCTTGTCCGCGGTCGTGACGTTCTGCGTGGCCGTCATCACGTAGGCAGCGCGCTCGAGATAGTTCTCGATCAGCAAATGGTCAAGGCCGCCTTTGAAGATCTGGCGCGTCCCCCCGCGCATCTTGAAGTCAATGTCATCGGCGAGATTGGAGAGCGCGGTCTCCTCCACATTGTCCGCGTCAACGCCCGGTATACAGAGCAGGCCAATCGTGCTGATTGGAAATTCGACCGGCAGCGTGTGGTACTTCGTTTCGTCAACAACCGTTGTCCACTCGCGCCAGATTTCAGAGCGCAGATAACCGCCGAAGCCGACACCGGCAGGCTCGCGGAGGAAGATTTGCTTGATGTCTACGCTGATGTCCTCGCCGAGGTCTGATGAGGTAGCCGAGTTGGTAATTCGCAACTCGACGTTATCCCAGCGGGACAGGTCAAGACCAAACTCACTATCTTTGAACATGCGACCAAACAAGAGCAAGCCATAGTCCAACTGCGTTTGGGTCGCATAGTTCTTCCAAAAATGCGGGCGCATGATGCCTTGATGCAGCCAGCACAGGAAGTCTGCCTCGCGCAAATTGTACGACTTGATAACCGTCGCGCCGTTGCCAATGACTTCGATCTTGCCGATGAAGTCGCCAAGCCGCCAGTTGACGCCATCCGCGCTCGCGCCGCTGACCGGCGCGGCGCTAAACTCCAACACCAGCGCCGACAATAAACCTTGTTCGGGTAAGTCTATGCGGTAGGTTGAGTTTCGGGTCATCGTCGCCGCTTCACGAAGATATTCTGATTGCCAATACATGATAACGCTCCTTTCCCCTTTCGGGATAGTTGCAACAATCAGGCAATAAGTTTATCGGCGTTGCCCCTGCCAGTAAGCCGATGAAGCACGCATAGACGCAGCCGCCCGCGCAATGCGTTGCTCAATCGTGGTATTCGGCAGCGAGGCCGCAGCCCGGCGAGCCTCCGCCCCGGCAGCCATCACCTTCGCCACAACTGCCGCGTAGCCCTGCGCCGCGTCCTGTGCGGCGGCAGCATAGCGTTGCGCGCCTTTGGTGCTTGCAGCCTGTTGCCACTTCTGATCGCCTGCCGCTTGCACACCTCGACTGAAACGACCATCCGCCGCAGCTAGCTGAACGCCAGCTTGCCATCGGCTGGCCCCGGCGATAGTCGCCTGAGACCATGAGCGGCTTGGGTTTTCAACCCCGGCGGCATAGTCCGGTGCCGCGTTAGCCACTCCCCGTTGATATTTTTGGACTACTTGATCTGGTGATAAGTTAGCCATGATTGGGTAACTCCTTTCTGACTAGAAATTATATCCCACTCAATTGAGCGGAGCAAGAGAAACCTTTCCCCCCACCCTACCCCCGCCATACGCAAAAAAGCCGCCTGATTTTAGCAGGCGGCGGATGGTGCTGATATTAAATTGTCAGGCGCGCGGGTCAGGTCTTGCGATTGAACAGTGATCTTACCCAGCCGCCAAACGTTCGCAAGTTGCGCGTGGCCCGGTCAGTAGTCTTGCGCGCTTCGGACACAATCACACGCGGTGGATGTGTTCTAACGCCACTGCCACTGTGCGCGCGCCAGGCGCGCCACCTCGCGCTTTTCTGGCGGCAGTCGGCGGACCTCTTAGTGTATAGCTTGCTCATGGTTTGTCCTCCATCCGATGCGGTAGATTAGCCAGCGCCGCCGCCAGCACGTTCGCTAACGTCTCAAGGTTGGCGTCATACTCTGGCACTCGCCCCTTATCCCCATAAAAATGCGAGAGACAGGCCCAAACCGTGACCGGCCCGTCACGAAAGGCAAGAGGCGACACCTCGTCAAGCGTTTGAAGCATCACAACCCGCCCACAAATGGCGCAAGGCCGATCACCTAACAACGCCAATACCTCATCAACCCTCATAGTCCGACGAGGTGCAGCAGACCGACTTTGATCACTCATCTCTCTCCTCCACTGGCACAAGCGGTGAGCAGTCCCGCCCGGCAATAACAGTTCTCTCCAGCACCGCAGCGTCAGACAGGAACAGTGTCAGTCGCGGCGCACCGGTCTGTGGATCAAGACGTGCCTCCACCCGGAAAAACGGCTCGGGATCACTGTCTGCCCCCGCGAGACCGTTGACCACAAACGCGGTCAATCGCTCTGCGTACATACGCACATACGGGGCTTCTGTCTCGATAAGATACGTTAGTGCTGTCATGGTTCACTTCCACCGCGCGACAGTCTGGCTGAAGCCGGTCTTGCCGTCAAAAGAACCGCTCTCGACGATCACTCCCACCCCCGCCCCAAAGTCTGGCATTGTGACGACATCGCCACGAAGCCACAGCCGACAAACAACATCTCTCAACCGCTTCAGTGACGGCGCCGTCAATACCGAGACTTTATGCACCCCTCCCCGGGCAACACTCGCACGGTATTCACCGTGTGAGTGTGACAGCGCAATGTAAAAATCATCCTTGCTGTGTTTTGTGTAATTGCGTCTTACCATTTTCCTATTCATTGGTATGCTCCTTGTGAATGTGTGAATGTGTGAATGATGTTTGATAGTTACATTATACCACATGTTGTCAATAGGTGACTAATTGTGTCATACTGACACTCTCGATAAGTGTCAACCTGACACTCATTAGGCCTAGTTGACATAAACTGTGTAAACCC
>Ga0209324_10001936_pt1 | contig 14340 bp, 12 predicted proteins | sample Rifsed19ft3_FD_184015 | JGI IMG/M metagenome (GOLD analysis project Ga0209324, IMG submission 184015) | Soil microbial communities from Rifle, Colorado, USA - sediment 19ft 3 (version 2) | ecosystem: Environmental > Terrestrial > Deep subsurface > Rock core/Sediment | place: Rifle, Colorado...
ATGATGCTGCCGCTCCTACGCTCGATCATCGAGGGCAGGAACGCCTGCATGCACATCACCGGCCCGCGCAGGTTCACGTTCATCACCAGGTCCCAGCGTTTCAGGGGCGTCTCGTGGAAGGGCGCCGGCGCGCTGATCGCCGCGTTGTTCACGAGAATGTCACAGCGTCCGAACTCCGCCAGCGTGCGGCGCGCCATCTCGCTGATCTGCTCCTCGCTCGTCACGTCCATCGGGATCGCGAGCGCCTGCCGGCCGAGCGCCTCTACCTCACGCGCGGTGTCTTCGATCGTCCCGGGGAGCTTGGAGGGCGCGTGCTCCGAGCTGCGCGCCGTCACGACCACGTGCGCGCCCGCCTTCGCGAAGTCGATCGCGATCTGACGCCCGATGCCGCGGCTCGCGCCCGTAACGACGGCGACCTGGTCCTCTAGCTGCATATCCTGAGGAGTCACGCGACAAATAATGGACGCCAGCCGGGCGCTTGGTCAAGCGCTCGACGCAGTGACCGCCGAAGGCTCGGGCCATGAGCGCTTCTTCTCGACCTTCAGGTCGCCCCTCACGTCCAGCACTTCAAGTCGGGTTTCTTGGCCCCGGCGTCGATAGCGCAGGTCCACTTGGGCGTCACCGACCTTCAATCCGTTGACTTGGACAACCTCGAGCCAGTTCGGTAATCGCGGGCGGACGACGGACAAACGGCGTCCAGTCGCGTCCGGGCAGAGGCCGAGAATCGCCTGAGTAATGAGTGGTATCGCCCCCGCCGCCCACGCTTGGGGGCGGCAGGCTACCGGATAGGGCACCGGGGCATCGTGCACAGACCGCTCATCTCCGCCGAACAGCTCCGACAGCCGGTAGTAGGGGGCTGCGCGTGCCGCGTCGAACAACCCGGTCGCCAGTTCGTTGAGTTCCGGCTCGTACCCGTATCGCTTGAACCCCATGGCGATGATCGAGTTGTCGTGCGGCCAGACCGTCCCAATGTGGTAACCAAGAGGGTTGTACCGACGCGACTTCGCGCTCAGCGTGCGCACCCCCCAGCCACTATACATGTCATCCTCCATCAGCCGGCGCACGACCTTCCCGGCGTGTTCCCGGCTTGCCAGGCCTCCCCACAGCGCGTGACCGGCGTTCGAAGTGATCGTGGCCGCGGGCCTGCCGCTGCCATCGCGAGCGAGCGCGTAGAACTCCGATGGCAGCCAGAAATCCCGGTTGAAGCGTCGGGCCAGCGCCCTTGCGTGGCTCTGGAGTCGCGCCGCGAGCTTCGAGTCACCAAGCGCGACGAACACTCGCGCCAGGCCACGATAAGCGGCGTAGGCATACGCCTGCACTTCCACCAGGGCGATTGGCGGTTCACACGCAGTTCCGTCTTCGCCGGAGATGGCGTCGTGAGAATCCTTCCACCCTTGATTCACAAGTCCCCGCGCGGAGCGACGTTCGTATCGGAGATAGCCGCCATCCGCTAAGCCACCGTATTTGGTCATCCAGTGCAACCCGGCACGGAGGTTCGTCTCCAGCTGTGAGATCAGGCCCAGGTCCGCCGTCCAGGCGAAGTACTCGGCGGCCAACCACAGGAACAGGGGCGTTGAATCCACGCTGCCGAAATAGGGCGAAAATGGTAGCTCTCCCGTTTGCGTTAGCTCGCCCTGTCGCAGCTCATGAAGTATCTTGCCCGGTTCCTCATCACGCCACGAATCGAACTTCTTCCCCTGCCAGCGCGCCAGTGAGACGAGGCAGTCGCGTGCGATCTCCGGTTTGAGCGCCAGGGTTTGCATGCCGGCGATCGCGGAGTCCCGCCCGAAGAGCGTGTCGTACCAGGGAGTGCCTGCAGCCGGATATCCCGCCCCCGAATCGTTGTGGTTCCACAGCATTCGCAGGTCGGTCAGCGAGCGTTTGAGGACGAGGTTGAAGAACTCATTGTCCGTCCGGACCTCGGTCGCGTCCGCCAGCCATGAGTCGTACTCGCGCTTGACCACCCCGTACCTTTCCACGCCCTGAGCCGCCTCGAGCCGCCCGTCAAGCGTTACTACTAGCCTGATAGAGGCGCTCGCCTGAGAGGCCAGATGTAGCTGGTATGTCGCGAACCCCACCTCGGCTTCCGTCTGCACCGATAGCGGCCTGGGGGTGAAGAGGATCAACGTCTCCCGCCGGCGGCCGTCCCTTCCCTTGTACGCCATCGTGAGAGCGGCGTGGCGCCAATGCGGCGGTTCAAGCTCTCCCCGGAACTCTGGCTCATGCCCGCGCACTTCGAAGATATCGGCAAAGTCTGCGGCAAACCGGAACACCACCTCCAGCAGCACCGGGTATCCGTTGTGGTTCGTCACCTGCACCGTCTCTTCCATCACGTCTTCCAGCACCCGCAGACGGCGCACCTTGATCGTTCCGCTCGGCAAGCGATGACCCTCCACGTCCTTCAGCGTCGGGTTCGTGAGCACGTGCTCGGAGCTGTAGCCCAGTTCGGCCGTTGAAAGCAATACCATGGGCTTGGTGAAGGCGAACGAGAACTCGTAGCCGGACAGGTAGCGCGTGTCTTCGTAGTAGAGGCCGTAGCCGTTTGTGTTGCCGCGGGGCACCTGACCGGCCACATCGGTCAGGAGGAAAAGGTCGCGCTCTCGGATCACCAGGGCATCCCGGATGTCCTGGATCGCCATCGGCTCCGCTTCGGGCAGCAGGCCTTCGTCTAGCTGTGCCTCCGCGGCCGAGGTCTCCTCGGCTTCCTGCATCGCGCGTCTAATCGATTGAGCTCAACCTACGGTAACCATCACCCTGAGCGCGCGGGGAACGCCCGCCGCCATCATCTCACGCCGCGTGACTGGGAGAAAGCTCCTCGGTCTCTTTTCTAAGGTTGGGCGGGACGGGTGGATGGGATGGGACATCACGGGATGCAAGTATTGATCCGTAGATCTCAACATAACGCTTGGCCATGGCCGGCGCGCCAAACCTCTGTTCAACATGCGCGCGGCAATAGGCCGGATCAATGGTGCTGAGCTGGCTCACAGCCTGTACCATCTCGTCCACGTTCTCCACCACGAACCCGGTCTCACCATGCTCGACTATCTCCGCCGCCGCTCCCCGGTTGAACACGATCACGGGCGTGCCGCAGGCCATGGCTTCCGTCATCACTAGCCCGAACGGTTCATCCCAGGTGATCGGCAGCAGAACGCATGAGGCCGAACGGTACAGTTCTCGCTTGATCCTTGCGTCCGCCTCGCCGTTGAAAATCACCTGATCACCATCGATCAGCGGCTCCACGATGTCGTGGAAAAACCTGCGGTCGACCTGGTCCACCTTACCCGCCAACACCAGCCGCTTGCCTGTCCGCCTCGCGACCTCAACCGCCAGGTGGGGGCCCTTCTCCTCAGCGATGCGGGACAAGAAGAGCAAGTGGTCTCCTTTTTCCGCTTGAAACGGAAAGCTCGATACATCGCTGCCGTTGTACGCCACGCCGGCGAACGTTCCTCCTCTTACCGCGGGCATCAGGCGGTGCTGAGACCAACTGATGTTGTTGTAGTGCCCTTGATAGCGGTCCCAGACGAACTTCGTGTCCGGCGTAATCAGACAGTGCATCGTCGTCAGCATCGGCACGTCCGGAACGAGGTGTGAAAGCGCCATCACTTCCTCGCCGCCGTGGTTGTGTACGATGTCGTAATCGTCGGCGTCTTTCAGCGCGAGCGCTGCGTGTTGCCATGAATACACGCTCTTGGACTCGATCCCCACCGCCGTTCGGAGGCTTACCGGATAGCACGACTCGAGCCGGGCGGTCGTCCTGGAGTCGCCGGAGGCGAACAGAGTCACGTCATGCCCCTGCCGGACGAGTTCCTCGACCAGCACGTGCACGACGGCTTCCGTCCCACCATATGCCGGTGGCGGGACCGTTTCCCATAACGGGGCGATCTGGAGGATCTTCAGGGGACTCTCCTCCTGGACTTGAGGTACTCGAGCACGGGTCCGGCCGGGGCGGGCGAGTACCGTCATCTATACGTCTCCGCCGGGGGTGCCGGGGGCCGGAGACGGCGTAACTAATAACCCATTATAACCGCGCGCCTCGCCCCTGGCAGCGCCGCGACCTACATTTCCGTCGCAAAAGAGCCACATTTCTCAAAGCTGGCTCTTGGGCCCAGCCTTGGCTATGATTGATCGTGAAATATGCCTACCCGTGACCTGCGGTTTGCCTTCGACGAAAAGGGGATCAAGAGCTTCGCGCCCAGCCTCGTCGGCCAGATGATGTCCTACTGGGAAGGCGACACTCACCTTCTACGCGGCCGCGTCACGGCCGCCGAAGTCAAACGTGACCGCTACGGCAATCCCTACATCGAAGTCGAGATCGAAGGAGCCGGCGCGAACGCGGACGGGGCGCCCTGCGGCGCCGAGGAACCCGCCCAAGGCCGGGGCATTCATCCCGGTTGCGAAATCCACCTTAACCACCAAGGCAAGGCACCAAGACACTAACTACTTGGAAGCCCTGGTGCCTTTGTGGTTTACCGACGCCTGCGGCTCAGTCGAACTGTAGTATCACGGGCGTGAGAATCGCCAGAATCAGCAGCAACGACGCGACCACGATGACCCATTGGGGCACCAACCCCGGGCGCCGGGGCTCCTCCCAGGCCGCATACCCCGCCGCCTCCGACAGGTCGTAGTCCGGATCATCGGGACCCGGAATGTACGAGTCGTCGTCCTCATCGTCATCGTAATAGCCCTCGGGTGCGTCCTCCCCCAGCTCCTCGTCCTCCGGGTTGTCCCAGTCGGTGAAGTCCCCGTGCTCTGGCCCGCTGATGTCACCGCGCCGTCGTTCCTGCATAGCGGGTTCAGTTTAGCGCACTGTCGCGGCGTGGTGTGCCGGTTTGTTGGCTTGCCGGTTCGCCTAACTCCTTGACCATGAGGTGGCGCCCTTCGATGCCGGTGAACCGCTGATAAGCGGCGTCCGTCTTCGTTTCGGATACGCGGAAACCGTGACGCTCGTAAAGCCGGCGCGCCGGGTTGATCGTTGTCGTCGTGAGCGACATAACGCTGTAGCCGTCCGCGCGGGCTTCCGCCTCCGCATGCTCCAGGAGGGCGCCGCCGATGCCCCTGTTGCGGTAAGCCGAGTCGACGTCAATCTCAGCGATGTGATACGAGCGCGGGGGCCTCCGCGTCTGCACCCGTTGCCTGGCGCGCAGCCGTCGCCCTAACATCAGCATGCCGAGTGGCCCGAAGGTGTGAAGCGCGAGGTACACCAAACGCGGCGTAACTCTCACCTCCCGCCCATCGCCGCCAGCCTGCATCATGCCGACGACCTTGCCGCCGTGTTCTGCGACCACAGTGTGCCGCCAGCCCTGAGGACTGTTGGGAAGCCGCACCACGCCCATTCCGAACGCTATAGCCTTTTCCGCGCTGCCCAGCAGTCCGATCGCTTCGTCGCCCGGGTCTCCACCCAGCAGCTCCGCAATCCGGTTGGTGTCCCCCGGCGTGGCGTTCCGTATCGTCAAACCTTCCACGACAACGCAGTCTACAACCTCAAGTTTCATCTTCCAACTTCGGCCCCCAGGCGGGCCGTGGTAGCGTCACGAGTTGTGTGTAAATAGAGGTAGGGGCTTCCCCACCCAGTTCCGGTTAAGGTGACTCAACACAGCATAGATGATCCTTTCACAACTGGCGTCGTTGTTGAAGCAGGACATGGGGCGGGTACGGCGGCGGACCTCCCGGAAGCAGCGTTCAATGACGTTGGTTGTTCGCACCTTCTTGTGGTGTGTGGTGGGGCAGGAAAGGAAGGCTAGGAGCGCTTCGAGATCGCGATCCAGGCAGGCCACAGCTTTGGGAGCCTCCTCCCGCCAGCGCTTCGCCCACAGCCAGTAGGCGCGTACAGCCGCTCGTCTGGTCTGGGCCTGATAGATTAGTCTTGCACCGGCCAGACACTCCTCCTGCTGGCGTTTCTTGAGGAGGTTAGCGACGTTTCTGAGCTTGTGCACCCAGCAGTGCTGCCGGGGCGTGTACGGGTAGACGACGTCGAGAGCGCTGTGCAGTCCTTTGCAGCCGTCCGTCACCACGAGCTTGAGCGAGCGGCCGAACAGGCCCCTTTCCCGCAACTGGCTGAGGAATGCTTCCCAATGAGCGGCGCTCTCCGAGGGCGCTAACCGGAAGTCCAGAAGCCGGCGCTCTCCCCGCACGCTCACGCCGTAGGCGCAAAGGACGAGCCGTCTCGTGGAGCCCGCCGCCGTCTTCGTCCGTAGATAGACACCATCCAGAAACAGGTAGAGGATGTCGTCCTGGAGCGGCATCTTGTGAAAGCGCTCTACCTCGCGGTTCAGGCCGCGCGCCACCCGCGAGACCGTCTGGGCGCTCACCGGCTCACCGAGCAGCGCAGCCAGGGTCTCGCCCACGCGCCGTGTCGACACACCGGCCAGGAAGACTTCCCGAATCACTTGGTTCACCTGCGCCTGCCGCCGCTGATAGCGGCTGAACGCCGATCGTTCGACGACCCCCCCGCGCGCCCGCGGCACCCGGATCGCTGTCACCACGCCAATCTGAGTCACTAGGTCGCGCGAGTAGAAACCGTTCCGGTGGCCAGAGCGCTCATCTGTCCGCCGAAAGCGGCCCGCTCCCAACAGGACCGTCATCTCCTCCTCCAACGCGCCTTCCAGGATGACTTTCAGGATCTGCCGCTGCTTTTCCCGGGTGTCCTGCCAGAACTCATCCTCGGCTGCCGGCACTTCTAGCCACAGGTCTGCTGGCGTTACCTCGTCTAATGCCTTTACTCTCTGCATGGGCGTTCTCCTTTCTCAGCTTGTTTCCTTCTTGCTGGAAAGGGTACGCCCCTCCTTGCTTTTACACAGAGACCGTTACGCTACCCCGGACTCAAGGCGCGTTGACAAGGAACTCGCGTAAGGCGTAGTATCACAGCCTACCTCGAGCGCCCCAATCCGGCCAGAGACACAAGGAGGTTCCAATATGGCAAAGTACCTTATCCAGGCAAACTACATTGGCGAGGGCATAAAGGGGTTGTTGAAGGAGGGCGGTTCGTCCCGGCGTAAAGTTGTCGACGAGCTGCTTGCCTCCGTGGGCGGAAAAGTGGAGAGCTTCTACTACGCGTTCGGAGACATCGATGCCTTCGTGATTGTAGACGTTCCCGATAACGTCACGGCGGCAGCGGTCGCCCTCACTGTTGGAGCCAGCGGCGCTGTGACCCTCAAGACCACCGTGCTGATGACGCCGGAGGAGGTCGACCAGGCCACCAAGAAGAGCCCCGCCTATCGCGCTCCGGGCGCCTGACACTCCCAAATCGCCTCGATTCCGGTCGTCTGACGGCCAACCTTGTGCTGCGCGCCTAGCCGCTACTTAGCGGCTTAGCTCTGGCGCACCAGGGAGTGCGCTGGCGGCGGGAATCAACAAGGCGGCGCAGTAAGCGGCGCCCCGGACAGGACTCACCGGTCCGCCTCTGGCAGATAGCTGCGCATGCGGCTACTGATGAAAACGGAGCCAATGCGGGCGGGCTATCTGCCAAAGGAGGAGAAGGGATGTAGGTTAGCCGCTACTCATGGTGCCTAGAAATCCGCATGTGTGTTCAGGCGATCATGGTGTGCGCCAGAGCGCCCACAGCTTGTCGCCTAGGCGGCTGCGTAAGGCGGTGGAAATAGCCGAAGTGTCACTGCTGAAGTTCGTTTTGTAATTTCGGGTTTTGGGATTACGACGAAATTCTAGAATTAACCTGCGTCCAACCGGGCCCGGGCTGACTTGGTTGGCGCAGGCTGCCACATTTGGCGGTGCTTGGCGCACTAGAGAAAGTCAGCCGACCCCGCGAGGTTGATGAACACGATCGTGACAGCTATGGTGTGCAGGATTCGGCACGCTTGTTCGCGGTTGCCGCGCACTACTTCGCGTCCAGCGTCGCCAGCAACGCGCGGGCGTCTCGCATACCGACGCTGTCCCCGAGCGGCTGCAGGAACGCGATCGCCTTCTCGATGTGCTTGCGCGCCTCGTCCCGCTCCTTGCGCTTGATGAGGAGCTTGGCGAACTCGAACTCGATCATGAACCGGAAGCCTTCCAGGTCCGGCGGCAGGTTGGCGCTAAGGCCGGCGAGGGAATCGTGGGCAATCTGCGAAGCCTTTCGCCCTCGGCCGATGACGAAACGCGCGTTCCGGGCAATGAAGGCGAGTGATACCTTCCCTTCGCCCGTGGCGATTTGCGCGTACACGAGTGCCCGGGTCACGGCTACCGCGATCTCGACCCAGCGTGAACGCACTTCGCGGCCCTCCCGTTCACCGGACTCCAGTTGATCCATTCCGCGTGTGAGGTCACCGTCGTTGAGTAGGGTGAGGGCCTGGCTCGCACGCAGCGGTATTACGATGCACATGAGCCCTCGATCTTCCGAGTAACGCAGGGACGGATCGAGGATTGTGCGGGCGGCTTCGAACTGACCCGAAGCGGCGAGCTGTTGGCAGAGGTTCTGCTCTGCGACCAATCTGTAGATCGGGTCCGGAGCGACGTCTCGTGCCCGCTCTAGCTCAATAATAGCTCGCGCAGAGTCACCGCTGATGCCGTGGATGGCCCCGGCGGCGGTGTGTGCGAACGAACGCGCTCTCGCGCTGTCCGTTCCGATGGCGAAGTCCATCAGGTCCTTCGCCACCGCTCGCGACTTCATCAGGTCCCCGAACAAGAGTCGCCCAGTCGCTGCGCCATATCCTGCCTTCAGGCGAATGTACCGTGCGTCCCGTTCGTCGGTCAGCCGATCTATCAACTCGAGCGCCCTTTCGCTTGAGGCGATGCTCTCGTAAGAACGTCCGGCCACTATCAGCGCCCAGGCCCTCATTGCGTGCGCGTAAGCGAGGACGCGCGCGGAGCCCGATTCCTCGCCGATCGCGACTGCGCGATCACCAAAGGCGATAGCTTCGACAATATGCAGCATGGTGTACCCGACGAAGCAGTGCCACACGAGCCACATGCCGCGCAGCTCCGGATCCGGCACGCGCTCCAGGAGGTCAGCGTGCTCTTCCATCAGGCGACTGGATGACGGAATGTCAGCCGTGTAGTAATGCAGCAGCTCCCATTCCACGATGACCTCGAGGAGAGCGTGATCGCGCTCGGGACTCTCCGCTTGATCCAGAAGGATGTTGTAGGCAGACCCGTAATACGTCTGGGCCTCCGCCAGTGCGTAGCGCTCGATGGCCTTCTTGCCGGCGATCACCAGGTAAGGCACCGCCCGTTCAGGTGTATCGCTGTTCTGGAAGTGATAGGCGATCGATTCCGCGTACTCCCTCTGCCGCTCGCCGAGCAACTGTTCCATCGCTTGGCCCACGCGGACGTGAAGCTCGTGGCGCTTGCTGCGCAGGAGTCCCTGGTAAGCCACCTCCTGCGTCAGCGCGTGCTTGAACAGGTACTCCAGGTCAGGGTCCACGTTGCGCTTGCGGATCAGGTCGGCCGATTCGAGCGCTACGAGGCCATCTTCGAGGGTCGTTTCACCACCGCTGACCTGGCTGAGGATCGTGAACAGGAATTCGCGGCCGATGACAGACGCTTCCTGCAAGATGCGCCGGCGCTCTGCATCCAGCCGGTCGATGCGTGCGGCGATCACGCCGCGAATCGTCGTCGGCACGGATGTGGCGTCGAACTGGCCGGTCAGCGCCCAGCCCTCGCCGTTGCGGGTGAGGAAATGATTTTCGATCAGGCTGTTGACGATCTCCTCCATGAAGAACGGGTTGCCGCCTGTGCGCTGTTCCAGGAACGTCACAAGCTGGTCCGGCACGTTGCCGGCGTCGAGGAGCGATTCGACCAGTTCGCGGGTGTCGCGATCGGAGAGCTCCTCCAGCCTGATCTCGTGGACGCCGCCCTCGCGAAAAGAGAACTCCGGGCGGTAGTTGTACAGCGTCAACGTCGATGCCAGCTGCTCGGCCGCTAGCTGCCGCAGGAGGTCGACTGTACTCGGGTCAGCCCAGTGCAGGTCTTGCAGGCAGACGATCAGCGTCCCCCGCTCCGCGAGTTTCTGCACGAGCGTCCGAAGCGATTGCAGCAAGCGCCCCCGGTACGCCTCACGGTCGATCGAGGACCCCTGCGACCCCTCGATGTCGTAGAGCTGGAGCAGCGGCGGGAGGACCTCGGAAGTGTTCTCGACGATGGCAGCGATGCCCTGCTCGAGCTTTGTGCGGACCGTCTCGGCGGAATCCGCCTCGTCGATGCCGAGGCTGTTGCTGATGAGGTCGGTGACAGCGTAGTAAGGGATGTTCTGGGCGAATGGGTAGGCGCGGCCCTCTAACCAGGTGACATCGGAGGCTACGCGTGTGCGGAACTCATCGACAAGGCGCGTCTTTCCGGAGCCCGCCTCGCCGGAAACGGCGACGAACGCGGTCGTGCCGTTCCGCGCGCGCTCCAGTTCGTCCCGGAGGAGGCTCAACTCAGTGTCCCGGCCGACGAAGCGGGCCTGCCGCCGCGCCGGCGTTACGTTCCGCGACGAAAGCGACAGGACGCGTGCGACCGGCACGGGCTCTCCCTTCCCCTTCAAGTCGTGCCGGCCGAGGTCTTCGAGGTCGAACGTGCCCTCGATCGCGCGGCGGGTCTCCGGGCCGACCAGGACCTGCCCCGTTTGGGCGAGCGACTGCAACCGTGCAGCGACGTTGATCGTATCGCCGAGGGGGCCGGTTTGCTTGCCGTCGAGCACAGATTCGCTCGTGAGGACGACGCCGGTGTTGACTCCTGTGTGCATCCCGATGGGCGCGCCGATGCGGGGCTCCACGTCCCGGTTGAGTGCCTCCACCGCCTCGTGCAGCTCGAGCGCCGCGCGGACGGCCCGCAGTGGGTCGTCTTCATGGGCGACCGGGTCGCCGAAGACCGCCATGACTGCATCGCCGAGCAACTTGTTGATGCGGCCGTCGTAGCGTCCGACGATCTCACCCGCGCGGTCCCAGACCTTGTTCACGACATCACGCACGTCTTCTGGATCGAGGCGTTCGTTAAGCGCAGTGAAGCCCGAGAGGTCTGAGAAGAAGACGGTTACCTGGCGCCGCTCTTGACCAGTTGGGGCGCTGGTTGCCTCATCGAGTGGCGCGGCGCACTGGCTGCAAAATCGCGCGCCATCAGCGGCGGCGGCGCCACACTGCCCACAAACTCTTACGGATGTCGTCATAGCTCTTCGATGCTTCTACCTGGCGCGCTCGCCAAACGCGTCGCAGACGCGAGCGCGCCCTAATTATACGGAAGGATGCAAAGCGGTGCACACGACGGGACTCGCCTGTCCGCGTCTGGTGGGAGCCTGTACAGCCGGCTCCGGAGATGGTGGGTGCCCAGTGGTGCGCAGAAGACGGCCAGGGCGCGTTGTGGGTTCGAACAGAGCAAGAGCAGTGTCACTGTCCGTCTACCTGGCGCTCAATCTCGAATCCTATTCGAAATGCCATAGTCACGCTCGATGTGAATCATACCTCCTATCATCGGGTCGGCCGGCGGGCGATGAACAGTGAACGCCGACAGTCGCTCTAGGTGGTCTCGTCCACGACACGCCCGTTCTCCAACGGGATGAGCATGATTGCCAGCCCCATCGAAAGAGGCGGATAGATGAAATGGAAGCTGGCCGTGAAGGCGAACTGTATGCGAGACAGCTGTTCCGCGTCCATGCTCCTCGGCTCCTAACACCTCATCGGGTTCGTTGTGCCCGTTGTGTCTTGCTCCGCCCTGCTATGCGACGTCGGGACGCTTACGGCGCCCGTGCGTCAGTCTGTCCCGGCTCCAGATGAGGAATGTCTGGATCTTTTGATTGCCCCCCGACAAGAGCATCAAGTGGACCGTATTCCACGCCAGCCACGCGGGGCGGCCGGTCATCGTACGCCCGCGGCGGAACTGCACAACAGCAGCGCCGCGCCCGATCGTGGCCATCGTGCCTTTGTCCGTGTACTTGAATGGCTCGGTCGTCTGGCCCTTGACCAGCCGCGCGATGTTGTCACCAGCATGCGTTCCGGCCTGCAGCGCCACGGAGCCAAGCTGCGGCAGCTGCATACCGGTCTTTGAGTCGGTGATCATCGCAATGTCGCCGATAACGAAAACCTCGGGATGACCCTTTAGGCTCAGGTCCTCACAGACTACAACGCGGCCCTTCACCAGCTCCTCCCCGAGCGAGTTTGCGATAGGGTTCGCTGTGATGCCCGCACCCCACACCAGCGTGTGCGCTTTCATCATGCCGCCTGACTTCAGATGAACGCGGGTCGGCTCGACCTTAACAACGCCTTCGCCCAAGTGCACCCGTACGCCGCGTTCTTCGAGGGCCTGCTTCGCGTACTCCTGCAGCTTCGGCTTGAAGGGTCCCAGCAGGCACGGTCCCATCTCGTACAGGTGCACCTCGGCTTGCTCGACGGGCAGGTTCGGATAGTCCTCCTTCAGTTCCTCATGAAGCAACTCGGACAGCGCCCCGGCTATCTCCACGCCGGTCGCGCCACCACCGACCACGCAGAACGTCAGCGCGCCGTCATCCGCCTGCGCCGGATCCTTGTCGGCGGCTTCGAGTCGCTCCAGGACGTGCTCCTTCAGTCTCACGGCGTCGTGCATGTTGTAAAGGTGAAACGCGTTCTCGGCGGCACCCTTGGTACCGAAGTAGTTCACCACGGCGCCCAGCCCGACCACCAAGTAGTCATATGAAGTCGGCTCTGACCCCTCCGTGGTCACTTTCTTGTTGGCCAGGTCGATTCCCGTGACATTTGCTTTTTGAAACTCCCCGTCGCTCAACTCGTCAAGCATCTCGGGCAGCGGGAACCCGACCACGGTAGGCGCAAGCTCATCTGTCGCTACCTGGTAGAGCAGGGGAAGGAACGTGTGATAGTCGTTCTTGTCGATCAGCGTGACCTTGACCCGCGCCTTCTTTAGCTTCTTAATAACGCCCACGCCGGCGAAGCCTCCGCCCAGGATTACGACGTGCGGTTCGTCTGCCATATCAATTCCTCTCTCGCCCCCTCATCGGGCCTATCCCCCACGCGGCGCTCGCGGACTGCCCGGGCTCCAAGACAATAAGTGCCTCTGCGCTGCGAAACGCGTTGGGCGGGCACGTCATCGGCTCTACCGCCAAGCTGCTGCGGTCTACGTCTGGAAGCGGGTCTCCCGTGAAGAGCATCAAGTATCCGTAGCTCGGGTCCACCCACAACGTGAGCCCGCCTCCCCGGTCAGGGTCGCCCAGGTGCACGCGGGCGCGACCGTCCGCATCGCGATCCAGGTCCGTGAACGCATGGTCGAGCTTCGTCTTCCCGACAGCGCGCGGCTTGCGGAAATCGTAGTCCGTACCTTCCACCGGCTCCGCACCTACCGGAATCCCGCGTTCGTCCGAGCGCAGCATTGTGCGCGCCGGCACCTGCAACATGACCACGTCGATAGTCGCGGTGCCAACCGTCAGGTAGGGGTGCGCCCCCGTTCCGTACGGGCAGCGATCTTTGCCCGCGTTCGCCGCCGTCATGCGCACGGCCAGGCCCTCCACCGTCAGTTGATACTCGATTCGGAGCGCCAGCGAAAAGGGGTAACCAGGCTGCGGAGGGAGCGCGTGCTCCATGACGACGCGGCTGGCCTCGCGATCGGCCACTCGCCAGACAGCCCAGCGGACCAATCCGTGGATCGCGTTTCCGCGCTCAGCCTCATTGAGCGGCAGTTGGTGCCGGCGGCCATCGAACTCATAGGACCCGTCCTGGATCCGGTTCGGCCATGGCGACAGCACCTGCTCACGCCCCGACGAGCAAATCGTATCGACGTCGTATCCGTCCAGCAATCCGCGCCCGCCTACGGTATAGTTGCGCAGTCCACCCCCAACTTCGACGATAACGGCGCGCTGGTCGCCAAGCGCGATCTCGATCTGCTCGCCGGAGGGAGCGGCCACGGTTCCCGAATCAAACTAGGCGGCCCGCGCGCCCAATCGCTCCAGCAAGTGATCGCCGACACGCAGCAAGTTCGCCATCGCCGTCCGCGCGGGGTTCACGGCGCCCAGCGGGCACTCAAAGCCGTCGCAGTTTGAGCAGCGCACGCGGGCGCTGTACGGCATGTTCGACTCGTCCAACATCACGCCACATGGCGAATGAAAGGATGATAACCCACCGCCTCAACACTGGCGAGATGCCATCGTGGTACCGCAACTCCCCGATCTTCCTTGGGGATGCGGCTTAGCCAGTAGTTATAGTGCGCAAGTTTGATCATCGTGCTATTCGTTCATCAGGATCGTCCGCGCTGGAGCCCCGTCCGAGCCCACTAGCAGTAGGAACAGGCACAGAAGTCTGTACCAACCCGGCTCCACCTCTCTAAGATCGGCGCCTTCCAGGATCACTGCGCCAGCGCTTAGCAACGTAACGTGCGTGGGTGCAGGGTCTGACTTCGGGGCAATGGAAAGATAATCCATCCCCACGAGCTGTACTCCCCAGACGGAAGGTG
>Ga0209324_10001937_pt1 | contig 14319 bp, 15 predicted proteins | sample Rifsed19ft3_FD_184015 | JGI IMG/M metagenome (GOLD analysis project Ga0209324, IMG submission 184015) | Soil microbial communities from Rifle, Colorado, USA - sediment 19ft 3 (version 2) | ecosystem: Environmental > Terrestrial > Deep subsurface > Rock core/Sediment | place: Rifle, Colorado...
ATCCGGGTTTTTTTGTTTCGATTATTATTTCGCCTAGGCTGGGGTCAAAGTTTATGTCTGTTATTTCCGCTTCTGGAGATATGAGTTCGCGTGTTATCTTCTCCGCTTCTGTTTCTGGAAGTCTAACTGAAGGGTCAGAGCGTATAACTATTCTTTTGCGTATTACGCCGACGATTTCTGCCACGATGCTGCTTTGGTCGACCAGGACTTCTGGTTTCTTGGCGTAAACAGAAAGCATGGGTCCTTCGTATTCTATTCTTGTTACTTCTGCTTCTATTGGAACGTGCTCGAGTATGTAGTGGCTTATTTCTATCTTGTCTTTGTCTTGGTTTCGTGCCACGAGTTTAGCTTCCTTCAACTTGCCAGAAGTTTGCTTTTCTCCTCGTTGGTTAACTCGCGATAGCCGTTTTTATCGATTACTGTGATGTTGTAGTTGTTGCCGCTTGCGGCGTCTCGTTTCATAGCCGCGGTAACAGCTTTAACGATAATGGGTAATAGTTCTTCAACGGGCATGTCCTCTCGGTACTTGTCTTCAAGCACTCCGAGGGCTATGGGTGAACCAGAACCAGTCGCGACGGATTTCTCCTCTGTTAAGCTTCCGAACGGGTCTAAACTAAAAACGTGTGGGCCTGTCTCGTCTACGCCGCCTATCAGGACTTGCGTCGCCAACGGCATGTATCTGGCGGAAAACAGCAGGTTCGCAATGAGCCTTGCTGCGGAACTCACTGGGATGGGTCTGTTCAGGTTAATCCTGTATAATTGCGCGTTGGCGGTGAGGATGTCGACTACTCTCTGCGCGTCGGCAACGACTCCCGCAATAGTCATGCCTAAGTGGTCGTCGATTTTGTAGACTTTTTTTCCGAATTTGTGGGCTACGTAGAAGCCCATGGTTACTCGTGTGTCTGAGGCTAGTATGACGCCGTCTTTGCATACGGCGCCTATTGTTGTTGTTCCTTTTAGCACTAATTGATTAATTGTATTGTTCTGTGCCATTTTGTTTGTGTCTCCCTAAAACTTATTCGTAGCAGATTCCATTGTTAGGAAGTAGCAACATGTAATCTTGCTGTGGGATTTATTAATATTGCGGTTTAATAATTCTGAACAAGATACCATTGCCGAGCTGAACAACACGGCGATTCTAAAGCTGATTCTACAAACTGTGGGCGATATGGAACCATTAAGTATGAGAAGAATTGACTGTGAATTGACACAAGATGAGGTTTTATCTACAACTATAGTTCAAAGCAATTGCAATGTATCGATGCACAGGAAAAGGGGAAAAAGGGGATTGAAGTGTTTTGGCTGAGATTTTTGGATTTGGTTTTTTGCTTTGTTGACTAAAGGCTGTCATGCAACAGCTGATATTCGTAAAGAGGTCGATGACGTCTCTCCGTTCTCTTTGGTGAGGATGCACTTGAACATATAGACTGGTTTCAGGTCATCTTGGTTGTCTTGGATTGATTTGTTATCCCAATATTCCAACGTTATTTGTGTAATTTGTATTTTTTGAGTAGAGCTTAGCATTTTTCCGTCGCCTTCTGTAGGAATCAGCTCGATTGCCTGCATTGGTGTTATTACGCGAATATTGCCCGACTGTTCGAACTCTCTCCAAGAGCCTTGAACGCCTACAATTCGGCCGTTGTCTCCTACTGAAATCTCTGCTTCACCTATCTTCATGTTTTCAAACTTTATAGCGAAACGCACATCCCAATAATAAACGATAGTGAGGTTATTCTCGAATACACTCTGGCACCCAAAGACAACATCATGAAACTCGATTTCCACTTGTGATTTCTGCGGAGTCATACCGTAACTCTGAATTTTTTCCAAGAATTCTTCCGCAATAGACTTCGCATCATCTGTAGTTGGAAGATTTTTTGGAGATTCCAGTCCCACCAGTCCTGATTCGTAGTAATCAATGCTGCCATAATCCGTTATCCATAAATCCGCGTTTCCACTTCTTATTCGGTACGCTTCAAAGTAAGGCGACCGAATCGGTGGATCCGTTAAGCCAAAAAGCTCTGTTGCAATCATTTTGACTTTCTCTTCAGTTATGTCAGATCTCTGCACCGTTTTGAGATTCGGAACCTCGCTTGGCATTGAGGGCAAAGGGCATTCGATTAGGATTTCGTATTTATCAGTCTTCAAAGATGAAATCGTTTGGGAGGGGGTTGGTTCAGAGCTGACTTGTGCGATCGGTTCAGGGTTGACTTGTATGAAATTGACCATCGCGACAGAGGCAACTGGCAGACAAATGGTCAAGAATATGGCTATTAGAATCATGGACTTGCGCTTCAACAACTCCACCCCGTGAAAGCAATTTGCTTGTTCAGAGTAGTTTTCTCTCCTTTTTGCTTCCCGTTCCCTTTTTTGCTCTTCACCTAGAGATAGGCGGTGACGCGCCTCCGAAGCAACAAGCCCTCGGTTTAGCCGCTTAACCACCAAGATCTTGAGGCAGGCTTGTTGTAAGCATCAGACTTCTTTCTGATATAATTAGGCAAAATGTGCCTATAAAGATTACTATGAAATCAAATTCTTAATTTTGCCCACAATTTTATTAATATTCTAAATGCCACTCTGAAATAGAACCCTTTCTGTATTGAAGCCAAGCACGATCTATTTTTAAGTGAACACTCAAATAAACAACCTTGCACATGCCACCACCTAAACCCTCTAACAACCAAACGCCAACTCTGCACAAAAATCCAACCTATATAAAGTATAAATAAGGGGGCTATAGACTGCTCCGAGCACCAAAGCGCCACCCAATTCAAAAAGCTTTAAACCCTCTGCCAAGAACTTATCAACTACCAAACCAACAGTGATAGATTTGCCTTCACCCTACCACTACATGCAACTCCCAAGAGAAGTCATCGTCGGAAAAAAAACCCTAACACGCATCACCGAAGTCATACAAAGGCTAGGACTCAGCGGCTCCGCGCTGATAATCGCAGGAACAAAAAGCTACGAAATCGCAGGAAAAACGGTTCGCGCCCTCCTTGAGCAAGCGGACATGGCGGTTGACACCCTTCTCGTTGAAACCGCCACAACCAAGGAAATCCTGACAATTGAAGAGAAAATAAAATCCTCAAAACCACAAGTGCTCTTCGCCGTCGGCGGCGGAACCAAAATAGACGCTGCAAAACTAAGCTCAGCACGCCAAGGCATCCCGTTCATCAGCGTGCCAACCACGCTTTCCCACGACGGCATCGCAAGTCCATTGGCATCCGTCAAAGGATTGGACAAGCCTTACTCAATCATGGCGCAATCGCCTTTGGCGATAATTGCGGACACCGACGTAATAGCGCAGGCTCCATGGCGCTCAGTCATAAGCGGCTGCGGAGACGTAATCGCAAAGTTCACAGCAGTAAAAGACTGGAAGCTGGCGCACGCGGAAAAGAACGAGTATTACGGCGAATACGCCGCTAGTCTGGCCTTAATGAGTGCCACGTTAGTGATGCAGGACGCTGAGTTTATTCGACCTGGAAGTGAGGAGGGTCTGCGCGTGCTGCTTGAGGCTTTGATAAGTTGTGGAGTTGCCATGAGCATTGCGGGAAGCAGTCGCCCATGCAGCGGTGCAGAGCATTTGTTCAGTCACGCGCTTGATATGCTTAACTGTCCTCATGCCATGCATGGTGAACAGTGTGGCGTTGGCTCCGTGTTGACTGCTTATCTTCACAAGGCGGATTGGATGCGAATCAGAGATACGCTTAAGCGGATAGGAGCGCCAACGACAGCATGCGAGCTGGGCGTGGAGGATGAAGATGTGGTTAAAGCCTTGGAGATGGCGGCGAAGATAAGACCTGAAAGGTACACTATTCTCCACAAGCTGAACCTAAGCCTTGAAAATTGCCGGAAAATCGCGGAGACTACAGAAGTCATATAGAAAGCATATGTGATTAAAAGAAAGGCTTTTATTATATTTGATTACTATCGATTTCTAGAATGGACGAATATACAAAACCAGATTACGAAAATATTGGGTTAATAACAATTGATATACAGAACGATTTTTCTCTAAAAGGAGCAGTCTGTGAAATTACTGGGACCTATAAAATAATTCCAAACATGGTCAGAATTTTGAAAAGATTTAGAGAAAAAAATAAACCAATAATACATGTTGTAAGAATTTACAAAGAAGACGGCTCTAATGTTGATATTTGTAGAAAAAAGAGAGTGGAAGAAGGACTAAGAATAGTTGCTCCAAACTCAGAAGGCGCTGAAATAGTTAAAGAACTAAAACCTAACAATAAAAAATTGGATTCCAAAAACTTACTGAATAGAGAAATTCAAGAAATTGCGCTGAATGAATTTGTTATGTATAAACCAAGATGGGGGGCATTTTATAAAACCCCATTAGAGAATTTTCTTAAAGAAAAAAAAATATCAACATTAGTTTTTACAGGGTGCAATTTTCCAAACTGCCCAAGAACATCTATTTTTGAAGCAAGTGAAAGAGATTTTAGATTAGTAATAATTGAAGATGCAATCTCTGGAATTTACGAAAAAGGAATTATGGAATTGAGAAACATTTGCTGTGAAGTTATGACGACAGAAGAGTTCCTACAGAAGTTCTAGAAACCTAACTATGTTTTTGCTTTTGGTTCTGCCTTGAAAGTTTCAACGAACTTGACTGTGATGATTTCTGGGAGGTATTTTTGGATATCTAATGCGATGACCCGCTTGGCAAGTTGGATACCTTCTAAGTAGAAGGTTTCTTCAGGCATTTCAACCGTTAGCGTGTTAGGTTCAATACTGAGTTTAAAATTGGTAGGGTCAGCCATTGGGATTCGGCGGTGGATAAGCGCAGTGATTTTCTCTTCATTTGTTTCGAGTTTTTTGTTGACTGTTATGTCGTAAACAAGTGTTCTTCCTGCCAGTTGCTCGTTGAAGTCGAGAAGTACTCTTCCTGCGCCGATTGAGCGGATGGTTGCTGCTTTTCCACCATATTCTATGCTCATTCCGATGGTAGGGTTGTGCACATCTCTGGCTAAGAGCTGTTTCAGTGGGACGCGTTTGAGTTTTTCTGGGTCGCGTGGTCCGAAGGCTTGGTCGGATGGGATTTCGATGGTGGCGGCTTTGGCGAGTTCCATGGTGGTGAATCTTTCGTCTACTGTTTTTAATATCTTGCCCTTGAGCATCCAGCCTTCGCCGATTACCACGAGTTTTGGCTCGTAGACTTCGCCTTCCTCGTGAAGGTGCTCCTTCTTGGCGGTTTCCTCGTTTGTGGTGTCGAAAACTTCGTTTGTTTCTTTCACTTTAGCCGTGTAATCAATTAGTATGAAATCTCCTTTTTGTAGTGCCATTGCAAATCATCCTTTGGTTCTGACGGTTCGAAAGTAAGCTTTACTCGTTAATAAAAACTTCCCTTCAGCTGAAACTGGTGCGCTCTCACAGTCTATAGCCCCCTTATATAAAGACTGAAACTGCGGTTGAAGCTGCGTTTCAGCGTTTGCGGGTCGGGTGTTTTGTTTGACAAAAACCTTATTAACCAAACGTCATAGAATCCCAAACGGAGACTTCATAATGGTGTATTGTCCAAAATGTGGAACTCAGAATGAGGACACAGCGGAGTTTTGCGCCAAATGTGGAGCCAATCTGCAAACAGGGACCCCTACTTCGCGTCGGTATGAACGCAGAAGAGCCGAAGCAGAGTGCTTTGGGCTTCCCCACGGCGGCGCAATCGTGGGAATAGCAATCGGCTTGATAGTACTGCTCTGGGGAATTTCCATGCTGGCTCAACAAGCAGGCTGGATCCCTGAAACACTTGACTTTTGGGTCGTAATCATAATCATAGTTGGCATCCTAATGATCGCCGGCGCAGTATACAGAATGACCCGCCAAAGAACAAACCCTTAACGCATCTTTTCTTTTTTTATGGTACAAGACACAGATGAGCAGTGGGAACAGATTCGCTGGTGTTCCCACTGAGAGACAGACATCCGCGTTAAAATCCATAACACGCTGAGAACTACAAAGAAAAGATCAATCGAAGTGTTTGCAGCTGCCTCTTCCATGCCGACAAGAATTAGAAAGGAGCCCACAGCAAAGAGTATGCCCGCAAAAAAACGAGTGAAACCGTTACCAAGACTCGGTGTAACAGACGGATAGAACAAGCCCAAAACAAGTCCAACCGCACCCGCTGAAACCAGTATAAACGGGTTTTCTCCAATCCGCAAGTTTCCAAAGAAATACACTCCAATGCCAACGAGAACAACAATTGCACCAACTGAGAGTCCTGAGCATGTAGCACAGAATCGCTTGTCTCCGATACAGAGAACGTGTGTAGAATAGCCTTCACAGGTAGGATGGTGCCCACGCAAAGCTGACTCGTGCCCTCTGCGAGAACTAGACGCATATTCATATCGTTTCCCAAAATTGAGGATTCTTGAGCATGGATTGGGGTAAAGAACAGCGAAGATGCCTAGGACGCATACAGCGGCAAATACTGAACCCACCATTATGTTCCGAAACGCAAAATTGTCTTCGAGTTTAGGAGGATAAACGGCAAACACGATGGACAGGAGCAGTCCGAAGATTGACATAGAGACTAGAAAAAGCAAGGTCAGGTTGTGAGGTCTGCCGTTGACTGCGCACATGAGTTTGTCCGCTCACGCCAAGCTTTTCAGCTGCCTCAAGACGTTTTGACGAGCCATATACCGATAGACTCTCCTTTTCACGCTGTTTTTTGAGAAAACGCCTTCTATTCTTCTGCTCCAAGAACCGAAAAATCCTCGATAACACTCATGAAGTTCGTTTTGCACTTGCTCCCTCGTCAGAGTCTGGGTTGGCATGATAGCGTGCACCATGTCGTAGTCAGCCCAGTTCCAATCCTCGATCCAACCATTAATTTTCGCTTCTTCGTAGAGGTCAGTTCCTGGAAATGGCGTCAAAATCATGAAAATGGCTAAGTCTGGATTGATATTGTTAACAAATCGTCTTAGGTCTTCTATGGATTCGTGTGAGTCGGCGCGCTCTCCGATTATGCATGTTGCTTGAGAGAATATTCCGTTCTGTTTCAGCAGTTTCACAGCGTTGACAGCGTCTTCGGGTTTTGTGCCTTTGTGGAAGCGGTCAAGGCTGTTTTTGCTGTGGCTCTCCACTCCGAGGAGCAACCAGTTTATTCCTGCTTTATTCATCTTTGCCAAAACACGCGGATTTCTTACCGCATCATCGCATCGAGCCTGCATAAAACACGTTATGTCATCTGAGAATCCACGTTTGATTAGTTCGTCGCATAGGTTTTCCATGCGTTGATCCAAGCCGAAATTGTCATCAGTCAACCACAGAAGCCTGCTTTCACAGTTGCTGTAAAGGAATTCCATCTCGTCGGCGACTCGCTTTACGGACTTATGCCTCCAGGTGCCCTGCCAATGTTTCCATTGAGAGCAGAATGTGCAATGATGCGGGCAGCCTCTAGAAGCTTCGACCATGCCATATTTCGCTTTGGAGCCTGCCATCATTGTGAAATGGTATCGGCTTGCATAATCCTTGACGAAATGGTACCCTGGAAAGGGCAGTTGGTTCAAGTTTTCAATTAGTGGACGCGGAGGATTGTGCCGAATCTTCTGGCGATGTCTAAAAGAGATGCCTTTTATCCTTGAAAAATCTGATTTCTCTTGCACTGCCTTAACTAGCTCTACCAGTGTCTCTTCGCCTTCTCCTCGAACAATCACGTCAATTTCGGGGTACGCCTCAAGGCTTTCCTGAGCCGTCGCTGTAAAGTGTTGCCCTCCAGTAATGGTTAATGCGTCAGGTTTCAGTTTCTTGGCTGTCTCCAAAGTTCGAGCTCCCACGTAGACGTTGCACGTGGCAAACCCGCTTGAGGCCACGATATCAGGATTGAAGGATTCCATTCGTTTTTCTAACCCTTTCCAGTCTAAAGACATTGCTTGACAGTCTAAAACTTCAATCTCCACTTTTTCCATTTTGCTTTCAAGATAAGCCGCAAGCTGAAGAATCCCATACGGAGGCGGAAGGTATTCACCCATAACAAACCAGTAATCTTTTGGCGGTTCGACAAACAGAACCTTCACCAAACTAACATGCTCCTATTCTAAATTAATCTGCTTTTAATAGTTCATACTTTGCCGATGGCAAGTCGAAAGCTGCTCCCCACTTAATATTGAGCAGTTTCTTATCAGCCAATATCCATATCTTGCTTTTCAATCTAAATATGCTTTTGCATAAAATAAAAAGCAGATAAATTGCAGGAGAGATAGCGGCGCGAAATAAGTACGCTCCATGATGCCTATCAAATTGAAATGCGCGTTTCACCGCGGTTGAGATAGCTTAAATGGTTACCCGCTAGGGATCATCGGCAAAGACTTCACATAAACTTTGCGATTTTTTGGAGAAGAGCAACTCTTACACATGGCTGCGTGTACTCACTTTGCTACACTAGTTTTGGGTTTCTGAGAAGATTTTGGAGATTAAGAATTGGATTTGTTCTTTGGTTTTGTACGTGTGGTTTAGCATTTCTGCGCCTTGACGTGTCAAGCTGTAAGTTCTGCCCGATTTATCGCTATTTCCCTTTATGAGGGCTTGCCTCTCCAGTGAATAAACAGCACTGTATATGGTCCCAGGACTTATAAGAATACCAAAGTCCTTGTACATTTGCTTGATGATGTCATAGCCATTGGCAAGGGGTTGTCTTTTCAGATATTTCAGAATCAAAATATCTAGGAAGTTCTTGATTGTCTTTCTTGATAGAGCGTCAATGGTTATGCAATTCATCTCTAATACCGCGCGCGTTCCTTTACCGTATAAAAAACTATACGCGCTAGTCATTATACTTATGCCATGTGACAAAAAGAATAGTTTTTAATTAGAAAATGATAAAATATAATCAGTGACCTTTATGCAGAATGTTGTGGATGAGTTAGATAAGAGAATCTTGCACGAGCTCTGTACTGGCATACATTCTTATGATGAACTAGCTCGCACCTGCAGTGTCACAAGAAACACTGTTTACAGGAGAATAAGCAGGCTTGAGAGAATACAGGTCATAAGCAGAAGGATCATGGCCATCCCAAACTTCTCAAAACTGGGACTTTCAGCAATTTTAATAGGACTGGATGTCAGCAGTGGAGACGTTGACATGGTGATGAAGGCAATCGAACAACGACCTGTGTTGTTTCTTTGGAAAACATATGGAGATCATCAAATAGTCGTGGTAATGACTTGCGAAAGAGGTTTTGAAGGACAAGCGATATCCGAGTTTCGCCGCTCTGTGGCAAAACTAGGGGTAAACGATATGCACGTTTCCATCGGCTATGAATGGGGAAAAATTAGTTTCGTACCATGCTAACGATGAAGAACGTTCAAATCTGCCTAATAAGACAAGTGAGCAGCTGCGCTGGGGAAATTCTTTTGTGTTTTAGCTCTTTCTCTATATTTTCCCCCGTTTAATTGTAAGACACTCAAATCACTATGTTGTTGATTAGTGGTGAATTAAATTTCTATTCCATTTTTCCAATGGATTAACACGCGAAAAAGTTATAGATGGGTTAGCGCAAATGGCAGATAAACGGACGCTTAGTTATGGCTGACGGGAATTTGTTCGGCGTCGACCTCTCCACCATCCTCTGGATAATAATCATAGTAGCCGCAGCTATAGCCCTTGAAAGACTCTTCACCAGATACCTATCACACTTCGCCAAACGGGTTAAACTGAAACGCAGCACCGCCAACAACCTGGTGCTTACCTTCAGAATCCTGATCCTAATAGTCACTGTTCTTGCCATAAGCCGCGTAGGCGGATTACAGCCTGAATGGATACTGTCCATCTCGGCTATCGGTGGCGCAGCATTGGGTTTCGCTTCCACCAAAACCATCGGAAACTTCATCGCTGGCCTCTTTCTCCTCACTGCCCATCCCTTCAAGGTTGGCGATTACGTGCGCATCGGAACCGTAGAAGGCATCGTGCAAGAAATCACCATCAACTACACGAAAGTGCTCACCATCGGCAACAACATGGTTTCGGTAAGCAACCTTCAGATTCTAGACAGAGACATAACAAACTTCACTCATGAAAGCAGAAGAAACTTTAGTCTTTACTGTTACACCTTCGAAATAGGCTTCGACCATACCGTTTCAACAGAAAAGATTGCAGCAATATTCAGCGAAGTTTTCGAAAGAGTTCTCCATACACTTCCGAGAAAACCCAGCTACATGCTTACGCGTTCAGGCGCGTTTGAACGAGTGTACGTGGTGTACCTTTACGTGGAACATCCCGAAGACATATTTGTTCTAAGACCACAAATTGCCGAAGAAGTGTTTAAACGCTGGGATATAGAAAGAACAAAACAATAAAGAACAGCAGTGCAAATTCAAATTTTATATTCAAACGTTCGCAATTATCTTAAACTGCAAGGACTGGAACTGCCAAAACAGGCGGAGAAAAATGATGAAGAACAAAATTTCAGAAAACAAGAGAAAACTTGTAGCCCAGCCTGCAAGCCTGATTGACTTAATCGATTACCAAGAAGGCTCCGTGGTAAGCCGCACAATAATCGACAAAAAAGCAGGAACCGTGACGCTGTTCGCCTTCGACGAGAGTCAAGGATTAAGCGAGCACACAGCGCCTTATGACGCGCTGGTTTGCATCCTCGACGGCGAAGCAAACGTCATTATATCTGGCAAACCCATGCGACTAAAGCAAGGCGAGATGACCATAATGCCCGCTAACGAACCGCACGCCTTGAGGGCTGTGACAAGGTTCAAGATGATGCTGACAATGATAAGGTCTTAACTATAGTTTCTTGCCCCAGCAGTCTAAATAGGAATAACTCTGAAACGGTTTTCTAGACGGCGCACTTGGCTTTTCCGCTGGATACCCGAGAGTAATTAACGCTTGAGGCTCAACATCCTCTGGAACCTTCAGAACCTTCCTAACCGTGTCTTTACAGAAAATAGGGGCGCAAAACCAGCATGCACCTAAGCCTTTAGCATGCGCCACCAAAAGCATATTCTGTACAGCGGCTCCCAAGCTCTGCACCGCCAAGTCGCGTTCACATTTTTGTCTCGATTCATCTGCATATTTAATCATATCATTTATAGTCAAGCATGCAACTACGAGCACAGGGGCGCGTGTAAACCGTTTAACAGATGCCCTTCTCGTCTCTTCGCGAACTTGCATGGGCGTGCCATCTTTAATCATGTCCGCTGTCCAAACATTTGCCATAGCCTCTGCAAAATCCTGCTTTAAGGCTTTATCAATTAAGACGATGAACCGCCATGGCTGAGCGTTATGCGCTGAAGGCGCCCATCGTGCTGCCTCCAAAACTTCACGAAGAATATTACTCTCAACCTTTCGAGCAGAATACTTTCTGATGCTTCGTCTCTTCTTAATCAAGTCCATAGCATAGTCCATACGCATCGATTAACCAATGTCCCACGGACGCATTTTAGCCTTTGCCAACATCATAGGCGGCGCAGAAGAGCAAAACACAAAAAAAGTCAAAGAAATGGGCACCCACTCAAGAATTTAACTCAAAATTTCAACATATAAATAAGGGGACTATAGTCTTTTCCGAATTATTGCCCTCCAGAGTGTAATTTATACGGGCGACGGGAGCTCGCCAATTTCCTTTTTCTTTTCTCAAGTAGTTTATCTTCAGTTTTTGAGGAGGCTTCATCTTCAACCGATGGAAAAACTCGTATAAACTCGTCGTTTCCACATTTTTCCATGTATGCTTGATAAGATTGCTGATAGCAAATATTAAATTCGTTTGCAATTATACATGTTGACTATGATACGTAGTAAGCCGTACAAATGCTATTTTATATCTTCTGCTGATGCAGATACCAAACAAATACGTGAACTGCTTAAGAGAGAAGGTATACGACCGTATGAAAAACGGATGGGCTTTTCTACAAAGCCTGATAGTGTGAGAGACATTATAAAAGAGTCTGATTTTGTCATAGCATTAGTTTCCCTCAAAGGTTTGCCACAAAACATTTTGTTTGAAATTGGAGTAGCTTACGGGTTGAGAAAACCTATATTCCTATTGATACAAGGTGAAGGACCAATTCCATCGGACCTAAACAACTTTGTATATATCAGAAGCTCAGCCAATTCTGATTCAATTGATTTTTCGTTGCGTCAATTCTTGTACAAAAACAATCTGGAATCTGAAAAACCAACATATTATGAAGGAAGCCCAGAAGTCCCAAGAACAATCTATAAGTTTAGGCACGGTTCAAAATACTCTGCGAATGGTATCCCAATTAGCGAAACATATGATCGGGAGTTAATGGCTCCAGGCTTGAATCATTTGAAAGCTGACAAGCTCCAACTTGAAAACCGACTTGCCATGGAGAGAAAACTACCTCCTGTATTGAAAAAAGAAAATCCCTGTGAGATTGAAGTAGTCCCGTTTCTAATTAGACTATTCGAAAAAAAGGGAGCGGTTGTCAGCCAGTATTCCGAGCATAGGGAAAAAGGGGCTGATATGGCTCTCTGGATTGATTCCTTAGCGAACAGTTTTGGCAACCCAATATTGGCGGAGGTGAAAATTGGGCACTTAACAAATCTGCGTCTGAAATCTGCCGAACAAAACCTAAGACGATATTTGCGTGCAATGAATCTGCAATCGGGTCTACTTCTCTATTTAGATTATGACAGGAAACATTTCAAGCGTTCTGTTTCTGATACGCCGCTCATAATTCGGCTTGACATACGGGACTTGGCACTCGAACTAGAAACAAAGTCACTTTTTAGTATACTGCTTTCCGAAAGAAACGCGATGGTGCATTCTGAGGAATGACGGTATGGTTTACATTTCCCAGAAGATTATTCGTCAACATTTTCAAACGAGTGAAGATGAGAATAAAAGCACGGCAGAAAAAGGAAGAGCTTTAGAAGATTTGATATGTTATTTGTTTGGAAAAGTGCCTGGAGTCGAAATCACGAGGAGAAACACTTTAAATCAATTTCAGACCGAAGAGACAGATGTTGCTCTTTGGAATAACAAGGCGAAAGATGGTTTTCACTTTTTACCTTACCAGATCTTGATTGAATGCAAAAACTGGTCTAATCCTGTTGGAAGTGCTGAAGTAGCTTATTTTGTTAACCGACTCCAAAATAGAGGGCTCGATCATGGCATACTAGTTGCTGTCAAGGGCATAACTGGAACTAACCCCGGAATTACCGCGGCTCATTATGAGGTCGCAATGGCACTGCCTAGAGGAATTCGTATCATTATAATGACTAAGGATGATATTATGACTTTTGGAGACACAAAGGCAGTCGTGAAGTTGGTCAAGGAAAGGCTTTGCGATTTGGTTGTAAATGGAACTGTTTTATTGCCCGCGTAAATCTTGCCGTTTTCCAAACGAGTAAAGCCTTACTCAAGCAAAGTTTTAGATGACCTAAGCATGATTTAGGAATCATGAGTTTTGTTGTGCTATTAAGTCGTAGTTTTCGGCGAGAAGTAGCGCAGATTATTTCACGGGCTATTATGAGAAAATCTAATGCAAAGGTAAACCCGCAGGAACACCATCATATTTGGAGCCTAATAGCAGTTCCATGCAGAAACCTATAGAGGGTCTATCCACACGCTATTTTTCCTACTTTATATAAGGGGGTTATAGTCTTTTCCGAGCACTAGTTCACACAGTTAAAAAGTCACTAAAAGCAACCAATGATTACTAAAAGTTATCAAATTGCTTTTTCAAAGAAAAACGATAAAGGCACAGTTTCCAATGGTTAATCTCTATTCGGCTCAATTATTATCTTCAGGGATTCTCCTGCTTCCGCCATCAGCCTGAAACCCTCCGCTGCCTGCTGAATGCTGAACCGGTGCGTAATCATGTCCACAACATTCAGTTTTTTCTGAGCCAGAACCGCCAAAGACTCTTCCAAATCCCGCGGCGCAGCGCCATAACTGGTCTTCAGCGTAATCTCGTTTCTCCAGAACTCAGTCATAGGCACGGGAATTCTCACCGTTGGGTCAGGCACGGCGAAGAACAGGATAGTTCCTCCCTTGTCCACACACTCCAACGCTGTCAAAGCTGCAGATGCAGCACCTTTGCAGACAAACACTTGGTCCGCCAGTCGCCCGTCGTTTATTTTCTTCAGTTCCTGCTGAACATTCAGTCTCCCGTCTATGGTGCGGTGGGCTCCGAATTTCTCAGCCAATCTTAACCTATACTGGTTCACGCCAGCCACGATGATGTTTCGGACGCCTTTCGCTTTTGCGAGTTGCGCGTGCAGTATCCCGGCTAGTCCGCCGCCGATGATAAGCACCGTATCCTCTTTCTGGAGTGCTGCAAGCCTTTGCCCGCGAATCACGCAGGCTAAGGGTTCGATGAAGG
>Ga0209324_10001939_pt1 | contig 14318 bp, 11 predicted proteins | sample Rifsed19ft3_FD_184015 | JGI IMG/M metagenome (GOLD analysis project Ga0209324, IMG submission 184015) | Soil microbial communities from Rifle, Colorado, USA - sediment 19ft 3 (version 2) | ecosystem: Environmental > Terrestrial > Deep subsurface > Rock core/Sediment | place: Rifle, Colorado...
TGCCGAGAATCCTTACAGGAATCAATGTAGTGATTACTCCGTAGAGGGTTTTGGATTGATATTATTAAGGAAAGCACAGATTTTGTCAATCAAGCTCTTGCTTGATCTTATTATCAGGATTTGGGTAACAGCTGTTGATACAGAACCCCCTATTTACGTATTCTTTAACTTTCATCGATTAACTCCCAATCGTGAAATTTATAGACATTTAAAGATAGAAATAGCGAAATAACAATTCTCAATAATTATTAAAATTGAACATACGCTATTCTAAGGTTTTATATGACTATTATCATGCTATTAAATTACTTTTAAAAAGCACTCTCGTATTCCCATTTATTTTTTTATAAACTACTCATAAGTAATGGATAAATTCAGCAAAGAGTGTAGAACAGTATTGATAAGCTCTTCGGTTACCTTTTCCTTTCTAATACTGCTGTGGTTTGGTTATTCCATCTTTTCAAAACAGATCCTAAACTATCGCTTCGATAACGAACGATTAGTTTTCAGTCGAATAATATTTGTTTCTCTTGCAGTTCAATTTACAGTTATTGCAGTTTTACTTCGAAAGAAGACTGTACATATAATCAAGTGTTTTTTTACGGCAAAGACACATCCCACGAATCTGGCGATATTTCGAATTGTTCTTTTTTTTACTATGCTTACTTCCGTCAAGATATCACAATTTATCTGGTTAAGTCAGCTTCCTAAGGAGTTGGTGTTCCCTCCGATAGGAACGGAATGGCTTCTACTGTACATACCTATTAATGAGAATTGGGTATGGATATTCTCCACCTTCTTTACTGTCTGTTGTTTTACGGGGATGATTGGTTTATTTTCTAGACTATCCGCTGCTTTAGCTGTAATAACAGGCTTATATGTATTGGGTTTGCCGAATTTCTTTGGCAAAGTGGGTCATGTTAGTCACCATTTAATATGGTTTGCGGCTTTATTAGCTGTTAGCCGCTGTGGGGATGTACTTTCAATTGATGCAATTTACTATTCCTTGAAACAGACTAATCTAAATCTTCAATATTCCCCTTCAAACATTTACGCATTGCCTCTACGGTTTGTTTGGCTGTTAATTGGAATAATATACTTTTTCCCAGGATTCTGGAAATTCTGGACATCTGGTTTTGATTGGGCTTTAAGTGATAACATTAAGTACATAATGTATAGAAGGTGGTTCATTCTCGATGGTTGGACTCCTTTTTTTAGAATAGACCGTTATCCCATATTTTATAACTTACTAGGGTCATTTACTATTTTATTCGAAATTTCCTTTATATTTCTGATATTCTTTCCCAGACTTCGCCTTTTTACAGTATTCGGAGGGTTAGTATTTCACAATCTAACGAATATGTTTATGCGTATTTCTTTTAGTTCCCTTCAAGCATGCTACGTTTCTTTTTTTGATTGGAATGTCATCTTCCATCGGATTGGATATTGGTTGTTTAGAGATCAAGTGTATTTATTACTGAATGCAAATTGCAGTGTTTGTAGAAAAACAATTGCCGCATTAAGGGTATTCGATATCTTTAATCGAATAACATACATAGATTCTGAGAACAAAGAAGAGATATATAAACTTGGACTAGAAACTCATGTTGCCAAGGCTAACACAACTAACTTAATAGCTATCCTCCAAAAAAAAACCTTCCGAGACTATTATGCATTCAGGGTACTCGCAATCCGAATTCCCATTCTTTGGCCTATATTGCCTTTATTATATTTATTACCATTTGATAAATTTGGAATAGTTTTATCCGGGATTCTTAATTCCTTAAGTAAATCAAAAGGCACCAAAAAACCAATATTAAATCCTCAAATGAGTGATATCAATCCAAAGCCACGGACTGTGCCTATATACATTGTTGGTATGATTATTTTATGTTTTAATTTTTTCTTCGGCGCCTTTCATATCGAATCTTCTTGGCCTTTTTCATGCTATCCTACATTTGCCGATTTGGTTTCAAACCCTGAGATAGATACTTTATCGATTGTTGTAAAAGATGAAAACGGAAAGCAAATTCCTATTGATACAAAAAAAATAACAAAACTCCATGGACATACTAGAATGAGCCATTTAATTGTGAAACTCCTTTCTGATAAAGATCGAGTTAAATTGCAAGCACTATGGGATGTTATAGTTGCCAATGAACCACGGGTTAATCAAGTAGCTTCTGTACGCTTCTATAAGGATACTATTTCATCTATCCCGGAGAGGCTTGATAAAGCCCCTATTAAAAGAGAATTGCTTCTCGAATTAAGAAAACAGGATTTTTCACCATAAGTTATTTCTGATATTCTCTAAATAAAAGATGATATTTGACCTGGATTCTGTGGATTTTAAATGCGTCAAGATTACTTAACAAAAGTTAATATGCTTGCCTGCAAACTAAAAAAACTGCTTAATATAAACATACCACTACTGCAATCGGTAAATGTAGAGGCGATTAAAACCTTAGGGTCGTGGATTTGGTTTGATATCATACTAAGATATAGGAAAGTAATCACTGCTACCGTTCTAGCCAGCTACGGGCAATTTCTTTCTCAAGTAGCCGCCCTAGCCCTGGTATTTGCATATGCTAACTCCTTTGAAGTAGATAGGTCTCTAACGGTATTCGGATATTCAATTCCTATTCGTACGTCGTTACTTCTTCTCATCGCAACAGCTCTTATTGGATTTTTATTACTAGTCATTTCTGCGTTCTTGGCTTATAAATCGAAGACAAACTCCTTAAAATTAAGGCGCCTTTACGAAGAATTCTGTTTTAAGCGCTTATTCGTTCTTGTAAGCCGATTACCCCATCCCGCTACTAGCAATTTAAACAGGCTTCTGGCTGAAAAAGACCTTTTAAGGGAGGGAAAGTTGGAAGCTAAATTTTGTGGCCAATTACTTGAACTGTTGCTAACACTAACTGTGCCTCTTACAACCCTTGTGGTATTTATTATTGTCCTATTTTATCTAAGTGTTCTGTTTTCTTCACTGATAGTAATCTTTTCAATTATCTCTTTGTTTTTTCTTTACAGGATTAATGTTAAAGCGGCGGAAACATCCCTTCTTACCGAACAGTATTCCCCTCAAGCGACAAGCGAAAAACGCAATTTATTAAAGAGGATTTTCGAATTGGCTCCGCCGATAGACTATGCCAATCGTTTCCTAACTGATATTTTCGCTGTAGGAAAAGTCAGAAATCATCGAGATGTCTTTTTTGGGCGCTACATATTAGAAGAAAAAACTCGTCTTGTAATAAATATAATGACTGCTATTTCAATCTTAGCGATCATCCTTATCGCAGGCATGGGAATATTATTCGGGAAGTGGAGTTGGAGTATATTGCTCGCATACCTTGTATCACTGAGATATTTCCTCACAAGCCTAATGCAGGTAGGTAGAATAATAACTAAGATGAGTAGAAAGTACCCTCAAATCAAGCGTTATTATGAATTTGTTGAAGAAGCTAATATTGCACCAATCCAAAGGGTACAACAATACACAAAAAGCGATATAAGCTTATCCATACCATCGTTAGAAAACAACAATGAAGAAGTAGTAATTCTAAAACCGGGTATGAAAGTGTTACTTGCACATCCTGGATCTGTTGACCGACGCCTTGTTACACTTTTTTATAACAGAACGATAATTGAAAATGATGGGCAATTTCCTTTATATTGGTTTATTGGAGATGTTCAATGTGAAGGCAATACACTTAGAGAATCCTTTGGGTTTCCAGAAGACCTCACTAACAATAAACTTGCTATGGATATCAGGTCTTTCTTGCCTGAAGAGGATATGGAAGTGTTAAATATTGTTGGTTTAGACAGTACCATTACAAATGAAAACATTGATATGATAACACAGCAAACAATTTCAGTGATAAGGCTGCTCGCGGCAATTTATTCAAAACGCCCCGTTATCCTTATAAAGGAAGAAAACCTGAGTACGCTTTTTCAAATAAACGCTAAGGCTTTTCGAGAGGCAGTTTCAGATCGCATAGTTATTGTAGCTCGGGATGATAATAAGTCATTTCTTAATGGTATTGATGACCTAAAAACCGTCATAATAAGTAACGGCAGTGAGTTAATTGGTTGGTGTTCTACCGAATGGTTAGCAAAAAATCCAGAAATACTCATCAGTCAAAATAAATCCTCGCAAGATTACCATTCATATGATGAGTGGGATGATGAAGATGAGGTCTGAATAATGACTAATTTTCACGCCGCTTCTTTGCATATTCAAGCCAGCTTGCCGTATACTCGTTGTCAAATCGCTGATGCAACTTTTCAATCGAGCTGTGACAAAGTTTAGACAGATAGCTAGATATATGATCTGGAATAACAGGATAATCGTATGAATTTCGCTTAATATTCACTGATTGAGGAATATATTTCTCTGAATCATCTAAATTAAGAAATCTAAGAATGTCCTTAAAAAAGACCCGTGGATCAGAAACAAGTTTATCAAAGAAACCTATTAGTATTTGATCTTTATTATAAAACTTCTCCCAGACCTCTAAATTACTCAAATAATCTGACTGTCTATATCTATCTTCCCCATAAAGAAATTTCATAATCTTCTTTTCACTTATTGTCCAAAGACCATGATAGCCGTCTTTACTGAAATGCATCGCAGCCTGAGACCATATTCTATGAATAGGATTACGGAGAAGATAGATAATCCTGGCTTTCGGCATCAAATTATATATCTTTAAGATACTGCTTTCATCGAGTATTGCATATGAGGGTGTTATATCTCCTGTAATTTGACTTTCACCGCGTAAAAACAAAGACTCATACCAATCGTTATAGCGCGGTAATAAAAAAAACCGCATATACCATTTGAAGCGATTTTCCATGAATAACATCTTAGGATTAAATAAAAGTCGTGTAGCAAGCCTTTTCCATCTCCTATCATCACTTTTCCTGCTAATCAATCGTGTAATTATGGGTTTAGTAGATGGATCGTCAAAGTAATGAATTTCTTTTATCGGTGGCATCCAAACATCAGGATGATAACTGATATTATAATATAGCCATGCTGTACCCGCTCTTTGAGCGCCTATACAGAGGAAATCCGGAGGCATGTTTACTTCTCACCCTTATCTTTATAATTATTTAATGTTAATTTATTTTATCATTTTAATATCAAAAATTAAGTCTTATTACTGAAATCCGTTAATCAGTGAAATATAAGTTATTCACTTCCGCAACCTAATGGCATAAATTTAATTCCCTTGATAGAGCTTATTTGTTATGAGATAATAAGTACAAAATTTTTACTAATATTAAAGTATTTTCTTTCTTTAGCAGAAAGTGAGGTGACGAAGCTTTATTAATTTCGATTTAACAAAGATTAAAACAAAGTTACATGAGTAAATTTGGTCTCAAAATTCTCCTCTACTCAAAAGACGGCATTAGGTTGGGACATCTACGTCGTAACGTAAATATAGCTCATGAACTGAGCCGTCTATTGCCTGATACAAAATTTTTATTTATCACAGATTCACCTATTACACACTTTTTCAGACTTCCAATAAACAGCACACTTCTGAAACTACCAACATTAGTCAAAATAGATGAAGGTCTTTATACAACTATTTCAAAAAAAATATCAAACCTAAATTATATTTCCATAAAAAGATCTAGAGCCATAAGAGAAGTAGTTCAACAATTCAGCCCAAATATCTTTTTGGTAGAACACTTACCCAAGGGCGCTTTGGGTGAATTGACAGAAACGCTTGCTTATATTCGAATGAATTCACCACAAACGAATACCATTCTAGGCTTACGTGATATTATAGGAGCCTCTGAAACTATCGTTTCTCATTGGCGCTCTGAGGACATCTACAGCACCATGAGCGAGTACTACGATTTAATTATTATCTACGGATGTAAAGATATATATGACCCAGTTGCAGAGTATGATTTCCCCGAGGAGCTACGCCAAAAGACTAGATACTGCAGCTATGTCTGCAACGGCTTTATAGAAGATCCCATATCCAATACCCAGTTCAATTCTATGTTCTCAAAAAAAAGACCTTTTAAGGTTCTTGTTGAAGGTGGAGGGGGTAGCGACGCTTATTTCCTTATGGATGTAATGCTCGATGCCATCAGCTATCTAGGTAATGCCGTAACGTTTAACACATTCATGATAGCAGGCCCATTTATGCCATCTGAAGAGCGAAGAAATTTGATTAGGAGATCAGAAGGTTTGCCAGTTGTCGTAAAGCATATGGACAAAGACAGCTTGAAGTATTTAGAGCATGCGGACCTTGTTGTATCTATGGCAGGTTATAATTCGGTTTGTGAAATTCTGAAATTTGGCAAAAAGGCAATCGTCATCCCAAGATCAGGACAAGGTGAAGAACAGAAAACGCGTGGAAGAATCTTTGAAAATCTGGGGTTAGTGTCTACAATCACTCCTGAAAATCTGGGGCCGAAAATATTGGCAGAAAGAATTCTTCATAAGCTTAATGAAAAGCATAAGCTATACTGGAATAATGTTCCCAACCTAAATGGAGCAAGTTATACAGCTAGACTTTTGCTGGAGCAATTTTATACTGATTCTATAGTGCAAAGGAAAAGCTTAGTAAATAACATGTTCAAATTCATTTAAATTAAAGAGCATTTTGGTTTTTCTGAGTTTAGAAAAAAGTTAAAATATCTTTTCTAATTTCAAATACAACTATGAAAGCGAATGTTGAGGAGCTAAAGAAAAAATTAATATATGTAAAAATAAACAATAATAATATAAACCTGGAATACTTCCCTGACTTCTTCATCGTAGGTCCCCAACGAACTGGTACATCATGGCTGTATAAGAATCTTGATCAACATCCTCAGATCTTTATGTCGAAGCCAAAGGAGTTGTTTTTCTTCAATAAATTAAGGTCTAAGGACGATCTACGTTACCGGTCTGACGAATTATCTTGGTATCTGGATTTTTTCATGCCCGAGAGATTCGGCCAAAAGATGCTCAAAAAAAAGAAGAAGTTCAGGAAGATATACTTACCCAAGGTGAGGGGTGAGGCTACTGCAAGTTACTCAACTCTTGATCCTGAGATAATTAAAGAAATAACGATACTAAATCCAAATATCAAAATTATCCTTTTAATCCGGAATCCAATTGATAGAGCTTGGTCACATGCAAAGAAGGAATTATCACAAAAACAGGGACGTGCTCTGGAGAGCATAACAGACGATGAATTTAAGGATTTCTTCAATCAATCTTATCAACTAAAATGCGCTCGATACACTGACAATATCGATACTTGGAGTGAATTTCTATCTGAAGGAAACATCTTTATAGGTTTTTTCGATGATATGAAAAATAATCCAGAACAATTGCTCTTTAATGTATTTTCGTTCTTGGGCGTAGAGGATGATCAAAAATTTATAAGCAGTTTAGCATATGAAAAAGTCAACTCAACAGAAGCCAGTCATATACCTCGTAAATACAAACTGTACCTTGAAGAACTTTTGAAACCTGAGCTAGAAAAATTGGAGAAAAGGTTTGGACAGTTTGGACTTAGTTCGATATGAAAACTTGTAGTTTATATTTCTATATCTCTCATATTTGAAATTTAAAAAATTGTAAGAGATTTACCTGCTGCATCGTATAAACTTGATACAAGACAAGATAAATGAGCTTTTAGGCAATGACTTATTGAAGCTAGTAAATAGCGTTGGCGCGGGACTATTGGAAGTGGAGCCTCTTTCACGCTCATACGTTCCGGGCTTAAAGAAAGGCTGTTTTCTTTTACGCTTTTCCAACAATAGGATATTAAAAGGCAGACGCTTTTTAAATAGTAAACGCGCTAAAAGAGTGCATGAACTATCAAAATTCTTAGATTCTAATCACTTCCCGGAAGTTTTATCTCACAATCGTACTGCTTTGCTGCTGAATTGGATAGATGGAAAACCTTTATCTTCTTCTAAATGCACCCTGGAGACATTAAGAGAATGTGGCGAATTGCACAGTATGATACATAACATTAAACTCCCAGATGAGATAATTGAATCTGCTCTCAAAGAAATTAACATATCTTATAAACCGCGTTTCTTGAAAGTGCGAAAAAAAATCCGTGAGCTTGTGCTTCTAGGTCTTCTTCATAAAGCGGAAGCTGGCAAATTGTTTGAAGTTATCACCGAGCACGCTCCCAAAAGTTTTGACTTCGGTCTCATACCTGGTGACTTCTTTTCGGAAAACCTGATTATAGCGCCTTCTGGACACATAAATTTTATTGACACCGAGTCTCTTGCAGTAGACGCATACGATTATGATTTAGGGCGTACATGGTATCGCTGGACTATGAATTCGGACGAAAGAGAGGTCTACATATCAGGTTATATCAGCCATCGTAGTATTGAAAGCTTCAGAAAGCATTTTTACTATTGGATGATTATAGTCCTGGTTAGTTCAGCATTATTCAGGTTTAAGTTTGGTACAAAAGAAACGTCACATCCAATTAAGAAGCTTGGCGATTTGATAAAAGCTGTAAAAGATAAAAATACTTCAAATCCAGAATTATTTTTTTAGGTGATTGCTATTCAAATTGCAACATCATGTCTAAAAGGTATCTAAAAAACTTTTGCTTCAATGGCTTGATGTTGCAGGTTGAATCTCCAGATAAATCTCATCTGATTTGGCTTGAAGAGTTCCTATGTCCACAATTTGAGGTAATTGATCGAACATCCTCATATCATTGTAAAGTTCGCCTTATTATAGATGACAATAGATATAAACATTTGCGAAAAATTGGGTCTATAAAAAACAATCAAACTATAGATGCCTTCGCATTTGATAGTAGGATGATAAGGCTTCCCATTTTGAAATCAAATGAAAATAGTCTATGCATTTACCATAAGAAGGAGAAGGTTTTTTACACCATTAACTCAGATAGAACCAAAGTTCAAATCATATCACCAAAAAAGAATAAGGCTGTAAGAAAAGCTGCTATGAGGGTTATAAGGGAGTTTGTCATGAATCATTCACACCGAAGGGGTGATTTGATTATTCATGGAGCAGCTTTTTCTGTAGGAAACAAAGGGGTGATTTTGGCTGGACCCAAGGGTTCAGGAAAGACTACATTGCTCTTACACGTATTGCTTCAGTCAAAATCCAGCTTTGTTGGAAACGACCGGGTCCTGGTAAACTATGATACTAAAGGACCAGTACTCCATGGCGTACCTACCATCATATCTATAAAACCCAAGACATTAGGATATTTTCAGGGTTATTTTCGCACACCGATTCCGGGCTTGAATAAATATCATTTAACTCTCAATGAAACGAAATCAGAAACCAACCAGTTTCCTAAAACCAGCATCTTAGCTCCGTTGAGCATTAGCCCTACACAGTTTTGTCGTCTTGTACAAGTAAAATCCCAAGCAAGCGCAAGCCTTAAGGCAATAGTATTCACAAAAATAACTAGTAGAATTGGTAAAATCCGGTTACGGGAACTCTCTCCAAATACCTCAGCCAGAAGAGTAAGGGATTGTCTTTTCAGAGCAGATTTTATTAGACTTAAATCCTCCGTGTTCGACCTGGCAATTGATAATAAATATCTTGACAGAGAGACCTTAGTAGAAAAGTGTCAACGGTTGTCTTCACACATACGTTTTTTTGAATGCCGTTTGGGTCCTAAAGCATACAAAGACGAATCCCTAGCTAAAGAGCTTATTGAATTTGTACTGAAATAATACTTAAGCCTTAAATTAAGTTTTGAGGAACCCAACAGTTCCTAACAATCTTCTGGTTATATATTGCTAAAATTATTTAAATTAGGGTATTGTTATTAAAATTTGCCGTGGAAGATATACATAATTTATCTTTAATTAGTCTCATAATCAAAAAAGACCAGAGTGCCATACATGATTTTCTATCGCGAGATACTTTCGATGCGGAAAGTTTTACCAAATTTATAAAGCGTAACAAAATCTCAGGATACATATTTTCCGCTTTGAAAGAATCCCATATGATTGAACTATTTCCAGTCAAACTAGTGGATCATCTGCACTCCCATTATATCAATCAAAGGTGCAAGAATATGAAAATTCTTGAAGAAATGGAAGGATTGCTTGATCTCCTTACTCGAAATGGTATAAAAGCTATTTTCCTTAAAGGTCCATTTTTAGCGCAACGTTATTATGGAGATATAGGCCAAAGATCAATTGCAGACATCGATTTGCTTGTCAGAAAAGAAGATGTATTCAATTACGTAGATAAGTTGCTTAAAATAGAAGGATATCGGCTTCGCTCTATACCAGCATTTGGACAGCGTTTGACAACAATCTTCACGCACCACTATGAGTATAGAAAGAAATTAATTAAGTTGGATTTACATTGGGTCTTGCAAAGCCACTTTTCTTATAAAATCAACTACAATGAAATCTGGGGGCAAAAGCAATCATTCCTGTACAAAGACGAAGCCTATAATGTCCTCAGTGATGAATATGAATTAGTATTTCAACTTCTCTCAATGTTTATGGACATTCAACTGGGAACCATTCGTCTTAAATCCTTTGTCGATGTATTTGTGATTATCCACTGTATTGATTCTGAAATAGATTGGAATCAGTTTTTTGCCGAAAGAGAAAAGGAAGGTCTGTTTCTTATCTCATTAAATATCATGGATCTGGTTCTTCAAATTTTGAATTGCCAAGATGATTTTTGTAAACTCTCTGAAATCGTTGAAAAGAATAAGAACTATATTATCTATAAAGATTTTAATCAGAAAATAAAACTATTGAATGGTTCATGTTTCTCCTTTAGAAATAAAATATGGGCATTTCAATTGTACGATTCATCTTTTTTAAAATGTTTTATTTGGTGGTTAATTTCATTGCCTTTCAAGTTGCTAGTTTATCAGGAGGTGTTCTTAAAACCGATAAAAAAATCACTAAACAAACGGATTATAAAAAAATAAGAGCTAGAATATATAAATGAAGATTGCATATATATGCGCCGATTTTGGAGTACCGATTTTTGGCTTCAAGGGAACCTCTGTTCATGTTCGTGAAATGATAAACGCATTTCAGCAAAGAGGTCACGATGTAGTTTTCTTCTCCCCTAGCGTAGATGGACAATCAAAAATAAAAAAGGGTTTTAAAACAGTTGAGATAAAACCCCAAAATAGTTTTAATAACGTTTCAAAACAACTTCGGAAATTTGATGAACTTTTTGGATTAAATTCCCGTGTCCGATTCGATTTGCGCGACCTTTTGTATAATAATGTCCTATTCCAAAAGCTAATAATAAAACTTCGTGAAGATAAGTTCGATTTTATTTATGAGCGATACTCTTTATTTAATTACTCTGGTGTTGCTCTTGCTCGTCGGTTAGACATACCACATGTGCTTGAGATCAACGCTCCCCTTTGCTATGAACAAGAGAAAATGCGTGGCCTAGAGTTGAAAAATCTTGCACTTCAAATCGAAAAGCGTGTCTTTACTGAGTCAGACCTTTTAGTAGCCGTTTCATCGAACTTGAAATTATATGCCGAAAGCCTTGGAGTTCCGTCTGAACGTATTGCTGTTGTGCCCAACGGAGTAAACCCATTAAAATTCAAATCCGATCCTAGAGGTCGGAACATTGTTCTTAAAAAGTTGAAATTAGAAGGTAAAACTGTAGTAGGCTTTGTTGGCTCACTGAAACCTTGGCACGGAACTGAGACCCTGATAGAAGCCTTTAACCAGATTTATGATAAAAACCCGAAAGTTCATCTTCTGATCGTCGGCGATGGACCCAAGCGAAGCGAATTAGAATCCAAACTGAATGCGCTAGGCTTGGATTCTAGTGTCACCTGGACAGGTAGCATTCCGCATTCTGATGTGCCTAATTACATCTCGGTTATGGACATTGCGGTAGCGCCTTATATTGAGCAGGAGAACTTCTACTACTCCCCCATAAAATTATTCGAATACATGGCTTTAGGGAAACCTGTAGTTGCAGGAGGGATAGGACAGGTTAACGATATATTAAGGGATGGTGAAACAGGTATTCTTTATACGGCGGGAAACGTTGAAGAACTAAAGAAAGCACTTCAAAGGTTAATTGCGTCTCCAGAATTAAGAGAAAGACTAGGTAAGGCTGGTAAAGCATGGGTAATTCGAAATAGAACTTGGGACTCCAATGTTACGGCCATATTGAGTATTGTGAATGGGATGCTGATACAGGGAAAAGATGGCAATTAAAGTGCTTGATAAGAATTTAAATTTTTGCATTGTAACTCACGAGTATCCACCCCAAATTGGGGGAGTTGGAAATTCTACACACAGAATTGCTAACCTTCTAGCAGAGTATGGACTTAGTATACACGTTGTTGTGTTTAGTAAGAGTAAAGATCCAATACCGTTTGATGAAAGCATAACCACTTCAAAAGAAGGATCAGTTACCACTCATCGCGCTAAAGTTTGGTGCCCTCAGCGAAAACACGAAAACTTAGAATCTGATGACAGGCCTTATTCAGTATTAGAAGACCTTACACAGTACAATCGAGAGATGTTCGATGTCTTAGTCTATCTGCATAAACGGTTTAACTACTCCCTTTTGCATGGTTTTTTTCTCTATCCATCTGGCTTTGTTGCAACTATGGTTGCGAGGTATTTAGGAATTAAAAGCATAGTCTCTATACGCGGGAATGACATAGGAAAATACACCTTTGATTCACAGCGTCTTAAATTTATTGAACAAGCTTTAAGGAATGCCGATTATGTAACCTCTGTAGCAGAAAGCTTGTTGAAAATGGCCGAAAGAGTTATATTTCCATCAAACGGAAGGTCGCAAGTTATTCTTAACTCAGTTGAAATTCCAGACAATCAATCCCTGAAAATCCCTACACTTCCGCTTAAAGGAAATGTTATAGGTACGGCAGGTATATTTCGCTATAAAAAGGGCCTCCTTTACCTCTTCAAGGCCCTGTCAAAGTTGAATGGTCAAATCGATTTCACCCTTTTGCTTGTTGGTGACTTTTTTGACGATTACGAGAGAAAGCTTCATATGAAGTACTTACAAGAACTCGGACTTAAGGAAAAGGCAGTCATTACTGGAAGGCTCGAGCATAAAGATTTCTTAAGTTACCTTCAGTTATGTGATATTTTTGTCATTCCATCATTGTTTTCAGAGGGATGTCCTCTAGTTCTGCTAGAAGGCATGTCTGTGAAAAGACCGATAATCGCAAGCAGAACTGGAGCAATTCCTGAAATAGTTCAAGATGGAAAGAGCGGGATACTGGTTGAACCCGGATCATCAGAAGATATCTATCAAAATTTGGTTAGACTTCTAGAGGATGACAGTCTCAGAAATATGATAGGCGAGGGAGCTAAACTGAGAGTACAGGAATTAAGCCCTGAAAGGGAATTAAGAGAATGGTTGGGAGTTTATAAAGCAGTACTAGAATAGCCTAGAAAAAAATGTTATGAATAAAGAATTGGTGCATGGATAGGGAAAAAGTTTCAGCTGAAAGATTTCTTATTCATTTCAAATTTGGATTTCTATAATATACTATTGATAATCTTTCACAGTTTACTACTCTAACCACAAGTATTAATGTTATTAGATTAGCTTTATGTATTATATGTTTCGGAAATAGATTCCTGATTTTTAGTATCAAATATGCTAAATGAAGTATCCTCTAAAGTTAACTATGATTAACAAGGCCGATCAGTTCTTCAAGCTCTCGCTTGATCTAGTACTTGTTTTATTTCTTCCTTATCTTTTTTAGCTATGTCAATCCTTTTTGAATAAGCTACACTGGAGTCGAAAAAAAGCATATCGAAATGATCCTGCTCACTTAAATTTCTTAGTAATTTCATCTCTTCCTCGGATTCAATGTTAAAGAAATAATCAAACGGATAAGGTTTATTTGATTTATCTCTTATATCAAAGAGTATTCTAACAGAAGGAAATTCTGGTCTTTTAATACATTCAAGTCCAAATAGTATCTGACTTGTTTCTCTGATCGACTTAATTTCGTTATGTGATGCTTTATATATAAAAGCGGTCTTGTTATTCAACGAAGTTGCGAGGCATCCTGATTCGATAAATGATAGCGTCATCATTAGTTCTTTAGGTAATTCAACACGCGTTGTTTTGAGTTTGGTATGTTCTTTAAGTGATTTTAAGAGCTGAGATAGCAAAGGACCCTCCAGTATTCACAATCTATACAATTACTTCTTTCTTCATCCTCATAAGTAACCAGAGAAAAAATACGCCACCACAGGATGCTGTAATAATTCCAACAGGAATTTCGATCGGGGTGAAAATAGTTCTTGATACTGTATCGGCCGCTGTAAGAAATGACGCCCCAAGAAGA
>Ga0209324_10001956_pt1 | contig 14256 bp, 12 predicted proteins | sample Rifsed19ft3_FD_184015 | JGI IMG/M metagenome (GOLD analysis project Ga0209324, IMG submission 184015) | Soil microbial communities from Rifle, Colorado, USA - sediment 19ft 3 (version 2) | ecosystem: Environmental > Terrestrial > Deep subsurface > Rock core/Sediment | place: Rifle, Colorado...
AAAGCCGATGGAAGAGGTAAGGGAAATCCGCCCTGCCGAGGAAGCCCCGAAAGCAGAGGTGGTCGAAACAGTTCCTCAGACACCGGTAAAGCAGCCTGAAAAGGTTGAGCCTATTTTTGAAAATGACTTTATCAGGGTAACAGTGAAATCCTTTCAGAAATCAAGAGGGATGTTCGTTCTTGAAGTATGGTATGAGAACCTCACTGAAGGTGACCTCACGCTCGTCTCATCTGACTGGGGTAGCGCTTACTCAACACACAATCGAGGGACATATTTAATAACCGAGACCGGAGAGAAGTGGTTTTACAAGGAGGATACTCAGATTGGGAATCATTATGGAGGGACTGAGCTGATCCCGAATCGAAGGCTCCTGAACAAGATTACCTTTGCGCCTGAGAGTGGCGGAGCTGGCACTGAGTTTACTTATGCGGGGCAATACCGTGCCAGTTGGAAAAGCGCTTCGCGAGCGTCTTCCCAACAGGACGATTTCAAGGTCATCATCTCGAATATCAAGCCTGATATGGATGGTGTTGTAAGATAATTTTTGGAAATCGCAGGGATAGTTTGGTCGATTTGCTGCTCATATAAAAAAACAGGATGTAAAGTATGAGACGTTTTCTTTTCTTTCTTTTGGCGTTGACCATTATCCCTGTTTGCGCCTGGGCTGATGAAAAGCAGGGTGTTGATCCAGCCATGGATGGCCTGAAGGTTGTCGAGGCCGTGGGGAAGGTCCTGATAGGCGAAGACCTTACAAGAAGGCAGGCTAGGATTGATGCGCTCAGTAATGCCAAAAGGAGTGCCCTTGAGTCAGCTGGAGTTATCAGTCTGCAAAGCAGTACGCTCCTCTATAATGGGGATGTCATAAGCGACCTGGTAAACTCTGTTACCAAGGGGCTACTCATAAAAGTGGAGACACTTGAGGATAAGTGTGATGAGCACTGCTATGTAAAAATACGTGCTTATGTAAAGCCGATCAAGAGCGAAGGCATCCCAAAGCTGAAATTCCTGAAGCACATGATCCAGAGACCGGATAAGAAGGATGTGGTGAGTGCTCCGGTCTTCCAAAATAATGATGAAGTGCAGGTTAGGGCAGTTCTGAATGCGGATGCCTTCATCAGTGTCTTCAGCGCAGACCAGTATGGAAATATTACAAAGCTATTCCCGAACAAATATTTTGATACCGAGATGGTACCTGAAAGAAAAGACTTCGTCTTCCCGGATGAATCGCAGCGGGTAAGGGGAGTGAAGATAAGGGTGGCGACACCCGAGAAGCAGAGCAGCGCCAGGGAGACGGTTATAATAATAGCTACCAAGGAGAAGGCGCATTTCCTAGAAGATACCGAGATGAGCGATCATACCATCTATGATCTTATGAGGGAGCTTGCAGACCTCGACCAATCCCAATGGGCGCAGAAGACGATTGGGTATGAGGTGAGAAAATAAAGCACTACTAATCTATTTTGAGTTGTTTTTGTGCATAAAAAAGCTTCCGGCTTTGCCGGAGGCAAATTGGTAACGTTAGAATTTATGGACTGTGTTGGTTAAGAAGCCAGTTTTTGTCATGAGCGCAATCCTTTACCTTTGGTAGGAGAAAGTTTAGATGAACATGAAATCTCGTGGGTCGTTGCAAATCATAATACTGTTTTGTTTTCTAATGTTTTCATTACTAAGCGGTTGTACTGGTATGAAGGATGTAACTGGTTACTCAGGCGCGAATTCTTACCGTAATGGAGATTACGAAACAGCTATTAGGCAATATAAAGAAGCATATTATCGAATGGAAAGATCAAATAACGTAAGAGGTATGGCTATTAATGCAGTTAATATATCAGTAAATCTTTTTCTATTGAAAGATTACAAAATGTCAAGGGAGTGGGTAGCAAAGGCAAAAAAATTAGCTGAGTCAATTGATTATGCACTCGTTTTAGGCGCATCTTTGGACACATTGTCTGATTTGCAAATACAGGCCGGAGAATTTCAGGAGGCCATTTTGAGCAGTAAGTGGGCAGTAAATCTTTTAAATAAGCCTCAAATGATCAATACTGCTAACCTGACAATGGGAGAATCCTATGCATTGAGTGGAGATCACAAAACAGCTGTAGACTATTTGAGAAGAGTTGCGGGGTCGAACTTATTAGCTGACATCAAAAAATCGTATGGCCTAAAAATATATGAACTTAATAAAAACAAGTATGACGCTTCCCTATCTTATGCAGAAGGCTATAGGGCTTTCGAGGAGGCAGAATATCAGACTGCAATAAAAAAATTTGAAAAAGCACTTTCCATTTACCGTGAGCGGGAATACCATGCAGCAGTATTATTGAGCATGATAAGGATAGGGAATAGCTATGTAAAGCTGCATAAAAAGAATGAAGCCTTAGGTTATTTTAATCAAGCATTGGAATATGGCAGTAGTTATTCTCCGAAGGTTTTAAATTCAAATCTGGAAGATATTTCAAACTTGAAAGTGTTTATAGCAAGTGCTAAATCGTTACAGGAAGAACCATGTGATCTTATCGTTGAAGTCAAAAAATTTGACGATAGTAATGCGATTTTACCAAATCAGATACTAGATGCAGGTGAAGAGGCCTTGTTAACAGTAAGCGTTAAAAACATAGGCAAGGGAGTTGGTTACGAGACAAAGTTAGAGCTACTTCTGGAAAATTCGTCTATAACAATCAACGAGGTAATTTCCATAGGGAACATTTTGCAAAATGAGACGAAGGAGGTCACGCTCAAGCTTAAAGCTGGACTTGATATTGACAGTGGTAAAACAGCTGTTGGACTTCTGTTAAGGGAAAACCGCGGCTATGACGCTAAAAAGGTCATAAAGTACGTGTCAACGGCAAGGCTTCTGCGGCCCCAGCTGGAGATAATCTCTGCCGAACCAGGTGACGGCGAGATCGGCCTAGCAAAGGGAAATGGAAACGGGATACCTGAGAATGGTGAGACTATTGAGCTTACGGTTTTGATAAGGAACAATGGCGAGGGAAAGGCAATTGGAGTTGATTTGAATGTAGATAAGAAAGATATCGGCATTCAATGGCTCAGGGACTCGGCGCATGTGGCGACTATTCAGCCTGGCGCTATTGAGAAGGCAAAGCTGGCTTTTTTAATTCCAAGGAGTTTTGACGCTAAGGACATAGCCGCGAGCCTGAAGGTAAGTGACGCTAGGGGAGTGAACGAGGCAGACAGGAAAGTTGTGCTTTCCTATATTAAAAGGTCTCCGTCAATTCAAACTTTCATTAAGGTTGCGTCCAGCGGTGCGCAGGTGGATACGCTGGCAAACGGTCAGACCTATGAATTGGATGTGACATTAAGCAATAAGGGAGAGATCCCAGGAAGGAATGTGGAGGCCTCAATTTTCGCAGATAGAGGCATCGGCCTCTCAGAAACTACCATCCACATTAGTGAGATCAAGGCAGGGGAGTCTGTATCGAAGAGGATTACTCTCTCGGTCCCAAGGACATTTGCGGAAAAACAGGCTCAACTGAATGTAGAGGTCTCACAAACCGATTTCCCTTCTGTGAAAGACACTATTAATTATGCAGTTGATCTGAGAAGCCCAAGGCTTACCTATTCTGCAACTCTTCAGGGTAGAACTGGCGAGAACGCGCTTGAGCAGGGTGAGTCCTCCGTACTGGAGGTTCAGGTGTTGAACGACGGTAATCTTTCTGCAAACGGTGTTAAAGTCATAGTAAGAAGCAAGGATGAAAATCTCAAACTCGTTGGACAGACTGAGCCTCTTATTGGTGTTCTCCCAGCCAACACGAGGAGCGAAACCATAAAGTTCCCCGTTTCGACGCTCAGGAGGATTAAAGCAGGTGATGCCTTGCTGGACATCAATATTACGCAGGACGACTTTCAGGCAATAGGCGCGCAATATGCAATAAATATCGTGGAGGAGGGCGCAGTGGTTGTGGACGTAGAAAGCGAGGGAAGGAAGATTAGCCGTTCCGTCGCAAAAGCGCAGTCCGGGCCATCTATAGTCTTCAGAGGCGTTCAAGGCGATCTGACCACGGAGGAAGACTCATTTAGTCTTGCCTTTGAAGTAGAGGACGCGAGGAATATAGAGGAAGTGCGTGTTCGTGTCAACGGGATGGTTATCCCGGTGAGCGAATTTAGAGGCCAGAAAAGGGTTGTGCTCCAGAAGGCAATTCCATTAAGAGAAGGTGGAAATAAGGTCGAAGTGTCTGCATATAATGCCAACAATGCTTTTTCAAAAAAAGAACTGATTGTCACACGGGTCGTTGAAGATGATGTTGATACTCCTCCCATCACCGGTACCAGAGAGCCTAACGCCATCGCAGTTGTCATAGGCGTGTCAAAATATGAAAGCAAGGATGTCCCTCCTGTAGATTATGCAAGGAAGGATGCCACTACAGTCAGGAATTACCTTGTGCAGACACTTGGCTTTGAGCCTAAAAATATCATCGAGCTGTATGATGAGGATGCAAAATTGACCAGGTTCAACTATGTGTTTCGCACAAAATTGAAAAACATGGTAGCCGCCGGCAAGTCCGAAGTGTTTGTCTTCTACAGCGGCCACGGTGTGCCTGAAGACAAGGAACCATATTTTGCGCCTTACGATTTGATCCCTGAAGACATCAAGACCTCAGGATACGCTGTTAATGATCTTTATAAACAACTCGCCGACCTGAAAGCTAAAAGTGTAACTGTAGTTATGGACGCGTGCTTCAGTGGCGCTTCCGGCGGTGAGGAATCACGGCCGATCATTAAGAACGCGAGCCCGGTCTTCCTCGAGGTGTCCTCGCCAATGCTTGGAATCAATAACGGCGTAGCTTTTTCATCGTCATCAGGAAGGCAGCTTTCAAGCTGGTATCGCAAAAAGCAGCACGGGATATTCACATATTACTTCCTGCTCGGCTTGAGGGGTAAGGCTGACTTCGACGCTGATGGCAGTATCACGGCACGAGAGATGGAAGACTATCTGACGAAGAATGTCCCCGAAAAGGCTATGAGCCTTTATAGCCGCGAACAGAGGCCCGAGGTGACAGGGGCAAAGGACAAGATATTGAGGAGACTTGAATGAGGAAAACGCGATTCCTATCGGTTTTGGTCTTTTTCCTCTTTGCAATTGTCCCTTATAATTCCGGTGCACAAGCTGGCGAGATGTCCATGAAGGATCCGAATGGGGTCGTCGCGGAAGAACAGACTGTGCACGACGATAAGTATCCTGAAGAAGTGCTTTCTGACGTTTTTGCAGTCGAGGCTGGCGTGTTTTATTCATTTGCTCTCAAGCAGGACGGCACTGTATGGGCATGAGGTGAAAATACCGACGGTCAGCTTGGAGACGGCACAACGGCGAACAGATTAATGTCTGTGCAGGTCAAAGGAATTTCAGACATTATTGATATATCGCTGGGTGCTGGACACACGGTCGCCCTGAGTAGGGACGGAACTGTTTGGGCCTGGGGCTATAATGTGGATGGGCAAATAGGAAATGGTACACCAATAAATAGTTTAATTCCAGCGCAGGTGAGAGATCTTTCAGGGGTAATTGCTGTGGCAGCTGGATTAGAGCATTCTTTAGCCCTGAAAAGCGATGGCACTGTCTGGGCGTGGGGGCAGAACAAATTTGGTCAACTCGGAGACGGTACTACAACAAGCAGCTCAAAACCACATAAGGTCCAGGATTTATGTGATGTTATTGCTTTAGAAGCTGGAGAAGGGCATACGGTCGCCTTGAAGAAAGACGGCAGCGTTTGAGCGTGGGGAGGAATTGAAGAAAATAATGAAGGGTTTTTATTAAAACCTTTCACTTCCCCAAAAAGCTCTCTACCAATACTGGTCGAAGGTTTCTCTTCAGTCGTTGCTGTAGCTGCTGGGGAAGACCATACGGTTGCCATAAAGAAAGATGGTACGGTCAGGATATGGGGGAGTCGTCAGTCTTATTCCGATGCGGCTATAAATAATTCGAAGCCTGTGCAAGTCAAGAATCTTTCAGGGGCAATTGCTGTGACGGCGGGATTAGATCATTCGTTAGCCCTAAAAAGCGATGGCACTGTTTGGGCGTGGGGCAATAATGTTGTCGGTCAGCTCGGTGACGGTAGTACGATAAGAGAGAGGGTTTCACCAGGTCAGGTGAACGGTTTATCGGATGTTGTCGCTGTTAAGGCTGGAAGAGGGCACAATCTTGCCTTACGGAAAGACGGTACTGTCTGGGCATGGGGGAATAATCATCTGGGCCAGCTCGGTGATAACAGTACAACCCAACGTAACACGCCTGTGCAGGTAAGCGCTGGCGGCCCAATCTATTAGCGGATGGTTTTTTAATATTGGCAGCATTCGGCGAAAAAAGCATTTTGCAGTGCTGAATTGTTGTTCAACCAACTTCCAAATCACAAAACCCTGTCCGTCAATATACTACCAGAACGTTTTTCCATAATATAGTTGTTCGAACACCTTGTGTCAGTTAACCTGACAGAACATCGTGAACCGTCATAGGCAGTTCTTGTGGAATATGTGCACTTTTATCCGGGTGGCAGGGAATGCAAAAAACCTTTTATGATCCTTTTTTGTCAAGAATGAGTATGGGGATAGCATCTTCAAGGAGGATTGTATGGTTTATTGCGTATTCCGGTGATTGTTTCCACTCATTCCGGAGTGGTGTTTCCACCTGTTCCGGTCTAGCGTTTCCACTTGGCCGGAGCGAAGCGACGCTTTCCTGACTGTTTTTACCCCTTGTCGGTTTTGGAGTCAAGGGAGTTCTTTTTCTTCCTCATGGATTCTCCTTTCAGATTGATCTTGTAAGCGTTATGGACTAGGCGGTCGAGGATGGCGTCGGCGAGGGTCGGATTGCCTATGGCCTCATGCCAGTGGTCCACCGGGAGTTGGCCGGCAACGATGGTGGAGTGTACGCCGTGGCGGTCCTCGAGTATCTCAAGGAAGTCCTTTCTTTCAGGTTCGGTAAGGACAGACAGCCCCCAGTCATCTATGACGAGCAGCTGGACCCGGGATATCGCAATCATGAGTCTGCCGTAACGTCCGTCTCCACGAGCAAGGGAGAGTTCCTGGAACAGGCGAGGAGCCCTGTAGTACGCGGCTGTATAGCCTTCGAGACAGGCCCTGTGGGCGAGCGCGCAGGAGATGAAGCTCTTGCCGGCGCCGGTCGAGCCGGTAACGATGACATTGTGGCGGTCTTTAATCCACCGGCATGTTGCCAAGGACCTCATGACCGATTTGTCTAGTCCTCTGGAGTGCCTGTAGTCTATGTCCTCCATGCACGCTTGCTGGCGTAATTTGGCCTTTCTGAGCCTGGTCTGCAGGCGGCGGTTGCCGCGCTCCGTTATCTCGCGGTCCACAAGTAGTCCAAGCCTCTCTTCAAAGCCCAGATCGCCATAGTCGGCAGAAGAGGTCTGCTCTTCCAGTCCCCTGAGCATGCCGGTAAGCTTAAGCTCCCTGAGCTTGTCCATAGTCTGAGTATTCAGCATCTATTTTGTCTCCTTCGTAGGTTATCAGTGATAGTATCCGCGCCCGCGGATGTTCTCGTGCACGATAGGCTGTCTGTCCGGGCCGACCTCCGGCAGGGGCTGGCGGTCGAGCTCCTTTTCCAGAATGCTCTTCACGCTCCTGTAGCTGTAGCTCCCTATGGCCACCGCCCTTGTGCAGGCCGCCTCCAGCCGTTCCCTGGTGTGAGTCTTTTCCAGACGCAGTATCCCCAGGCAGCTCCGGAATCCCTGTTCAGGGTGCCTCCTGGTGTCCATTATGGTCTCCATCATCTTCGAGCATGATTCACCAACGGTCGCTGCCCAGCGTATCAGCCTTGACGGATTCCACTCCAGGTGCCGTTGATGGCTCTTCGGCATGTGCTCCTTGCAGGTGGTGTGCCTGCCTCTATGTTCGCTCCTCCTGTGGCTGGCAATGCGCTTGCCGCGGCAGATGACCTCCACCGTGGATGCCGTATATCTGATCTCCACCTCCTCGCGGACCAGCTGATATGGAACGCTGTAATAGTGCCCATCCAGTTCCACGTGATAATCTATGTTCACGCGGGCCCTCTTCCATTCGGCATACTCGTAGCGGGACTGCGGCAGCGGCATGAGCGCAGGCTTCTCCACCGACTCGAACCAGGAGGCTCTCGATCCCTCGAGTTTTTTGAATGGCCTGTTGTTGAGCTTTTCCAAAAGTTCGCGTATGGCCTCGTTGAGCTCGGAGAGGCTGAAGAAGGTCCGGTTCCTAAGGGCCGCCAGTATCCAGCGCTCCACCACCTGCACCCCGGCCTCCACCTTGGACTTGTCACGGGGCTTCCTTACGCGCGCCGGGATGACGGCCGCCCCGTAATGAGCCGCAAGCTCCTGGTACGTAGGGTTAAGGTCGGGTTCATAGCGGCAGGCCCTCGTAACACCGCTTTTGAGATTATCGGGGACCACTACCTCGGCTACGCCATTGAAGTGCTCGAACGCATTTATGTGAGAGGATATCCAGCTCCTCAGGCTCTGATCCCATGTGGCTTCGGCATAGGTGTAATTGCTAGCCCCGAGCACCGCGACGAAGACCTGCGCCTGCTTCACTTCCCCGGTGCTCCCGTCGATTATAGGAACGGTCTGGCCAGCGTAATCCACGAATACTTTCTCACCGGCCTTATGCTCCTGGCGCATGGTCACGTCGAGCTTTTCTTTCCACCGATTGTAATACTCGAAGAACTGAGTCGGCTGGTACCCCTCTGGATGAATGTCCTTGTACTCCTCCCATAAAAGTTGCAGCGTCACGCTCTTCTTCCTCATCTCCTGGTGCACCCAGCCCCAGTCCGGCAAGGGGCGAACGGACCTGGATCGCAGATGCCGTTTACCCTTGAGCAGGCGCTTTAACTCCGAATCGTCAATACCTTCTATCTGCTGATAACTCAGTCCGGCACCTCTGGCGCGGGCGATATGTCTGTTCACGACAGTATGCGAGACGCCGCAGCTCCTGGCCACCTCACGGTTGCCGAGGCCGCAGCACATTGAAAGCCTCAGAATCTCACGGATCTTGCGCATGCTCAGCTCCTTGTTCCTCCTGGACATAAAACCTCCCCGCATCATTGATGTGCTGACGGGAGATTTTATAGAAAATCAGGGAAGTACAGGAAAAAGAGTCGCTAAGCGCCGGCGGGGGTGGAAACACTTAGGCCGGAACGGTTGGAAATACCTCCGGAATGACTGGAAACACTTTAGGCGGAATGGGTGGAAACACTTAGACCGAAATGACTGGAAACGCTATGCCGGAATACGCATGCTATCAGCTCCGGCGACCAGCCGTCTTTGAGCATGGAACGCACATAGGCTTCGATGCGCTCGTTCTTGAGCCTCTGATGCGTGTTGGCCTGTTTCTTTCTCTCTGTGGCTCTGCCGTGTGCCCTGTGGGACATGTAGAGCCGGTACGCGGGTGTTGCGTTGCGCTTAAGCTCCCTTGAAACGGTGCTCTTGCTTCTTCCGAGGGCTTTGGCTATTTCTCCGAGGGACTTCTCCTCGGCAAGCATGTTGGTTATCAAGTCTCTTTCAGACAAAGACAGGTGAACATATTCTCTTTTTGACATAGCCACTTAGGATAGCATCTTCCTTCCTGCTCTCCCAAGTGTTGCACTTCGCTATTGAACCGGCGAATCTCTGGCTACGAAAACCGGCGAGTATATATTTCACTGGGTACCGGAAAAGGCTATATGGATAGGCGGGCCGGGGTGACCGGGTCGTCTGTCGCTTCTTTACTATCTCGGGTTCAAAGGTGGAGTTGCGGTCCCTCTGGGCTTCGAGTTCAAAGGCCCCGTGCTCAGACTTCATGGTCTTAGAGGTCTTGCCGTTACGACGGTTCTTGCCTTCGGTGGGTTCTCCCTCAAAGTGGGCCTCAAGCTCTCCCTGAAGGGCGTTCTCAAGGATACGCTTGATGAGTGGGGTTAATACGCCTTCTTTGCCTGAAAGGGGCTTTCCTGACTTGAGCTGCTTTACCGCTTCCTTCTCAAATGCCGCAAAGTCAAAATCATTTTCTAAAGACGCTGCCTTCTTCTCTTTTTCCATACCAACCCTCCTGAAGTTTTATACATCATCTTCTTTACTTCAGCAAGGTTGACACAGTTCAGTTAACAGACCCTAAAATACAAAACCCTATTCTCATTCCGGATTAGTTTTTATAACGGTCCGTGAGAAAACGCCCCCCTTTGGCTAAAAACTCTTCGACTTCCGCGGATGTGACTGGCCGAGAGATCAGGAAACCTTGGAATTTGTCACATTGTAGGTTACGGAGAAATTCAAGCTGCTCCCTCGTTTCGACACCCTCGGCTATCACTTCGAGCTTGAGGGAATGCGCCATTCTTATAATAGTATCCGCTATCGCAGCATCGTCAGGATCAGTAGTTATGTCCCTTACAAAGGATATGTCTATCTTGAGCACGTCAATGGGCATCCGTTTAAGATATACGAGCGAGGAGTAGCCGGTGCCGAAGTCATCTATCGAGAGTCTTATGCCCATAGCCTTCAACTCACGGAGCACCTCTATGGTGGACTCCACGTCTTTCATTACGATGCTCTCGGTAAGTTCAAGCTCGAGGTATTCAGGGGCAAGAGCGGAGTCCTTAATGATCTCGAACACTGCCTTGACGAAGTCCTTCTGCCTGAACTGTCTTAGCGACAGGTTTACCGCGATCCGCACCGGTTTAAGGCCTTTATCCTGCCACTTTCTGTTCTCCTCGCATGCCTTGCGCAAAACCCATTCGCCTATGGGTACTATAAGCCCGGTCTCTTCCGCGATAGGGATAAAATCCGCAGGCTGGTGTATTATCCCGCGTTCCCGTTCATGCCAGCGAACAAGGGCCTCCACGCCAACGACCTCTCCAGTCCCGATATCTATCTGCGGCTGGTAGTGAAGCAATAGCTCATCTTTTTCGATTGCCTTCTGGAGCCTGTTTTCCAGTTCGAGCCTCTCGATTGTTCTGGCGTTCATGGCGGTTGTATAGAACCTGTACGCATTTCTGCCTTCGTCTTTTGCCATGTACATGGCTATATCAGCGTTTTTTAAAAGCGTCTCTGAGTCCGTGCCGTCGTCCGGATATACGCTGATGCCTATGCTGGCGGTCAAAAAGAGCTCATGTCCCTTGATGTCGAAAGGCTCTTTGAAAATCGCGAAAATATTCTCGACCACCCTTGTGACGCTCTCTATGCCGCTAATGTCCTGCAGTAGCACCGTGTATTCATCACCGCCGAGGCGAGCGACCGTATCGGTATCTCGGAGGTGTTTTTTAAGCCTTTGCGCAACGGCCTTGATAAGCTCGTCCCCCACGGCATGTCCGAGGGTGTCGTTTATTACTTTGAAGCGGTCAATGTCGAGAAAAAGGATGGCGACAAGGGATCTGTGTCGGCGTCCCATGGCCAACGCCTGCTCAAGACGGTCGTTAAGGAGCAGACGGTTTGGAAGCCCGGTCAGATGGTCGTGATAGGCCATGTGCCTTATGGTCTCCTCGGAACGTTTGCGCTCAGTGATGTCACGAATTATCCCTATGGAATGCCATTTGCCCTTTATTGGCACCGCCGAAATGGAAACCTCCACTGGAAATTCAGTGCCATTTTTCCTGAGAGCGGACAGCTCGATAGTTTTTCCGAGTACAGGCCCTTTTCCGGTCTGTTTGAACCTCTCGAACCCTTCCTTGAAGGCGTTTTGTTGATATTGCGGCACTATCAGGGCATGGAGATCCTTTCCTACCGCATCTTCGTAGGAATAACCGAATATCTTCTCGGACGCTGGATTCCAGTAAGTGATATCCCCTTCGCTGTCCATCATAACTATGGCATCCTGTGCCGATGAGCTTATCTTCCTGAACTTCTCCTCGCTCTCAAGAAGCTCTTCCTCGGCGCCGGCTTTGAGGAAGGCCTCGGTCATGGCGGCCTCGGCCTTTAGCCTTCTCGCAACGGCTCTGACAATCCATAGATACAAAAAAGGGGCGCTCAGGATGGAGAGAAGCAGGGAATCCATGAGGTACTCAAAGACGCCTTCGGCGATGTCAAAGTAATGAAGAATTACCATCACAATGAATTCGGCAAAAGCGACTATGCCAAGTATCCTGAAGAATATGACGCCGGGCTTAAGGGGGGTGCCCTCCAGGGCAGGAACCTGTTTTAAGGGGTTAGTCTCATTGCTAATGGCTTCCTTCATGGCATCCTATTTTGAAAGATATGAGTACAAAATGCCGCGTGTAGCGGAGACCTGCAGTTCTGTTTGCGGTCGCAACATGCAAGCCACCTTCCGAAGGTGTAAACCGATGCCTCAAAGATGTTCGAGATGAAAAAAGAGATAATCGCGGGGTGACTTAAAAACAGTTAGCGGGAGTTTGTAACCTGTGAGGCAACTTTATCGAATCAGGACAAAAATCAGTGTCTACGCATGCAGAGGTGTTTTCAGTAGAGACTGCGACGAAACAGTTGAAAAGATTTTTCTCTAGATCATCCTGTCATAAAGCCGGTCTCGATGATTTTTCTATCATTTGTCCTATAATTCTGACGGCACGTGATTCATCTGAGTTTTTTTGTAGCCTGCCAGTTTCTTGTTTCTCAGCCTGACCTCACCGTTGTCTTCCTTATCGATGAATTTTATTATCCCTTCACCGGAGTCAAATGACTTTTCGAAGGAGGCAAGGGTCTGCTCGTCTACAGTAAAATCAGGCATAGCCCCCTCGCAGATTACCGTAAGATTATAGAATTTCCTTTTCATCATTCCTCGGTCGCCTTTTTATTCGATTGAAATGTTTGTTGAGGCATAGACCCTTCGGATACGGAATCATTGCTCCATAGCGATGATTTAGCCTCGAATAGTTTGTTGATTTGTTAATGGTCGAATAATCAAAGCCTTATACAAAGGTTCCTATTTCCCAAGCACCGAGTCCTTGCATGCCTTTGCCACCCTGAACCTAACGACCTTCTTGGCCGGGATCTTGATGGCCGCTCCTGTCTGGGGGTTCCTGCCCTTCCTGGCTTTCCTGTTCACAAGCACGAGTTTGCCCACGCCAGGGATGGTAAAGGAGTTCTTGGCTTCTTTATAGGCGAGCCCTGCAAGGTTGGATAAGAGGTTCGAAACGTCCTTCTTTGTCAGACCTGTTTTAGCGGACAGCGCTTCAATTGCCTTTGCTTTTGTCATGGGTTTTGCCATACGGTTTGCCTCCGGTACGGATGATTTATTGGATGAAAATTTATCCTATCCGTAAGGGCTTGGCAAGGAGAATTTCAGGCTTGCTGGTAAGGCGAGATATAAGAGAGGAGAGGGGCTTGCGAACATTGCCTCGCACGCAAGCCCCCTATTTGGATTTCAGAAAAACACGATAATAAAAACGATCTGCATCAGGGCTGGAATCGAAAACAATGTTCCCCATAACAGAATCTCTCTGCTCGACGGCATTGCTGACCCTCCTATGGCTTTCTCTTTTTCTTGTCGTTCTTCTCTCCGGTCGCTTCCTGGTTTGCAGAGGTTGCGTCATTTGTCAGAGGAGGCCATGAGGTCTCGCCTGATTCCTGCCCGTGCTCCATCGCGCCCTGATTTATAAGCTTTTTGATGGGAGAGTCGTACTCGACCCCTATTTTTTCTGATAGCCCGGTCAGAAATTCGTCGAAATCCTCGATGATGCTCCGGTAGGCGCTGATGGACTCTTCGATTTTGTCGAACGGCCCTGTTGACCTGACATAGAGAATGTGGTTTTCCAGGATTTTTGCGGCGACGGCGAGTTGTCCTATCTCCTCGCTCCGTGGAAGGATTACGGCTACGAAGTTCCTGCCTTCTACGAGTTTCAGTTTTATATCTATTGGGTCGTTGAGCTCACGCCACCTTCTTTTGTCGAAGGAGTAGAGGTGGGGCGAGGTTTTGATGACGTAAGCCCAGATGCTTTCAATGAACTCGTCGAGGTTCCCAAGGACCTGCCTGGCGGTATCGAAGGGCAGAACGAATCCGACCTGCCTTTTAAGGGTTGTGATCATCCTGTCGGCGACGAAAATCATCTGAACGAGCGCGTATCTCGCGGACGCAGGCTTGTCGGCCGGGATAATGCATACCGAATCTATATGATTCGTGATAATGCTGAAGTTCTTTTTGCGGCGTTTCTCCGCCTTCTCCTTGATTATCTCTATTTCCTCCGGCGTCCTTTCTTTCCACTGTCTCTTTTCTCCGGTCATAATATCTCCCCTTTTCTGTTTTTGAGTTATAAAGGGACCACCTGTATGAGTCCCCGTTTTTTCACGCCCCGAAGTTTTTTTCTGTATATCTCCATCGCATGCACCGCATCCC
>Ga0209324_10001962_pt1 | contig 14240 bp, 13 predicted proteins | sample Rifsed19ft3_FD_184015 | JGI IMG/M metagenome (GOLD analysis project Ga0209324, IMG submission 184015) | Soil microbial communities from Rifle, Colorado, USA - sediment 19ft 3 (version 2) | ecosystem: Environmental > Terrestrial > Deep subsurface > Rock core/Sediment | place: Rifle, Colorado...
CAACTGTACCTGCATCCATCGGATGAGCTATGTCCTGTTTAAGATTCTGATTTACAATATCAGCAAGCCTGACAGCAGTACTGAAGTCATGGTTTCTCAGGGTCAGAGTAAGATCATTCCTGCTGTTCAGATCCATTTCCACTTCCCGCTCTATAATAGCGCCATCTGCAATCCTGCCGACAGTTGAATGGTTTTTCTGGACACTGTCACCTCCGCCGCCTCCTACGTATCCACCAAGAGAAACAGGTCCCTGGGCTATCGCATATACCATCTGATTTACCCCTATAAGAGGGGTCAACAACAGTGTCCCTCCCTGAAGACTGGTTGAATCACCAATGGACGAGATTGTCACATCTATCCGGCTTCCTTTTTTTGCAAATGGCGGTAGTTTGGCAGTAACCATAACCGCTGCAACATTCTTGACACTGACAACTGAAGGATCAATTGTAATACCCATCTTGCTCAACATTGACGTCACGCTGCGAATCGTAAACTCAGTCCCCTTCTTATCACCGGTGCCATTAAGACCTATTATCAATCCATATCCCATCAATTGATTGTCCCTGACCCCGCCGACAGTAGCTATATCTTTCACACGAGCCGCCTGAAGAGGCGCTGCTAAGGTAATCATAATTATCATGGTAATTATCACTATATATATTTTGTTCATTACCTTCACCCTAAAATTCTCCCATCCCTGTCATCCCGAACTTGTTTCGGGATCTCCTGAATCTGCATCATTTTAGACCCTGAAACAAGTTCAGGGTGACGCCCCTGCATCCTACCTAAAACGGCCATACCTTATCCATAATCCTGACAAACCACCCGACCCTCTGTTTATCTCCTATTACTCCATCTCCTGTATAGGTTATCCTTGCGTCAGATATATAGGTAGACAACACCGTATTGCCCGGGCCTATATCTTCCGGCCTGACAGTACCGCTTAGAGATATAAGCTGTGTCTCATTGTTTACTATGACCTCCCGCCTGCCGTCTATAACGAGATTTCCGTTAGGCAGTCTGTCTATTACCTTTGCTGTGAGGACAGCAGTAAGGTCACTGCTTCTCGAAGTCGAGCCTGAACCATCATGTTTTTCACTGGCCTCTGCACCTACACCAGCCTGAGATAATTTATCAGATGACATGCCGAAAAACGCCGAGATTGAGGTTGACAGGCTTGAATCCTTTTCCGTTTTAGTTGATGCGTTCTTGTTACCCCTGGAGCTTTCAACTATACGCACTGTAACTACATCACCAACATTACGAGCCTTCAGATCACCAAAATAAAATCCATTCTGTCTCTCTTCGGACCAGAGTGACCCGTCATTTGCAGCATACACAGGAGACATAGTAATTACAAGCCACGCAATAATTATTAAATATTTCATCGTATCTCCTTATTACCATTTAACACTTACTGTACCATTATCATCAACCTCACCAATAACCTCTTTCTTAGACTGCATATTGGTAATCCTTACAGGCCTCCCCCTGTACCCGTCTTCACCTGCCACACCGATAGCAGATACCCTAAGCGCATCTGACTCTGCAACGATGAACACCTTATCTCCCCTCTTAAACAAAGGCGGCTCCTCCAGTATATACTCTGTCAGTATTGCATTTGCCCCGACAAACCTTTTAACCCTTTTTCCGGAGACACGCCTGATATCGTCAATATAGCCTGCCGGCAGCCTTGACAGGTCTTTTCTGCCAATATAAATGTCATCTGCTCCAACCATCTGTCTTTCCTTAAGAGGTTTAGACGCAAGGACAACATCTACCCACACCTCAATCTCTGCAGTCACCCATGAAGACTGGACTGAATTGTCTATGCCGGTAATGTCAAGAAGAAATGACGACCTTCCTATCATAGAAGACGCCGGCGCCGCTGTAATATGATAGCTCCAATCTAACGGAGGAGTTATCTTGTTCGAAACATTTACATTTTTTATCTTTATCTGTTCCTCTGTCCACGGAGTGTTCCGGATTACATATTGCTTTATAATCTTCTCCACTTCTGATGACGTAATAGTCTTAGCCGCATCCGCAGCATATATGGCAGTGGTACCTGTCAGTACAATCCCAAGCAGATATACTGCTGATATTGAAAGAAACATCTTCTTCATCATAAAAGCCTCCCGGACTCATTGCTCATTGAAATATTATCTTTTTACTTCATTCGCCGTACGCATCATCTCATCCGCCGTCTGAATAGCCTTGGAGTTGATCTCATAGGCACGCTGTCCTATTATCATATTAACGAGCTCTTCGGCGATATTCACATTAGACGCCTCAAGGAACCCCTGGGCAATTGTTCCAAATCCTGCATCTCCAGGCCCGCCTGTCTGTGCCTCTCCTGATGCGGCCGTCGGGATAAATAAATTCCTTCCGAGAGAATTAAGCCCTGACGGATTTGAAAATCTTGCAAGCTGCATAGTCCCTATTTCTACCGGTGTTGGATTTCCGGCCTGCAATACGGATATTGTTCCATTCGCACTGACAGAGATATTTATGGCATCTGAAGGAATGGTAATGGAAGGCTCCACCGTATACCCGTCTGATGTTACCATCCTTCCACTGCTGTCTTTCTTGAATGAACCACCCCTCGTATATCCTATAGCGCCATCCGGCATTGAGACCTGAAAAAATCCTTCACCCTCTATAGCAAGATCAAGTGCATTCTGAGTGTTCTGAAAATCGCCCTGGGTAAATATTTTCTGAACCGCTGCAGGACGAACACCGGATCCAATCTGTATGCCTGCAGGCACCTGAGTTCCCGAGCCTGACGGAGCACCCGCCATACGCACAGTCTGATATAAGAGATCCTGAAAATCCCCCCTGCTCTTTTTAAACCCTGCAGTATTAACATTTGCAAGGTTGTTCGAGATTATATCAATATTAAGTTGTTGCGCCTCCATACCTGTTGCTGAAATATATAATGCACGCAGCATAATCCCCTCCTTTTATACCCTTCCCACCTCATTAGCCTTAGCCGATGCCTCATCCAGGGTAGTCATCACTTTCTGATAAGACTCATAACCCCTTAATACGCTTATCATAGCCGCCATCTCTTTCACAGAATTAACGTTTGAAAGTTCAACAGCACCCTGCAGGACCTTATATCCCGCCGCAGTCTCCTCCCCTGAACCTGAGAACATATTATTCTGATCTTTCTGCAGCAGGTATGGCTTCCCGAAGTCTACAATCTTAATTTTATTTATCTCACTTCCATCAACCGATACCCGGCCTTCAGCATCAACAGCTATCCTTCCTTCTTCCAGGATAACAGGTCCTCCTTCACCCATGACCATGTGCCCATCAACAGTAGTAAGTGCATTTGATGCATCAAGAACAAAGTTACCACTCCTCGTATAACGGGGCCCATCCGGCGTATCAATGACAAAAAAGCCGTCTCCCTCAATGGCAAGGTCCAGAACATTTCCGGTCTGACGTATAACACCTGTATTAAAATCAGTAAACACGCTGTCTATCTCTGTATAAAACTTATCACTTACAGGATAAGGCAATGTGGTCACATTAATATTGTCAGGTACATCAACCTTGAAGACAGGCCTGTCTGCCTTATACCCTGCCGTATTAATATTGGCAACATTGTTGGCAATTATAGAAAGGAGCTTTTCGTAAGCTACACCGCCTGAAAGCGCCGGATAAATCCCCTTATTCATAAAACCTCCCCTGCAACATTTTCCAAACCTGAGTTCTGATAGTTAGCAATCAATGTGCCATGCGGAAGCTAACAATCATTACAGATTATATTTCCATATAATCAAATAGTTATGGATCACACTTAACTTAACACAAGGTACCGGGGCCAGGAACACCAGGTATTTTTTGCCGGGCAATATAATCATATTTGCCTGTATGATGCATCGCTTCCTTGTGACATTCATCTCAAGATACCTGTCAGTTATCTTCGCATAATACCTTCAGGTACTTATCTAAAGTCCCATTCACCAAAACCGATAATTTTTACGCCATCATGTCACATGAAACAGAGATACAGCCGGTATACACTATTCGCGTCGCATCCTCTCTTACCGGTGTCTCATCAGGAACCATACGTGAATATGAACGTCAGGGCCTTCTGCGAACTCACAGAGACTCTAAAAACAATCATCGTCTCTTCACACAGGCGGAGATAAAATGGATCACTCACATCTGGCATCTGATACACAAGGAAGGACTTAACTATGAGGGGATCCGGAGGCTGCTTCTGACCACCCCCTGCTGGAAAGTACTTAAATGCCCTGCGGAACTCAGAAATATTTGTGAGGTTTATCTGGATTCGAAATCTGTCTGCTGGTCACTTGATAAACTGCCCGGATGCTGTGTTATGAACAACAGGAAGTGCCAGACATGCCGGGTTTATGACGCGGCACGCGATAATCAATATTTAGTGCCGTCTATTTTTGTAGAATCAGGGGATTAAAGGTATAAGTAGAAAATGGATATTCTTATCCCAATAGGTATTGTCTTTAGTATAGCTGCCATCCTCATCGGCCAGGCATTGGAAGGAGGGCATGTAGGGTCCATCCTGCAGTTTACAGCCTTTCTGATCGTGTTCGGAGGTACCTTTGGGGCAGTAATGGTCAACTATCCTATGAAACCCTTTCTAATGGCATTTAAACTTGCCATAGGGGCTGTATTCCCGGGAAAAACAGATTATGAAGGCTTCATAACTCAACTTGAGAACTTTGCACAGGTTGCGAGAAAAGAAGGTATCCTTGCGCTCGAATCAAGAGTAAAAGATGTCAAGGACCCATTTCTCGGCAAAGGACTGCAGTATGTAATTGATGGTACCGAGCCGGAAACCCTGAAGAAGATATTAGAGATTGAGATGTCATACCAGGAAGAGCGCGAGATGCTTTCCGCAAAGGTCTTTGAGACAGCCGGCGGCTTTGCACCTACTGTAGGCATCCTTGGGGCAGTGCTTGGATTAATTCATGTTATGGAGAACCTGGCAGACCCAAGTAAACTCGGCGGCGGTATAGCTACAGCATTCGTCGCCACAGTCTATGGCGTTGGATCAGCCAATCTGCTCTTCCTGCCATTGGCCGGAAATATAAAGATTAAGATAAAAAGCAAGACACTTATAAAAGAACTTGCCATAGAAGGACTTATTGGAATAGCAACAGGAGAGAACCCACGGCTGCTCAGAGAAAAATTAGAGGGCTTTATTGAGAAATCAAATACTAAGCAGGCCAAGAAATAGTTTAGAATGGAGCACTCATGTCAAAGAAAAAACATGAAGAACATGAAAACCATGAACGGTGGCTCGTATCATATGCCGATTTCATCACACTACTGTTCGCCTTTTTCGTAGTAATGTACTCAACGTCATCAGTAAACGAGGGCAAATACAGGGCAGTAAGCGAATCAGCACAGGCCGCCTTCAACCCATCAAACATGGTTGCAAAGAAAATTGAAGTTGGGCCCAAAATATCCTCAGAGAGCAGACAGACAGGCAAAGTGGAATACATAGCCGCTATAAAGAGCGTAATGAAGGCGTTCGAACAGAGCAACAAGCTCGTAGTCTTTCAGAACAGCAGGGGCATCGTTATCAGGATCACAGATACGGCGCTTTTTGATTCAGGAAAGGCAGAAATTAAAAGTGATGCAGTAGAGGCAATTGACAGACTGGCAGGTATTCTCACTGGTATCAAAAAAAATATACAAGTCGAAGGCCACACTGACAACATTCCAATTAACAGCCCGCTCTATCCTTCTAACTGGGAACTCTCATCATCAAGGGCAACCAGTATAGTACGCAGATTTGTGGATATGGGACTGAAACCATCAGGATTAACCGCTATAGGCTATGGTGAGTACCGTCCAATTGCAGAAAACGAAACGGAAGAAGGACGCAGTAAAAACCGTAGAGTTGAGATCGTTGTTTTGAATGATAAACCTGCCGGCAGTGAAGAATACTTCCCTAATCCATTCGCTAACCTGAAGGTGGAGTGATTAATAAAGTAAAAATCATAATAGCTGATGACGATCCGGTTATGCAAAGGATACTATCCGGATTGCTTGAAGATAACGGCTATGATGTTTTTTCAGCAAATACCGCGGAAACAGCACTGGAAGAATTAAAGAAGAATCACTATGACCTTCTTGTATCAGATATCGTGATGGAGGGAATGGACGGTATTGAGCTGGTAAAAGCCCTGAAGACTATTGACGGCTGTCTGAACCTGCCTGTAATCCTGCTGTCAGGTAAAAATGATACAGAGACGAAAGTCAAAGCATTCAAAGCATTGGCAGATGATTATATTACCAAGCCATTCGACATTGATGAACTTGTCGCAAGGATAAATACACAGCTACGACTGAGGCATTTACAGGAAGAAATCGAGAATAAGAATCAACTGCTTATTCAGCGTAATACAGAGCTTGAGGCAAACCTCGACATGGCAAGGCGGTTTCAGCTCAATCTGCTCCCCCTTGATGTAAGAGAGATTGATGGACTATACATCAGTTCCTTCTATAAGCCTATAGATAAGGTTGGCGGTGATTTATTTGATATTATTCCCCTTGGAAACGGGAAAACAGGTGTTTTCATAAGCGATGTCTCAGGTCACGGAGTACCCGCAGCCTTTCTCAATATCACATTAAAAATGACATTAAGGGCGGTAGTGGAAGAAGAAATAAAGAAAACGGCATCTGATATCTACCCGTTTAAATTTCTTGAGAAGATTAATAAACGAATAATGCAATACGTCAATGATGGTGATTTTATTACTGCCTTATATTCTATAATTGATGTAAACAATAAACTGCTGTACATTTCATCTGCCGGTCATCCAAAGGCAGTAATTATGCGTAAAGAAGGACACCGGGTTTCATATATAGAAAGCAGGGGATTATGCCTCGGCTTCAGCAGTGATACATCATACACAAATAACGTGGTAAAGCTATACCCCGGTGATCGCATTATCTATTATACTGACGGGTTGCCTGAGATGAAAGACAGGCATGGCCGGAAATTAGGATCAAGCGGATTAATTAATATTATCAAGAGGTATTCAGATGAAATTAACGCCGGCAGTTTGACAGCCGGAATTGTCCGGGAGTTAGAGCTATTCAGTGGTAACAAAGAATATGAAGATGACCTCACCATATTATGTCTCGAAATGACAGACTCGTATTATTATGGCTGGACAACTTCAAATATTGATATAGACCAGGCAGCCAGGTTATTAATAAACCCATTGAAAGACAAGGGGTGTAATGATTCCATGTTAATGAAGAGAATACAGTTAGCCATTTATGAAGCATTAATGAATGCCATTGACCATGGCAACCTGGAGATAAACTCCAGATGTAAGAATATAAATTGTGATGAAGCTGCTTATGAATTAATCAAAAAAGAAAGACTGGCTGATCCTGAATATGGAAACAGGAGCATAATGGCCGGATATCAGGTAAGTGATAACAGGATAACATATCATATCAAAGACGAGGGCGGCGGCTTTGACTACATGAATATAGAAGATCCAACCGCATCTCATAATCTCATAAAATACAGCGGCCGCGGTATTGCATTGATAAAGATGTATATGGATGAGGTTTCATTTAATGAAAAAGGGAATGAAATAATAATGGTAAAAAGTTTACTCTAAAGGAAGCAATTCATTAGCCGATATACAATACCGTTAATACGGTATTGGAGGGGATAATGAAGTATGAAATCGCTGGTAATACGATTTTGATCCTGCAGAATGAACTGGATATATATGATGCTCCAATTCTCAAAGAATATATATCTTCAGCTGCAAAAGAAAATGACGGATCCGTCATTGTAGATCTGCATCACGTAGAAAGCATCTCCACCCCGATAATACAGATATTATTATCCTCAGGGAAAAGCATTAACAGCTTCAAGGTACTGAATATCAGCGACAGTGTAATAAGGAATCTGGCGCTGTTTGGTTATTCTCTATAGAGCGATGAAGGTATTTATAACACTCATAGCAATACTTCCCGGCCTCATAATATCTCTCACAGGATTAACCGGATGGTTATCAGCAGGTGGAATATTTATATCGCTTATCTCAGGGATAGTCTCATATATTTTAATAATTACGTTGATTAATAAAATGACAGCGCCTGCAGAGAATTTAAAACACAAACCGGGGACAGACACCACTGCATTTCTACAACCCCTCCAGGATACGAGTAAATACGGAGCTGAACTGATCCCGCTGCTGATTAATATCCTGAATAATATTACTGTTCAGACAGAGTCCGCAGCCATCGAGATAGGAGATGCATTCAAAAAGATCATAGAGAAGGCCAACGAAGGGGCATGTGAGGCAAATACGGTGGTAAATTACTTTATTGCTCCCAAAAGTGATGACTTTGATCAATCATACGTGCACAAAATAATAAAAACCTCTGAGGACGCAACTGCAAATGTACTGAAAGTACTCAATGAGATGTCAGAGATGAGCAAGGCGTTTCTTGAAGAACTTCATACAATCTTACAGAATTTTGATGGTATTTCCAAATTTGTAAGTGAAATTGAATATATTGCCGACCAGACAAATCTGCTTGCGCTTAACGCTGCCATTGAGGCTGCAAGGGCCGGAGAGCATGGCCGTGGATTCGCTGTAGTAGCGGATGAGGTAAGAAAACTTGCCAACAAATCAACGGAAACATCGGTGAATATCAATAAGATAGCAACATCATCGCGGGATACTATCAACAAAATAAATAAACACATGAGGGACAGGATAAGTTCGGACATTAAGCAAATAGAGTCCTCAGACATGCTGCTGCGGGACGTAATAGTCAAATTCCGTGACTCTATAACCAATATTTCCGATGCAATGCAGACACTCACCAACAGCTACAATGTTATAACAGGAGATATTGAAAATGCCCTGTATGCATTACAGTTCCAGGATATAACGAGGCAGGAAATCGAGCATGTAGCAGAACCATTACAGAAGCTGAAAGACAAGCTAATCCAGGCTAATCTTGTTATAGACAGCGTCAGAAATGAATCAGACATGTCAATGAAGAACGCAAATGAGCGTCAACATAAGATTGATTTATATAACGATCTTAAGAAGATATATACCGTTGACACTGAGAGAAACGCCCTGACTGCCTTAAATCAGACAAACAACGAAAATCCCCCTGCACCCCCCTTTAGTAAAGGGGGGAAGGGGGGATTTTCGAATGAGAAAGAACTGGCAGCAGTCGGGGCATTAACACCATCAAAGAACGGCAGTGAAATAGGAGATAATGTTGAATTGTTCTGATAATAAGGAGGGACAAACATGCAGTGCAGTATTAAAGAAAACAGCGGCAGAACGGTCATAGTGGTACATGGTGACCTTGACAACGAACAGGCTGCAAAGGCTTTACGGGATTCACTGAGTGAAATACTGACATCAGGCAAAAAACATGCAGTCATAGACATGAGCCTTGTAGAAAGCATTAACAGCTACGGAATAGGAAAACTGCTTCTCTTCTACAAGAAATTCAAGGATGTGGATGGAGAACTGAGGGTATGCTCTCTGAAGGGCCATGTAAAAGAGGTATTCGAAACGCTGATGTTAGACAGATTATTCAAGATCGAGTAATGGAAAGGGGAATTATATCATGTCTAAAAACATCCTCGCAGTAGATGACTCAGTCACTATGAGGCAAACCATTTCCACGACCCTCGAAAAAGAGGGATACAGTGTGACACTTGCAAACGACGGAATGGATGCCATCAGCAAACTTAATGGAAACAAATATCATGTTATTGTAACCGACATTAACATGCCCAATATGGATGGCATCAGGCTGATACAGGAGGTCAGGAAGCTTGCATCTCACAAATTTACACCTATTATTGTCCTGACAACAGAGTCACAGCCTGAAAAGAAAGAGGAAGGGAAAAACGCAGGTGCAACCGGGTGGATTATAAAACCTTTCAAACCTGAACAGCTCATAGCAGTTTTAAAGAAGGTATGCCCTTAATGGAAGACATAGACAAATTAAAAGAGACATTCTATCAGGAGGCAGATGACATCCTTAACAACCTGGATGAACTCCTTCTGCAGCTTGAAAACAATCCCGGCGACAGAGAGACCATTGATGGTGTGTTCCGCAATATGCATACCCTCAAGGGTTCATCCGGCATATTCGAATTCCACTCAGTTGAGAGACTGGCCCACGCATGTGAAGACCTCCTCGATTTTATGAGGAAAGAGGATGCCGGAGAAGTCAGCTCTGAGAAGATGATTGACACCCTCTTTGTCGGACTTGACCAGATAAAGGATATGCTCTCATCCATCCAGTCAGGTGCTGATCCTTCCACTGAATATGAGGGTACTGTAAAACAGATCCGCACCCTTCTGCCGGCAAAAGAAGCACAACAAATTCAGGTACATACCCTGCGCGACCCGGGTGTAAACAGGATATTACTGCTGAGTCTGACCCCGCAGCATAAAAATATAATCAATGAAAGATTCAGAGACAATAAGAAAACATATCAGATATCAATTGCCCTGAACAAATATTGCTTCTACAAAGGCATTGACCCTCTCATTCTTTTGAAAAATCTGTCTGCCGGGGGTGAAATACTATACATCAGGTGTTCGGATGAGCACCTGCCTTCCCTTGCTGAGATTAATTCAGCAATGCTCTATTTTGACGACATATGGCTGCTCTACTCCGGTGAAGTCGAGAGTCAATATATAAATGATGTATGCGAATTCGCCTCTGCTGTAGGTGACATAACCCTGCATAAGCTGACAGAAGATGACATAGCTTCATATATCATGCCGGAACAGGGAGATAAAAAGACCACCCCCGACGACTGGGGAATGGAGCCGGGGGATATAAGTAAAATTGATGGCATTGATATACCGGAATCACTCAGGACAATGTCGGGATTAAAGAATATATTCCTCGATTTTATGGAAGAATCAGGCTCATTGCTGGAAGACATTGAGTCTTCTATTCTGCGTCTTGAAAAGAACATCACTAATCTCGATATTGTAAACGATATATTCCGGCCGTTCCATACCATAAAGGGGAACTGCGGTTATCTTGGCATAAAAGATATGGGACGTCTGTGTCATACAGTCGAAACCATGCTTGACAACGCAAGAAACAGAAAGGCCCCGGTAACCCAGGGTTTTATTGATCTTATTCTTGAGGTTGTGGATGCAGTTAAAAAGATGAGGTCAGATCTGCCATCGTCTCTAAAAGACAAATTTGGTCTTACAGAGAATGAGCTAAGCAAATACCCGGTTTGTGATCCTGTTGACATCAAACCGCTCCTGCAGAAGATAGAGATGTTTTTATGTTCAGGATCCCTGCACAAAGACAAAAATGAATTACCTAAGATCGGGGAAATACTTTTAGCAAGCGGAGCAATAAATGAAGAACAACTCAATAATGCATTAAAACTACAGGAGAGAAAACTCGGAGACATACTTGTAGACGAAGGAATTGTTCCCGTTGACAAAGTCAAGGTGGCACTTGAGATACAGGAGGCTCAGAGGTCAGGGATAAAAACCCCTCCAGGTGCTATAAAGGTAGACACCGAAAGGATAGACAATCTGGTTAATTTAGTTGGTGAGCTCGTAATAGCACAGACACTGATAAGCCAGAACCCGGCTGTCTTACGCCTCTCCGGCCAGACCCTGCAAAAGGATGTATCCCATCTTGGAAAGATAACAAGAGAAATTCAGGACTTAGTCATGTCTGTACGCATGATGCCTCTGAAACAGACATTCCAGAAGATGATGCGTTTCGTTCGTGATGTGGCTAAAAAGGCAGGGAAAAATGTGGAACTCGTGATCTCCGGAGAAGATACTGAACTTGACAAGAGTGTAATAGAAGAGATCAGCGATCCCCTCGTCCATATATTGCGTAATTCTGTAGACCACGGGATAGAACCCCCCGATGAACGTATGAACAATGGAAAATCGGGAAAAGGGGTTGTACATCTTAATGCATTTCACAGGGGCGGTTCAATAGTCATAGAGATAAGGGACGACGGGAGGGGTATATGCAAAGAAAAAGTCCTGGAAAAGGCGATTGAGAAGGGTCTTGTCGGGTCAGCAGCAGATATAACAGACCAGCAGATATACCAGCTTATATTCCATCCGGGCTTTTCCACAGCAGAAAAGGTAACAGATATATCAGGACGGGGAGTCGGGATGGATGTTGTCAGGAGGAACATTGAAAAACTACGTGGACGCATAGATATCCAGAGTAAGGAAGGAGAAGGCACATCAATATCAATTGCACTCCCGCTTACACTGGCTATTATTGACGGGATGGTCGTTCAGGCGGGTAATGAAAAATATATCATCCCTACCCTCTCTATTGAGGAATCATTCAGACCGGATAAGGAAGATATCATTTCTGTTCAAAACCGCGGTGAAATGTGCAATTTGCGTGGCAATCTTTTATCAATAGTCCGGCTTGCCAGTCTTTATCAGGGAAATGCCGCTCACAGGGATCCGTGGGATGCCCTGTTAGTTGTTGTCGAAAGTGACGGTATGAAAACCTGCATTATGGTTGATGAACTCATTGGTCAGCAGCAAGTGGTCATAAAATCCATTGGTGAAACATTTAAAAATGTCAGGGGTGTTGCAGGAGGCGCCATACTTGGAGATGGAAGGGTAGGACTGATAATTGATGTCAGGGGGCTGATAGAACTCACTTAGAGAAAGAGTGATCAGACCCGGTTATTAATTTTTCTCAGCCAATGAAGGCGGGAACTTACAAGGAGGTAAGAAAATGCAGATGACAGTAGGAAAGAAAATCATATTAGGCTTCGGGAGCCTGATAGCTTTACTGGCCATTATTGGCATAACAACGGCCATTATGGTTACAAAGACCGGAAACATTACGGAACAGACATTGAATGTCCGCTATCCAACCGTATATAAATCTACCGAGGTATTGACGGATTTGGAAAAATCATTAGCCGCATTGCGCGGATATATGCTCATGGGTGGTGACCTGTACAAACAGCAGAGGTCAGAGGCAATAAGCAGTATGGGGAAAAACCTGAAGGAACTGGAGAAGATTTCTGAGAGATGGACGGTACAGGCCAATAAAGACAAATTGCAAAAAGTCATAAACATGTATGATGACTTCGGAAAGGGTCAGATAGAAGTGGAAGGCATAACCAGAACCGATGCAGCTAACAGGATGGTTGAACACAATGGAAAGATACTGAAATACGATGCTTACCTGCTGGCAACGAAACCAGCGCCATTGGCCAACTCAATGAGGGAAATACTACGTGAAATGGTCGAAAATCAGCAATCCCTGGTTGCAGAAGATAAGGCTGCAGCCATTTCATCGCAGAACAGGACAAAGTTATTCAGCATAGTAATGGCATTAATCGGGATTGCAATTGCAAGCGTAGCTGCCGTTCTGATTTCCAGAAACATAACAAAACTACTGACCCTGACTGTAACCAACCTTACTGATACCGCAAATCAGATGGCCTCAGCGTCAAGTCAGGTATCATCCTCAAGTCAGTCAGTTGCACAGGGGGCAACAGAGCAGGCATCGTCATTACAGGAAACATCGGCAACCATAGAAGAGCTCGCATCAATGTCCCGGCAGAATGCTGATAATGCCAAACAGGCAAATAATATCGCTCAGGAGACGAGAAATGCGGCTAATGACGGGGTAAAGGCTATGACAGAACTTGACGGGGCTATGACTGCAATCAATGATAGTTCTGACAAGATATCGAAGATCATAAAGGTCATAGAAGAGATCGCCTTCCAAACGAATCTGCTCGCATTAAATGCAGCAGTCGAGGCAGCCCGTGCAGGTGAACATGGCAAGGGGTTCGCTGTAGTCGCTGAAGAGGTCAGGAATCTCGCACAGAGGAGCGCATCTGCGGCCAAAGATACTGCTTCGTTGATAGAAGAGAGTGTGGACAAGACCCAGAATGGCATGGAGATAACCAAGAAAGTCGGCGGTTCTCTCAATAATATTGTAACAAATGTTAAACGTGTTACTGATTTAGTGGGTGAAATCTCTGCCGCCAGCCAGGAACAGGCAGAAGGAGTGAACCAGATCAACACGGCGGTTAACCAGATGGACACGGTAACACAACAGAATGCAAGCTCCGCTGAGGAGTCGGCTGCAGCAAGTGAAGAACTTTCAGCTCAGGCAGAAAGCCTTACAGGTATTGTAGATGACCTGACTGCCCTCGTCGGCATTGAAGGCAGGACAAC
>Ga0209324_10001963_pt1 | contig 14239 bp, 15 predicted proteins | sample Rifsed19ft3_FD_184015 | JGI IMG/M metagenome (GOLD analysis project Ga0209324, IMG submission 184015) | Soil microbial communities from Rifle, Colorado, USA - sediment 19ft 3 (version 2) | ecosystem: Environmental > Terrestrial > Deep subsurface > Rock core/Sediment | place: Rifle, Colorado...
AGCCTATGACCTTGCAGACAAATTGCCTCCAGGCCCACCTGTTCGAACATCTTCTTGCCGTATTCCGTTGCAACGGTTGTCAAGAGGTTCAATCCCTCTCCATGAAGTCTTCTGACAATCTCTTTACCTTCTTCCGTACCCGACAATACAAGGATCATAGGATCTTTCTTGCTATCTATGCTTAAACATTGAACTATTTAAAATGCTTTGTTATAGTACATAAAATATAATACATGGTCAATCTCAAAAATATCGGCAATTGAACACATATGCGGATCATAAAATACCCACTTTTCTACGTGATTGGTATAACCATTTATCTCATCCTAAAATTTCAGTGGCGTTTTGTACTCACATATCTCTTCTCAAAGCCCAAGGCTAAGAAAATCGATCCCGAACCCATTTCGAATGTGTATAAAAATGATGAAAAAGCCCTTGTATCAATTGTACAAGGTGACGATATTTATGCAATGCTCAAAGAAAGTATAGAACTTCTGGGTGGTCTGGAAAGGCTGGACATTAAAGGCAAGTCCGTCCTTATAAAACCCAATATTGTTAATCGCTATCCAAGCCCGTCCAATACAAATCCACTCGTAATTAAGCATCTGATAAAAATCCTGCATGAATATGGAGTATCTAAAATATTTGTGGGTGATATGTCTGCCATCTTTGCACTGCCCACAAAGAAAAATGCCATGAAATCAGGTATCTGGGAGGCTATTAGCGAAGAAGATATGACATTTGTATCCTTTGAAGAATACGGCTGGGTAGAAGTGGACATACCACACGGAAGATTTATAAAGAAGGCTATCGTGTCAGAGTTTATTTACACCGTAGACAGAGTAATCAATGTCCCCGTCATTAAGACTCATAGTTATGCCAATTATACTATTTCACTAAAGAACTTCATCGGGGCTATCCATCCACAACAACGTCCTTACTTCATTGCTCCGGACTTCTGGGACGAAGTTATCGCCGAATTAAATGTAGCATACACTCCCCATCTCAATATTTTGGATGGAACAAAAATATTTGTCAAAGGCGGCCCAACCAGAGGCACCATAGCCACACCTAACCTTATCATTATTACCGGTGACAGAATTGCTGCCGATGTTGTAGGATTAAGTGTAATCCGGGCGTTTGGTGGATGGGAAAAACTCAATACCATGAACGTATGGGAACAACGGCAGATCAAAAGGGCGATAGAATTACATCTCGGAGTCAGTAGTTCTTCAGAATTAAAAATCGTATCCAAATGTCTTGGTGCAGACAAATCCGGTTTTGATAAACTCATGGAAAAGATTCATTACAATTTGAACAAAGAAACATGATAAAAACAGACATATTAATCGTTGGCGGCGGAATTATCGGGCTTTCTATTGCCAGAGAACTTAATAACAGGCACCCGGATTTAAAGATCACCTTAATTGAAAAAGAGGCCTCAGCAGCATGTCATGCGAGCGGCAGAAATAGCGGCGTACTTCACGCCGGTTTTTATTATACCCCTGATAGTTTAAAATCGAGATTTACTGTAGAAGGAAATAAACTGCTCACCGATTACTGTTTGAAAAACAATCTATCTATAAATCGATGTGGAAAAGTTGTGGTAGCAAAGGACGAAAAGGAACGGGATGGCATATTTGAACTAAAAAGGAGGGGTGATGAAAATGGCGTAGTTTTAGAGTTAATTGATGAAAAAAGACTGGAAGAACTTGAGCCAAATGCAAGGACTTTCGATAAGGCATTATATTCACCAACAACTTCTGTAGTAAATCCAGAAGAAGTAATCGGACATATAGCCGATGCCCTGAAAGGGAAGGTGAATATTTTATTCAATGAGAAGTTTATTAAAACAGACGATACCAACACCGTAAGCACCAATACACAAAAAATAAAATTCAGACATCTGATCAATTCAGCAGGTCTCTATGCAGACAAAATAGCTCATCAATTTGGAATTGGACAAAAATACACCTTAATTCCATTTAAGGGTTTATACATGGAATATAAAGACAGTAATTTAATTCACAAACATATATATCCAGTGCCCAATTTAAATAATCCCTTCCTCGGTGTCCATTTTACCATTACGATAAGTGGAAAGGTAAAGATTGGGCCAACTGCAATTCCAGCCTTCTGGAGGGAAAATTACGAAGGTATTTCTCGTTTTAATCTGAACGAATTTCTTGAGGTTTTATGGAATGAGGCAAAGCTCTTTTTTACCAATGCCTTTAATTTCAGAAGTTTAACCTTTGAGGAGTTCAAAAAATATTACCGGAACTATTTTATACAACAAGCCACTCATTTAGTAAAAAATATTGATATGAACAAGTTTGGTAATTACCTAACCCCGGGAATCAGGTCACAATTACTCGACAGAAAAGAAATGAAACTGGTAATGGATTATGTTGTTGAACAGGGGGAAAATTCTACGCATGTATTAAATGCAGTATCGCCCGCATTCACCTCCGCTTTTTCATTTAGCAAGTTTATTGTTGATGAAGTAGAAAAGGCAATGGGACTCAAAACCAAACTCTAGATTTTTTAATATTTCAGCATAATTCTATCTGTTTTGCTTGACAACTTACATAGCATAATATAACATGCTGACGTTTATAGAATAAAGATGAAAATGAATATATGCAATTCGAATGGGACAGGGAAAAGGCAAAGAAGAATCTCAGAAAACACAGGGTGTCATTTGATGAAGCCATGACGGTATTTTATGATCCGTTATCGGCAACTTTTGATGATCCGGATCATTCTATTGATGAGGAAAGGTTTATAACCATAGGCTACTCCACTCACTGCCGCTTGCTTGTGGTATCACATACCGAGAGGAGAAAAACAATACGTATTATCAGTGCGCGGCATGCAACAGCACACGAAAGGAAAAGACATGAAAGCTAAAGGGAAAAAAATCAGTAATGAATTACACTCCGAATACAATTTTGATTATTCTAAAGCCATTCGTGGTAAATATTACAAACGCATTTTAGAAGAAGGAGCTAATGTTGTCATGCTTGAGCCTGATGTGGCGAAGGTATTTGTTGATTCAGCCGCAGTAAATGATGCGTTGCGGTCATTACTTGATTTAACACAAACAACTAGACGCCTAACAAAATACCCCCGCGGACGGACAGTTGCCCGCCGCTGATTTGGATCGTTAGCGCTCAACTCGACCAATTCGCTTTGTGGCACATTTCATGGTGAAAAATGACTTCTATCTCCATTGCGCGTTGTGCAGACAACTTGATAAATCAGGACACTAGACAATTCCGGGGGACAATTCCGGGACAAATTCCGGGAACACCATATTTAATTATTGATATTATTTTTTAAATAATTAAGATGTAGTCATGTCCAGGATTGCTCGTGTGGTAGTGCCAGAAGTACCCCATCATATCACTCAGCGAGGAAGTCAAAGAGCTTCAATGTCATGAGCGAACAGGGAGACCTCTTGTCGCTGACAGTTTTATAGCTCGGCTTGAAAATGTCCTTGGGAGAATACTCCATAAGCAGAAACCAGGTCCAAAGGGACCTCAAAAGAAAAATAGGAATCCCCAAAATTAAGTATGGTATCCCCGGAATTTACGGAGCCTTGAATATTCTTGTAATGATAATACGTTTGGGAGGCTAAAGTATGTCCAAAAGATTGATAAATAAACTCTGTATCACGCGTGTTGGCCTTCTGGCTTGGCAAGTTCTTCTTGCTCAAATCGCTGGTATATTCATGATATTATCTACATCATTGATTCTTAGCGGTACATTCCTAAAGCACGCTTGGTCTTGCATATTTGTAGCTTCTGCTACATTATTATACTATTTGGCCTCTTATATTTTGTTTAGTAAAGAGCTAGATTCAGCAACATTGCTTGATCGATTAAGAAAATATCTAGGTGCGTTAGTTCTCTTTGACCTCGCTGTTGTGCTTGGACTTATAGGTTTGAGCGGAGGTCTCAGTAAAAGCCACTTGACTTTCATTCTGGTTTTGATGCCTACAATTCTAGCACTCATTCGCGGAGGCGGTCGTACAATATTCAGTATCTGCTTTATAATTTTTGCAGCGGTCTTATTTGAATTCCTTGCTAATCTCTTCAAGACTCCAGCATTAAGTCCAATACCATGGATTTCCGTACCATTTTCGTACTTTGGGTTTCTACCATCTGACAACCCACAGGATCTGCCTCGTTATCCCTATGCTATTAGCGTAGGTATATTCTTTGGTATTGTGCTAGCTTGGATCCAATCCCGCTATGCCTCAGGAGAGACTCTTCCAGATGATGCCCTCTGGAGAGTCATTGATCAACATCCAAACGGTCTTGATGACGTACTTGCAGAATCACGCCTTCGGAAGGTTCTGGCTCAATCATATCACAAAGCATCGAGAATTGTATCTCTGACAAATCATCCAGACATTCATTGCAGTCTAGTCCATCCCATTGATGATCTAATATTTGAAGCCTATATTCTCACTCTTCCGGCATATCGGTTTTCTGGTACTAAAGTGGCTAGCCTAATGGCAAATATGGTATTCGCAATTCACTGGCTTGATGATCTTGTTGACGGATTAGGTTATCATGATATATTTGAAAAAAACCAACTGAACCTCCAGTGGATTTGACGACGATAAATCTGAACGATATTGGGCGTATGTTTAGGCCTCACGGTGTCGAAAGAATAATAAAATCAATCACCAATGCAAAATCTAGTTGGCCATTGGGTGTGAATTTAGGAATCATGCGAGTGATTATGGGTGGCATAATTCAGCGTACAACCAATGAAAAATTAAGAGATGACGCGATCAGACGTTGCAAACAAGATATCCAACAAATCGTTAAGGATGAAAAGTTGGATAAGATACTAACCAACATCAGCCCAGTGTTTTTATGGAGCATTTCGAAGACAGATATGCCGTTAGTACTTGGAATGTTCACAAACCCAGTACAGACTCAACATCTCGGGTCTATATCACTTGCACTCGATGCCTTACTCATGCCGCTGTTGGTATGGCATGACTTTGAGGAGGAAGTACGAAGAGAACATGTCGGTAGAAGCCATTTTCACAAATCCAGTGACATGATTGAGGACATTAAACAGGCCGTAAACGAAGCCAATGAGATATTGACAGAAAAATTAGAACTGCTCCTCCAATCAAAAATTTGGGCAGAAATGAGTGTAACGGTTAAATACGTTTTTAAGGAGTTCGGTGACAGACTACCGGATGATGAATCCTACAAGTGCTACCGGAAAATCCTCGAAAAGGCTATCAATACAAGACAAAGCAATAATACTTATTAGACCAGGTATACAGTTGGGGTACAACAATAGTTAAAATGCAAGTGGACGAGATATCACATTAACGCATTGCAATTCCAGGGACACCATATTTAATTATTGATTTTGTTTTAAAAAAGTTAAGATTTAGCCATGTCCAGGAACGCTCGCGTGGCAGTCACAAGAAAAATGGGAATCTCCAAAATTAAGTAGAGTGTCCTCAGAATTTATGGAAGAATTAGAAATAAGCGCAAGGCGCGCGATACGGCATGAAAGGACAATATTATGAAGACGGTTAAACAGGAAGACATGAGAAAAGAATATCGGAGTGAAGGCCTTGGTAAAGGTGTTCGTGGGAAATACTGTGAGGAATACAAAAATGGAACGAATCTTGTCCTTCTCAATCCTGATGTAGCTGCGGCGTTCCCTGATGACGAGTCGGTAAATAATGCTTTACGCAGCCTGATGAAATTGGCGAAACACTCATTAGGTCTAACAAGCTGCTCTAGCGGACGCGCAAAGACGTAGCGCCGCTGAGCATTGTCTTTATACGGTTTATATAAGATTTACTCAAAAAGGGCAAGGGAAAAGAGGAGTAGCTATATATTTATCGAAGATACTGGGCAATGAGAAGAACGTGGGAATTGGGAGATATTTCAGGATAAAAGGGTCAACAGTAAGTGAGACGTTAAAGGGAATGAAGACCATGATAAAAATAGGTAAATCAAATATTTACAAATTGTGTTTTTTATTTTCCTACCGATTGCCATGATCATTTCAATACGTTTGTGTGGTACATTATGGTCATTCCTTGGTTTTTTAGCCATTATGTTTTTATCCAAACTGTGTTTGAAGCGTGGGCATAAAATTAATGGATTGATAGATAGGCTTTTTATACTTTATTTGATTTTTATACCGCTTATACTTACTGATCATTTATTTTTAGGTACTCCTGCGCTGAAAGATAAGAAACACTGGTTTTTGTGGTGGTTATCTAATGACCCGTTTCTTGTAGACTGGTGGTCAACAATTTACTTTATTTTTTTCGGGATGTTATCGTACGGAATTGAAAAAGCTACATTAACATCAAACAAAGCAAAGAGTTGTGTTCAATCGTTAGCACGATTTGCACCAGCAATTGTCGGGATTATTTTAATTATAATATTTAGTTACAGTTATTTTTGGCTTCGTAGCGTAGCAAAAGGGGAGAATTTTATTCAAGACCTAGACCTATATAAACTCATGTGTTATATAGAGTATATTTTTTATTGTAGTTTCTTTTCGCTTAGTCCTTTTTTATGTTTTATCCCCGCCTTGATAATTATTTCAAAAACAACTAAAACAGAAACAATGAAAGGAATAAAAAATCTAATGAGTTGTTTTTTTAACTTTTATAAAATACTTTTTATTGAAAACCCCGTTACAATATCTGGTGGATGTATCCTTATGATTCTCGTAATAGGATTAAGTGTTTTTCCTCTTATAGATTCTCCGCAAGAAAAAGAAATTAAAATATGGCAAATTGGGCTTGAGCTAACTAGAGTTCTAACTCCAATCATTTTACTCGTAACTCCTTTTGCAGTTGCGATTAGAAATTTCGAAAGACTTTTTGTGTCTGATTTTCAAAGAAAGTTGTGCCATATAATCTCAACAATGCGTAGACATAAAATTGTATTAGGTTATGGATATTTAGGCAGGGAAGTTTTTAGTGAACTCAAAGAAAGAAGAATTGTAACTGATAAAAATGTTTTTGAGGTAATAACACCTACATTAAAGAAAAGAAGAATTTATAAAGATTTATTAATAGTGGATAAGGATTGTAAAGTCTTCAACAATGTTTTTTCCGACCCTGTTTACGGTGATATTGGTATAATAGAACCAGAAATTGTGCAAAGTTTGGATAAGCAGCCGAACAGGGAAGAAGAAAAATCTGATATATATGATGCCCCTCTGCAGCAGAAAAATAAAGAACCTGAAGAACCTGTCCTAATTGCTGGTATTATTGGAGACGTTAATAAGACTACCCTTGAGAGGTCAAATGTTAACGAAGCAATGTTATTTATTTCTGCTATACCTGATTATGATGCAACTAATAAGGCGATAGAAATTATGTCTGAAAAAAAATGCAGTTGTATAATAACTATTCAGGACCTTTACCAACTTAAGTTACAATTACCTTCCATTTATGACAAAACTAAAAATTCAGAGCCTATGATATTATTATACCCATCATATATGGAAGGTATTACATTAGGAAGAAGTGTTTTTTTTGCTGCAAAAAGATGGCAGACGATGAAAACGGAGAATCAAGAAAAACTTCCAAGAATTATAATTTGTGGCAGTGGTAAACAAATTTATTATCTCACGGAAGCGTATCTTCTAGGACTACAGCAGATATCAGGTATGAACCTGTTTAGTAATGGTTTAGATATTTGGATTCTGAGTGATGAGGAATTTTATATTAAGAAGGCTAACAAAAATGTTCAACATTTCAAAGACATCGGAATAGAGGGTGGTACCTTGGATGAAATTGTTGAATCTCCAAATGGTACTAGTGTTAAGGTTACTTGGCAAGTTCTCTTTAGTGAGCCTTGGGATAAAAAGAACATCCGAAAAATTCTGGAAAAGAGCAAACCAGATATTATTGTGGTAAGTCATAAAAAAGCATGGAACGCCATAAAGATACTGAGATCATGGAGTGATATAATCTGTTCAATTGGTGGAGATTACAAACCAACGATACTCGTTGGGACTAAAACGGATTCAGGTGAAGAAAAAGAAAAAGTAATAAAGTATCTAAAGAAATATGCAAAACAGAGAAATATTCAAGAAACTTCTTTCCCCATACAAACATATGATGCAAGTGTGGAAATATATGCTGATGCTAGAGAACAGATAGGAAGTATAGCTGAAGCATTAACTTATAAAAATAGAAAAAAACACAAGAAAGCAACATGATTCAATGAATGTTATTAGTAAATATAAAGATCCAGTATGCCTTTATTTTTATGTTAGAAATCAATATGGTTCCTTGGCGCATTTATGTAATAAATTAGCAGGGCTTAAAAGTATTTCAACAAACATTAAAGTAGACATGAAACCTTCTTTTATGAACACACGAGTATATAATTGTCCAGGGAAAAATAATAGTAATAAGGAATCTAACAATAGGTTTCTAATTGAGAGCGATGTGATTTTAAAAGAAGTTCGGAAAAATGAAGAAGGGTCTAAGGAAAATATTATTTGTAAAGGTATGATCATACCAAACAAACTCGAACACGGAGAAATCATAAATGCGCTAATTGGTGGTGATCGTTCCTGTTTTAATAAAAACTGTATTTATAGAGAGTTATGTGATCCTAAATGTGATCCTGACAAAGACCCAACACATGAATCAAATTCAAATAATGCCAATTCGCCAGAAACCGCTATTGCAAAACTCTATGTGTGCTCTGATCATTACGATACTCCAGGAAGTGCAGCCCATACTCTGAACAACCTAATATTCGATACAACAGAGATAGGTGAAAAACAAAACGCGGTTATCTTAGACTTAACATGTATAAGATCATATTATTGTTTTAATTCAGAAATACATAAGAAAGAACTTTATGGCAATGTTGTAGAGATTAAAAAAGATGAGAGGAACAACTTTTTTAAAGAATCTAATATTAGTTACGCTTTAATATGCCCTGTAACTGCTAAAGAAAAATGGAACCAATATGGAGTTGAATTATCATCATTTTTGAACAGTCTTTCTAAGAAGGTACTAAAGAAGGAACCATATAAACCACAAAAAGAAGAGGAACTTAATAATATTAAAATTACTAAAGATTCTCATCATGCAGGGCAAAAATGTCCAGGAACATGTTATATAGGAAAGCGCGATAGGGAAATAGAAAGGCTTTTGTCAAGCGAAGAAGATTTTCCGTAGCAAACAAAGGAGGAAGGCAAAGGGAGGTTTATTAGGGTCTTGAATAGGGTCGCACCTTCATTTATCAATTATCAAATTTACCTCTCATGTATCCATCTAGTTTTATCCACATATAACATCGTCTTCTACTTCTAGAAGAAGGAATCAATCTGATTCATAAACAAAGTCAATAATTAAGTATTATGCCCAGAATCCACAAAACTCAGTGGCTGGCAACCTCCCGTCCGCTCCATTTTTTGTTAGCAGATTAATATGACTTTATACACCGTGCTTGTGCTGAAGCTGTTATTTAGGCAATTACCAGTTCTTCAACTTCATCAAGGTTGATTGTTTGTCTCGTCTGCCAAAGATTATAATTATTTTGCATTATCAACCAACTTTCGGGAGAACGTCCTAGTGTCTTTGAAAGACGCAGTGCCATTTCAGAACTGATGTTGCTTTGTCCTTTAATGAGCCGATTGAATGTAGAAGGAGCAACTTTGAGCTTTGCAGCTACGGTACGATAGCTTATTCCGAGAGGTTCAAGGTAAACTTCCCGTATAAACTCGCCTGGATGTGGTGGGTTATACATATTCATTAGTGATAATCCTCATAGTTGACAACATATACATCGCCATCTTGAAATTCAAAAGTGATACGCCAGTTTTTACTTACATCAATTGCCCATAATCCTTGCATCTTTCCCTTCAGTGGATGCAAACGAAATCCTGGCAAATCAACATCTACAAGCACGATTGCGGTATCCAGCGCTGCCAAACGCATTCTAATCTTTTGTTTATGAGCAGGTTGAATACCTGCAGCGCTACCCGTCTCAAAGAACTTTTGCAGTCCTTTGTGCTTGAACGGTTTGATCATACAAATAATTATAGAATATTTTGCGCAACACGCAACAGAAAATTTTTAAACATTCCGCTCAGCCTCGATGATCCCTCTGCGGTCTTATCGTAGTGTTCGATGCGATTTTAAAGAGTCACAGGGGGGGCAAAGAGGGGATCACATCTTAAATATTAAGTAACTGTTTCTTCAAATTTGTTATCTTATCACTCAGGTTTTTGTCTTTTTCTTCCAAATGCTGGATACATACGCCATGGATACTCAAGGGGATGTGTCACCGTCTTTCCACACGTATTTCTCTTTCAGAATGCACTGTACATTTCAAAAAGAAATGCCTATGGACAGCCATGTGGCATGTCTGCGAATTTGAAGGTGAAGGGCAAAATATCAAGGAGGTGAAATATGGCTGTTAGTGCAAGTGACATCAATGGCGTTAAGACGAAGCTTGTGGATGCAAGAACCGCACTTGTTACCATGCTTGGTGAGAGTGATAAGCAAAAACAATCGGTAATTACATTACATTTACACTCCTGATTCAGTGCCATAGTTCGAATCTCTCACTCCGATAAAATCAAATGTTATCCTTGTTTTTAAGTAACAACAGAGTTATAATTCGGTTGTTTTCTTCACAGGATTAAAAGCACATGATAAAAAATCCCGACCTATTAAAAAAATTTGAGGATGAATTTATCCGAAACGAAGGCAGGCTCAATTACCGTCAGTCCCTTAGACTCTTTACAGATATGTGGGAAGAGGGGGTGCGGCTTGGCATACTTCCCCCTAAAGACCCACTGGAAGGATTAGAGGTAGATATAAAGATCGCAAAGGTCTTGAATTCATGTTTGAAGAACTCCTCTCAAAAATAGGCGTATGCCTTAATAGACACAATCTCCCCTATATGATTATTGGCGGACAGGCGGTACTCCTTTACGGTGAGCCTCGCCTTACCAGAGATATAGACATAACCCTCGGCGTTAATATTGACCATCTTAATAAGCTTTTTGCAGTAGTAAAAGAGCTTTCATTAAAACCCATTCCAAAAGATAAGGATATAAATTCATTTGTCAAACAAACTATGGTATTGCCTACAATCGAAGAATCTACAGGTATAAGAGTGGATTTTATCTTCGCATTTACCCCTTATGAGATAAATGCAATAAAGAGGGTGAAAAAAGTAATAATAATGCGACAAGAGGTGGCGTTTGCCTCTCTAGAGGATCTGATCATACACAAAATTTTTGCAGGCAGACCAAGGGATCTGGAAGATGTAAAATCTATTATCATTAAAAACACTGGGATAGACAGCAAATATATACGGAATTGGCTGAAGGAGTTTGAGGTATCTGCAGAAGAAAAGAAGGATTTTTTAATTACTTTTGAAGAGATATTGAGTCAGATAAATTCATAAATTGTGATGCTTACCATATATACTATTGAAAAAGGTAGGGACGAACATCTGTTCGCCCATACCTTCAGAAAAAACAAGAAGCTATATTTGTAACAGTTCACCCCCACCTAAACCTCCCCCATCAAGGGGGAGGAATACAAGGGAATAATGAGTATTCCCCGCCCCTGGCGGGAGGGGTTAGGGGAGGGGGTGAACAGTTTCCTATATCCTATTCAGATCCTTTAAAAATACTGTTTGATACCCCAGAAGGCGGAACTCTTGCGGAACGCTTCATCAAGATCGATTTCGACAATTACACCCCATTCATATTCCGGAATCCAACACCAGGTTCCTATTACTGGCACACCCCGATAGTCTGGATAACCTGTAACATCGTACCCTTCAATTCCGCTTAAGCATTCGGCTATTCCCTTTGTCAACCTTCCTGACTTAGGATTAATCCCGTTGAGTTCCAAAGCGGTCCTGGTTTTTATTATTTCTTTCCTTTTAAGTTCGATTACAAATCGTGACTCAGTGATAAGAACCCCCTCAGAATTAATAAGATAGGTTTCCCCACTTTCACCAATCTCCATACTTTGCATGAGTTTATTCAACTCCATTCTATCAACCCGAAGAACCACTATACCTGCAAAAGACCCTGTGCTATCCTGGACTACAGAAGATACAAACAACGTAGGCACATTACGTTCGATCTTGCCGAACTCATTCAAAATCGGTGTAGTTGAGGGCATCACGTCACTCACAAAAACTCTGCGCTTTTTTGCTTCTACGAAATAGTCTTCCCCGGAAATATTCATATTTACCAGATTTTTTTCTGTCGATAACCTTACAATCCCGGCAGAGTCACAGATAAATATACCTTTATACCCATATTCATCTCTGATAAACTCCAAATAGTTGAGGGCATTTACAAATTCATCCACTGATGTAACACCCCTTATATAATGAAGAGTCTGCGGTTTACTGGCAATTGCCATGGCATTATTCTTATGCCCTTCCATGCACATCTTCAGCAAGTTGACTTGCCGGTGCATAAAACCCCGCAAATTTTTAATGGTGGTTTCCTGAAAAAATTTACGCACCTCATTACATGCCTCATCTATGTCAATTTCGGCAATAAGACCCCAATTAAGATACGGCAGCCACAACCAGTAACCAATCACACTGGCGCCTCGATAATCGAGGTAGCCTGTATCGTTGTACCCTTCTACCCCTTTCAAACATTGCTGAACCGCCTGTGTCAGATTTCCTGTCCTGGGATTTGTCATCTTCAACTCTAACGTTGCCCTTTTTTTTATAAGACCGCCTCGCTTAAGTTCATCTGTAAATCGGGATGAGGTTAGCATATACCCATCTTTGTTGATTAAATAAACCTCTCCTGTTTCCGTAGCTCTCATGGGTATTATTAATTTTATAACTTCATTTACATCGAGCCGAAAGACCAAAACCCCCAGGACATCCATTTTTTCATTCGTGACCTGGGTTGATACAAACATCGTAGGTAATCCCAACTCCAACTCCCCGGATTCGTTCTCGATGGGTACGGTAGAAGGCATGATGTCGGAAAAAAACGTTTTCCCCTTGATCGCCTCTTGAAAATATTGCGCAGAGGAAATATCCTTTCCGATATTATTTTTATCCGTCGAAACAATGATCGTACCCGACGGGTTTACAACAAAGACTTCCTTGTAATGATATATATTTTTCAGAAAAGTGAGATACTCAAGGGGTTTAGAAAAATCTGGCTCCAACTTCTCTCGAATTACTGAACTACGATAGGCAGGCAAATTATTGGCAGTAACCCTTATATCTTTCTTTCTGGCATCTACCCAGGCTGTTATAATCTCAGCCTGTTTTCGTGTAATACCCTGCAAATCCCTTCCAATACCCTCCCTAATGATACTGAGGGTATCAGGAAAGGCCATTTTAACAACACATATGGATAATAGGGAAAATGATACAAGTGTAGCTATAATTGATTTGGTTGTTTTAAACATTGCTCTTCCTCCTTTCGTTAGAATTTTGACAATAGTTCACCGCAAAGGCACAAAGAGCGCAAAGGTAGCATTTTTTAGCCAGAGGTAGAGACGACCCGGCGGGTCGTCTGTACAGATAAATATTTTTAAAAAACCTTTGTGATTTTGTTGTAGAAAATAATCTTTCTGTAAAGTATTTTCTCATTCCTCCCCCTTTCTCCCCCTCTGGAGGGGGACATGGAGGAGGGCGTCCTTTGCGCCTTTGCGGTGGGCTGACCTGTTACAAATTTTGGAACAAACTTCCCCTTTTTCACCCTATTAAAGATATCGTTAACTCAAATATTATACATTGGTTTTTTTTAAATTCAAAAGAATTAAGCATTTTAATACAAACACAATATTCAAAAGGATAAACCATAATCGTAACAGTTCAGGGACATGGGTTTCTGGCATAAACAACCCCCTAAATCCCCCTTTTCTAAGGGGGACTTAACGAAATCCCCCTTAACAAAGGTGGACAAAGGGGGTTGTATTCTGCATCCATTGTCAAGGTGGCTGAACTGTTACCCCTAATCCGAACTGGTCGGAAGTGTAAAACGAAAATTGCAAAGTTATTTTTGCATTTTTTAATTTACATTTTTCATTTTGCACTGATTTATTTGCTAAAAATGTTAAAACTCTTTTATTTAAGGATATTATTGTTTAACTTCCTTACGCCCTTTTTTATAAAGTTCAAGCCGCTCTTTGATTACCTTATCAAAACCATTATCGGTAGGTTTATAGTATTCCTTTCCCTGAAGTTCTTCGGGC
>Ga0209324_10001967_pt1 | contig 14223 bp, 13 predicted proteins | sample Rifsed19ft3_FD_184015 | JGI IMG/M metagenome (GOLD analysis project Ga0209324, IMG submission 184015) | Soil microbial communities from Rifle, Colorado, USA - sediment 19ft 3 (version 2) | ecosystem: Environmental > Terrestrial > Deep subsurface > Rock core/Sediment | place: Rifle, Colorado...
GAAACCACTGAAACCCGCCTGGAAGCTTTCATGTATCAGGCCAAGCAATACATGAAGAACAAAAAATAGATAGCTATATTTAACTCTGGATTTACCTCTGAACAGGTATAAAATCATGTTTACATGTCATCAATATAAGAATATAATTTTAATTGCATTTATTTTTAAAGATGGAAGATAACAATGGTTAAAATCAATGTATCGATTCCCGAAGATTTTCTTACAGAAATTGATAAGTATAAAAAAATCAAGAATATTACAAGGTCACAGTTTATAATCAATGCAGCAAAAAATTATTTCGATACTATTGAATCTGCGCTGGCATTAGAGCGTAAAAAAGATGCGGTAAGCAGATTGAAAAATACAAGGCAGGAGATAATGAAACTCATCTCAACAAAAAAAGAAATAGATGTGGTCGAAGAGTTGAGAAAAATGAGGACAGAACGCGGAAAAGAGATAGAAAAAAGAGTTATTGAAAAATAGATGGAGTTAACTGAATTTATAATCAAAGAAGATATCAAGAGAAAATATGTTCTTGATGCTTCGGTGGTCATAAAATGGTATTTTTTCGAAAATGAGTCTGACCTTGAGATTGCTGATTATATTCATGAAAAAGTTATTGGAGATGAAATCATTATTGCTTCACCGGATTTGATGGTTTATGAAGTTTTAAACTTTTTTATTTTTAAATTAAAAATCCCTTATAGCAAAATAGCCGATATTCTATCGGAATTAAACGATATTATTTTTATTATCAATACAGACATTTCGATTCAGAAGAAAGCTTTTAAAATATCGAGAAAAATCAAAAATCCTATTTATGACTCCTTATATCTGGCACTGTCGCAATCACTTGATTGTCCGCTGATAACGGCCGATAACAAATTGAAACAGGAAGCCGGGAAAGAAAATTATCCTGTTTTTCTGCTGCATGAATTTAAAAATCTGTATTAAAGTTTAAAAATTCCCATTATTAAGATATTATTATTCAAGATATTTTAATCATGAAATAACAGGTTTATTCCTATGAAGAAAAAAGGACTTTTTATAACCTTCGAAGGGCTCGACGGGTCGGGAAAAACTACCCAGATGGAGTTATTGAGAGATTATTTAAAAAACAGGGGATTTGATGTGGTTACCACTATAGAGCCCGGTGGAACGAAAATAGGTCAGAAAATCAGAAAGATCCTTCTGGATAAAGAAAATCATGATATATCTCCCAGAGCCGAAACACTTCTCTTTCTGGCTTCCAGGGCCGAACTGGTGTCAGAGGTAATACTGCCTGCTTTAAGGGAAGGAAAGATTGTGTTATGCGACAGATTTTTTGATTCGACCGTGGTGTATCAGGGTATAGCCAGGGGACTGGGAGGGAAAGAAATTCTGAAGATGAACCTGTGGGCAACGGGCAGAGTGGTTCCGGATATTACTTTTTTGCTGTCTGTAAGGGTAAGCAAAGGCAAGAAGAGAATGTATGATGCGGATAAAAAGACTGATAGGATCGAACTCGAAAAAGACAGCTTTAAGGAAAAGATATATAGAGGTTATCTGGATATCGCCAGGAATAATAAAGACAGGATTGTGATAGTTGATGGCGAGAACAGTATCGAGAATATCTCTGAAGAGATTAAAAACAAAGTTTGTGAATATCTTGAAAAAAAGAGATGAAAATACTGGAAAATATCGATTTCCTGACCGAAGAAAATATTAACCGGTCGAATATAAAGTTGCTTTCTAAAATGATAGAAAGCGACAATGTTTCACATGCATACCTTTTTAATGGAAATAATACCGAACTTCTATACAGACTTGCTCTTAGTTTTGCTGCTTCGGTAAACTGCCCGCAAAAGGGATGCGGTAATTGTATTGTCTGCAGGAATACAATAAAAGGTGTCTATCCAAATGTCCTGGTCATAGAACCCGAAGGAAACATTTTGAGGATAGAAGAAATCGCCAGACTGCAGAAGTTTATGGGACTAAGTTCTTACATTCCCGGTAAAAAAATATGCATCATCAAAGAATCCGAGCTTATGAACCAGGAAGCTGGCAACAGGCTGCTAAAGACTCTGGAAGACCCTCCCGATGAAGATAGTATTTTCTTGTTGCTTACAGAGGATATATCGGTAATGCTTCCCACTGTAGTATCCAGGTGCCTTGTCTATAATTGGAACTTTAAATTTGATGAAGATGCTCTGGGGAAAGCCGATTTTGAAATAATGGATAAATATCTGGATGAAGGAATCAAAAAAATCCTTAAAGGAGGTCCGGAAAGACACTCTGCAGCAGCCATGGACCTTACTTTAAGACTTGTCGAAATACTAAAAAAAATGGAAGCTGCCGTTAAAACGGATCTGGAGAAGGACTTTGTTGAAATAAGAAGAAGTGATTTCGAAAAAAGCGATATAAACAAATACATCGAGATATTAAAATCAAAACATAAAAGAAAAATAAGCAAGTTTCATAATTTGGGTATAAGCAGGGTTTTTGATATAATATCTGCCTGGCTCGAAGATATACTTGTGGTTAAATTGGGAGCCGCAGAGGAAGGCCTGAATTTTTCCAGGAATTATTCTTTTATAGGCAAGAATGTCGGGGGCGTCAGAATAGATAAAATTTTTAAATTGATAGAAACAGTTGAAGGAAATAGAGGCTATCTTAACTACTCTATTAATTCAGAATTGGCACTGGATAATATTTTCCTTCAATTTCAGAATATATATATTGATAAGAGGTGAAAGTCATGTCTTTAATTGTGGGTGTAATTTTTAGAAAAAATGATACGGTACATTACTTTGACCCTGCCGGAATAAAACTGGAAGTGGGAGATAAAGTGATTTGCCATATAGATGAAGAAACAAAGGAAATCGGCGAAGTAGCCGTACCCTCAGTGGATATAAGCGAAAGCGATATTACCAATCCCCTGAACAGAGTGATAAGAAAAGCCACATATTATGATTTGTCTGTCGATGAACTTAACCACGACAAAGAGGATAAAGGTTCAAAGAAATTCAATCAGCTTTCCAAGAAATACGATCTCAAGATGAAGCTGATAAGTGTTCATGTTATGTTCGATAAGACTAAGATGATATTTTACTTTACTTCCGAAAAAAGGGTGGACTTCAGAGAAATGGTAAAGGAACTCGCCACTTATTTTAAGATCAGGATAGAGCTGAGACAGATCGGTGTGAGAGATGAAGCAAAGATAGTGGGAGGACTTGGACCGTGTGGGATGAACCTTTGCTGCAAGAGTTTTTTGACAGATTTTGAGTCGATTTCCATAAAAATGGCAAAGGATCAGAATCTACCCTTGAATCCTTTTAAAATATCCGGAATATGCGGGAGACTTATGTGCTGTTTGAAATATGAGTATGATTCATACAGGGAGTTCATGGAAGTAGCGCCGGAAAGAGGAATAAAGGTAAAATGCAGTCTGGGCTGCGGCGGAGTCTGCGGATATGAACCTTTAAAAAAGTCTTTGATCGTGGAATTTGACAACGAGACCAGGAAATCCGTTCCTTTATCCGAAGTCGAGATAACTAACGAGAGGATAGAAATCAAGGGAGATACACGCGAAGAAGCCAGAAACCAGGAAGGCAAAGATAAGGTCGAAGGCGGAAGTGATTAGAAACCTTTTTTCCGATTTATAGGCCGATGTAGCTCAATTGGTAGAGCAGCTCATTCGTAATGAGCAGGTTATCGGTTCAAGTCCGGTCATCGGCTCCAATGAAAGAAAAAATAATGGTAATAAATGAATTAAAACAAAAAATCCAGGATTATGCACGCGGACTTGCGGGAATCGAATCGAATTTGAGTAACCTTGCTATCGAAGAACCAAAGAATGAACAGTTTGGCGATCTCTCGACCAATGCCGCAATGGTTCTGGCACCGATTCTAAAGAAAAATCCTTTTGAAATTGCTTCAAAGGTTGAAAAAGAATTGATTTCCAAATGGGATCAAATCAAAGATGTAAATATAGTAAAGCCGGGATTTATTAATTTTAATTTGAATGACGAATTTATTAAAGAAAACCTGAAGAGCATCATAGAAAGTAAGGAAAAATTCGGATCTAACCGGAACGGAAAAGGAGTAAGCGTACAGCTTGAATATGTAAGTTCCAATCCCACCGGCAGTCTTCATGTGGGGCACGGCAGGTGGGGAGCGCTGGGAGACAGTCTGGCAAATATTTATTCCGCAAACGGTTATGAGGTGTTCAGAGAATATTATGTCAATGATCACGGCACACAGGCGGAGAAATTCAGCGACTGCGCAAGGTGTTTATACTTGAAGCATTTTGGCAGGATTACCGAATATCCTGAAAACGGATATCCGGAAGAATCAGTATCCCTTGCAGTGGAGAAACTCATCAGCGAACACAACGGCCGGTTCATAGTAGAAAAAAATGGGGAAAAAGAGATAGAAGCAGAACCTTTTAAGAAAGAAATAATAAGGATAATGGTCTCTTCTATATGTGAGACCCTGGCTTTAATAGGTGTGGAGTATGACCAGTGGTTTTATGAAAGCTCATTGTATAAAAATTCTAATCTGGAAAAGTTACTCACCGACTTAAAAAATAAGGATATAGTCTACGAGGAAGACGGCGCTTTATGGTTCAGGGTTTCCAGGTATACGGAAGATAAAGACAGGGTGGTGATAAGAAAGGATGGAAAACCAAGTTACTTTGCCTCGGATATATTATATCTGATGAATAAGATAAAGAGGGGATACGATGAGTTGATTTATGTCCTGGGAGCGGATCATCATGGTTATGTGGACAGACTAAAAGCAATAGGCAAGGCGATGGATGTCGCAGAAGATAGAATGGTGATAATAATAGGACAGCTGGTGAATATCGTGGATAGAGGAAAGGTTTTGAAAATGTCCAGAAGAAAAGGGAAGATCTATACCTTGAGAGATTTGATAGAGGAAGTGGGGAAAGATGCAGTAAGGTATTTTTTCAGCATGAATTCCTTCGATACTCCCATGGACTTCGATATAAGCCTTGCCAAACAGAAATCGAACCAAAATCCTGTGTACTATGTACAATATGCACATGCGAGGATCGAAAGTATTTTAGAGAAGATAAGGGAGGCTAATCCGGTTAATATTAAAATGGATAGCTATGACCTTGATAAAATAGATATATCAAAAATTGAGTTTAAGAGTAAGAGCGAAAGACAGCTGGCAAAAATAATGATTTTATATCCGGATATGATTTATAACAGCTGCAGGAACAATGCTCCGTACCTTATTACGGGATATCTTTACAGATTGGCGACCGGGTTTCACTATTTCTATAATAATTTCAGAGTGGTAAACGATGACAGGGACAGAGTGGCAGTCGATGAGGACAGGTTTGTTTTGATTCTACTGGTAAGACAGGTACTCCGGAATGCCTTAAAACTGCTTGGCGTGAGCGCCCCTCAAAAAATGTAGCGTACAGAAATATCTTGATTAAATAATTTAATTGACTTTATAATCAATAAATATACCGAAAAACTTAAACTGGAGAGAAGATAAAAATGATACTTCCGATCACTGCAGAGATCAACCGGGAAGGGCATCTGGTCATAGGCGGTATTGATCTCGTGAAATTAAAAGAAAAATATGGGACTCCGCTATATATTATTGATATAGCCACCATAAAAGACCGGTGCAGGAGCTATAAGAAGAATTTTACTTTTGCCGATCTTGAAGTGGATATATCTTATGCTGCCAAAGCATTTATATGCACTGCAATGTGCCAGCTCATAGATAAGGAAGGTCTGGGAATAGATGTGGCTACGGGAGGAGAACTCTTTATAGCTTTAAACAGCGGCTTTCCTGCGGAAAAGATATATTTTCACGGAAATAACAAGTCATACGAAGAAATCAAGTATGGATTGGAAAGTAAAGTCGGACATTTCATGGTAGACAATTTCATTGAACTTCAAACACTTGGAGAATTATGCGAAAAAAATAAAATAAGGCAAAAGATTATGTTGAGGATAAACCCCGGTATAAAAGCCGGTACACATGAATATATTCAGACCGGTAAGATAGATTCCAAATTTGGTTTTGGCCTGCATAATGATGCGGCCGTGGAGGCGGTAAAAAAACTCGGCAAGTATAAATATCTGGATCTTACCGGAATCCATACCCATCTGGGTTCCCAGATATTCAATCTGTCTTGCTACAGCGAGCTCGTCGAAGTCATGATGAAGTTTATAAGAATGATAAGAGATAAGCTGGATATAAGTATAAAACGGATAAATATCGGCGGTGGGCTGGGAGTACAATATATTCCTGGAGAGAAACCCCCGGAGATAAAGGATCTGTCGAAATTAGTATATGACACGATAAAAAAATGTCAGAAAAAGTTCGATGTCAGACTTGATAAACTGCACCTGGAACCAGGGAGATCCATTATTGGGAATGCCGGCGTAACGCTGTATGAAGTCGGCGGGATCAAGGAAATAGATGGAGCAAAAAAATATATTTTAGTAGACGGAGGAATGTCTGATAATATAAGGCCCATGCTGTATCAGGCTAAATATGATGCATATATCGCAAATAAGATGGATGATGGAGGAGATAAATCAGCCAGCAGTAAAATGCATTACTCAATAGTTGGAAAACATTGCGATGGTGGGGATGTGATAATAAACGACATAAAGTTACTACAGGTTTCCAGTGGTGATTTTATTGTCGTGGCAACTACCGGCGCTTACTGTTATGCTCTGTCGAGCAATTATAACAGCCAGCCAAAAAGTGCAGTAGCAGCTGTGGAAAATGGTGATAGCTGGATCTGGATAAAAAGGCAAACTTATAAGGATTTGGTGATGAAAGATGTCGGATTATATAAAAAATAAGAATATAGAAGATATAAATATCGGAATGATAGGCTTCGGCTATATTGCCAGCGGTGTTTATTCCCTGATCCGGGAGCAGAAGGGTTATCTTGCAAAGAAGATAAAAAAGAACCTGAATATCGTAAGGATTGCCGAAAAGGATTTAAAGAAAATCGATTCTTCTTCTCTGGCGGGACTCAAGGATATAAAAATAAGCAGTGACGCCAATGATGTTTTGAGAGACGAGAATATCGATATTGTGGTTGAGCTTATCGGTGGAATAGATCCTGCCTATGATTATGTTTACAAAGCTCTGCGTTCGGGAAAATATGTGGTTACTGCAAATAAGGATCTCCTTGCCAACCGGGGAGGAGATTTACTTGCAGCAGCGGAAAAGAACAATGTGGATTTGTTGTTTGAAGCAAGCGTGGGCGGCGGTATACCAATAATAGAACCCCTTAAATCATCTCTGGCTTCGAATAACATTAATGAGATCATAGGGATAGTCAACGGAACCACAAATTATATCCTCACCCGGATGGAAAAAGATAACCTGTCATTTGATGATGCTCTTAAGAAAGCGCAGGAACTAGGATATGCGGAAAAATCGAATCCATCGTCGGATATAGAAGGTTATGATTCAGCCTGCAAGCTGGCAATCTTGAGTTCTATAGCTTTCAATTCAAGAGTCACACTAAACGATGTATATAAAGAGGGAATAACCGGTGTGTCATCCGATGATATAAGAAATGCGCTGGATATGGGTTATAGAATAAAGCTTCTTGCAATCGGAATTGAAGAAAACGGTGAAATAAGTGTAAGGGTCCACCCTGCCCTGATACCGGCAGATCATATACTTGCTTCAATCGAAAATACTTTCAATGCTGTTTATGTTTACGGCAATTATATCGGTGAGATGATGAGCTATGGAAGAGGCGCCGGGGATAAACCCACTGCAAGTTCCGTGGTAGGTGACATTATAAAAATTGCCCGCAACTTTGACCGCGAGAAAAAAGGGATAATCTATGGCTGCAGTTGTTTTGAAAATAAAAAGTTCAAATCAATCGATGATACCGTAAGTAAATTTTATATTCTTATGGATGTAGTGGATAAGCCCGGTGTCCTGGCCATGATTGCAGAAGTATTTGGTAAGAATCTGGTCAGTATCGAATCGATGGTGCAGAAACAGCGAGACACAGAGAAAAGTGCAAGGCTTATATTTATTACTCATGAAGTGGTCAATAAAAATTTATCTAAGTCTATAGAAGAGATGTCCAAACTTGACGTCGTGGATAAAGTCCTGAGCGTTATCAGGGTGGAAGATTTAAATTAATCGCAGAGCTATTTCTCAAGAGATAATTCTAATTGAATTTATATCTGGACATCAAAAAATAATATCAATCATCGTAATTCGGAGAAAAAATGTCTGAGTTATATTACAGAAGTACCAGAGGAGTCGATGGTCCCATAAGTTCATCCAGGGCAATAGTAAAGGGCATAGCTTCGGATGGAGGGCTTTACGTCCCCGTTGCAATTCCCCGGATCGATCTGTCTCTGGATAACCTTCTGAAGATGGACTATAAGGACCTTGCGTTATATATAATAAGCATGTTCTTTACCGACTTTACTGAAGAAGAACTCAAATATTGCATTAAAAAAGCTTACGACAGTAAATTCGATGATCCCGGGATCGCACCGCTTGTTGAAAAAGGCGGAGCTTTTTTTCTTGAGCTTTTTCACGGACCCACTCTTGCCTTCAAGGATATAGCCCTTGCTGTACTTCCGCACCTATTAAAAATAGCCGCAGCTAAGAATGATATCGATAAAGAGATAGTAATACTTACCGCTACTTCAGGTGATACCGGTAAAGCCGCACTGGAGGGTTTTGCCGATGTCGAAGGAACTAAGATAATCGTGTTCTTTCCTAAAGATGGAGTAAGCAAGATCCAGGAAAGGCATATGACCACCCAGAGAGGGAACAATACATACGTCGTGTCAATAGAGGGAAACTTTGATGATGCCCAGAGGGGAGTGAAGGAAATCTTTTCCGATGCAGCTTTTAACAGGATTTTGAATAACAATGGATGTATATTCTCCTCGGCAAATTCTATCAATATCGGAAGGCTCATACCGCAGGTGGTCTATTATGTGAATGCTTACCTGACTCTTATAAGGACGGGTAAAATAAACAGGGGAGAAATCATTAATATCGTGGTCCCGACTGGAAATTTTGGAAATATTCTGGCAGCATATTATTCGAAAAAAATAGGACTTCCGGTAGGCAGGCTCATATGCGCTTCCAATGAAAACAATGTGCTTTATGATTTTATAAATAGCGGGAAATATGATATGAAAAGGAAACTGATTGTTACCAGTTCTCCTTCGATGGATATTCTGGTTTCAAGCAACCTGGAACGTCTGCTTTATGATATCTCCGGTGGTGATTCGAATATATTGAACGATCTCATAGATAGCCTGAATAAAAAAGGAGAGTTTGAAATAACTGCCGGTATGAAGAATAAGATGGCTGATTTTTACGGGGGCTTTGCAACAGACAGGGAAACATTTGAGACAATAAAATATTTATTTTCCAGTTTTGATTATCTGATAGATACTCACACTGCCGTAGGATATAATGTCTACCAGAAATATGTGGAAAAAAGCGGCGATATGTCTAAAACTGTCATTTCTTCTACAGCGAGTCCTTTTAAGTTCCCAGGCAGTGTGGCAAAGGCAATAGATGCGAAATATAACGATATGGATGAATTTTCATTGATAAAAGTGATTTCAAAGATCTCAGGGTTAAAAGTTCCTCCTGCTTTAAAGGATCTTGAAAGGAGAGAGATCCTTCACAAAACTGTTTGCAGAACGGACCAGATGATGGACGTCATATCCGATATTCTTGGAATTTAAAAATATATGAAATATATAATAATACTAATAGATGGAATGGCAGATTACAGGATTGCAGAACTGGGCGACAGGACCCCTCTGCAATATGCGAAGACTCCATTTATGGATAATATTGCCAAAAATAGTGAAATTGGTACGGCAAGGACAATTCCGGAAGGAATGGCCCCGGGAAGCGATATAGCTAATTTATCCTTACTTGGGTATGATCCGAGAAAATATCATACGGGACGTTCGTCTCTCGAAGCGGTAAGTATGGACATCGATTTTTCGGAAAAAGATGCAGTTTTCAGATGCAACCTTGTCACATTATCCGAAGAGGATAATTATGCCGATAAGACTATGCTGGATTATAGTGCAGGAGAAATCTCTACTGAAGATTCCGGGAAACTTATCGAATTTATTGACAGTAAGTTCGGAACCGAAAAAATAAAGTTTTACCCGGGAGTCAGCTACAGACACATAATAGTATGGAAAGAGGGTAAGGGTGGAAATATTCTTACTCCCCCTCATGATATACTGGGTAAAAAAATTACAAAATTCCTTCCCGCAGGTCCGGACAGCGGTGTACTTTTGAATATGATGGCAAGGAGCAGCAACCTGCTGAGTGGACATGCCCTGAATAAAAGGCGAATAAAAAAAGGCTTGAATCCTGCAAACTCGATATGGATATGGGGAGAAGGCAAGAAGCTTACACTGGATAATTTTTATAAAAAATATAAATTAAGGGGTTCGATAATATCTGCCGTTGACCTTTTAAAAGGTATTGGTATTTTAGCTGGACTTGAACCGATTAAAGTAAAGGGTGCCACCGGAACCATTCTCACCAATTTCAGGGGCAAAGCGAATGCGGCAATAAACGAGCTTAAAGGCGGAAAAGATTTCGTATATCTGCACCTGGAAGCTACGGATGAATGCAGTCATCATGGAGACATAAGCGGTAAAGTAAAGGCAATTGAGATAATTGACAGGGAAGTCATAGGACCTATAAAAGAGGCTATGGATAAACAGGGCAACCATTACAGGATGATGATACTTCCCGATCACTGTACTCCCATATCAGTAAGAACCCATACCTCCGAACCGGTACCGTTTATGATTTATGACAGTCTTAGCAAAACAGACAACAAAATACAAAAATTCGATGAGTTTTCAGCAAAAGAAAGCGGTCTGTATTTTGACAAAGGATACGAGCTGGCAGATTATTTCTTTAAGCAAAAGAGTTAATCAAAAGCAAGAGTTATATGATTAGATTCTGATTTATTTATAAGGTGATAAAGAATGGGTTAATACTCATTAACCTGATAATTCTTTATTAATGTCATCATCAATAAGCTCCAGGGAATCTTCACCATAGACATCATATCTTCTGCCCTTCCAGTATACCCCTTCGCCAAATTTAGTCTGAAAAACGGAATTGATACAGATGAGTATCACATATATCATTGAAAATGGATGAAGAAACGCATCGAATACCCTGTTTTTGACCCTGATGGCAAGTATGATCCTCATAACAAGGAGGAAAAAGATTTGCAGGACAATGAGGTCTATTATAATTCCCGGCCAGTCAAAAAATAAAATCCCCACAGGCAGCAGTATAAATGGCATTAAAAATAACACTGTAATGAGCAGAATAACTATTATCATAGTGAATAGTTTAAAGTCAAAGGCTGCAAACATGAATTTTGAAAATCCCCTTATTAAGTCTTTGAAGTTTCTATACATTCTGCAGTTTATATTCTTGCTCCCATCGAATACCATAAACTTATATCCATGTTTTTTTACCATCTTTGATATATGGATATCTTCCAGGATTTTATTTTTTATGGACTTATGCCCTCCGATTTTTCTGTAAACTTCTTTCTTAAATAATAAAAATTGTCCGTTCGCGGTGCTGAACAACGGATTTCTTGATTTGTTTATAAGATACAGAGGAAGCAGAGCCATGATCCCAAAATGGACCCATATGATCAATAATCTTTCGTGAATCGTTACCATTATCTGTCTTGGAATTGAGGAAAGAGCATCCAGTTTGTTTGAGATAAGACACCCGATTGAGCTGGAGATCGAATTTTCAAAATGTAATGTATCGGCATCGGTAAAGATCAAATATTTGCCTTTTGCATATTTCGATAACTGCCAGCATGCGTAACATTTTCCCAGCCATCCTTTTTTCAGAGGTTTACCTGCAATCAGTCTTATTCTTTTATCTTTTTCAGCCAGTTTTTTTACCGAAATCGAGGTGCCGTCGTCGGAATTATCATCCAGTACCAGTATTTCGATATTTGGATAATCCTGTTTAAGCAGGGACCTCAAACATCTTTTAATATTTTCTGCTTCATTTCTTGCAGGAATCATTATCGATACAAGCGGAGGATTTTTTTTGAAAGATTCCGGAAGGCAGTAGTTTGCCGTATTTTTAAATACAATATTATTGATAATAAAATTAATCAGAAAGATCCCCAGAATGGCAGTTATAATATATTGGTATATTATGAATATGTTCACTTATCAAAACTCACATGTTAAAAATTGTTATACAATCTTAAGGTATGTAATTATAAAATACAAGTAAAGCAGGATAATTGATATAATTATAAAATATCATTTATTTATTATAGACTTAAGTTTTATTAAATGGATTCGATTAATTTTCCTAAAAACTTTCTTTTTGGATCAGCGACCTCTGCTTTTCAGATCGAGGGTGCGGGCCAGACCGAATGGAAAAACTTTACGGGGGCTGATGGTACTAAACTCGATGTCGCAATAGATCATTACCGAAAATATAAAGAAGACCTCCGGTATATACTATATCTGGGGAATGCTTACAGGTTCAGTATGGATTGGTCCAGGCTGCAGAAAGAAGCTTTTGGCCCCCTGGAAAGCGAAGCCGCCGCTCATTATAAGGAAATATTCGAGACCCTTAAGAAAGAAAACAAAAAAACTATGCTGGTCCTTAATCATTTTTCTAATCCATTATGGCTCACAGGTATCGGAGGATGGACAGCCCGGCTGTCCGTAGAAATCTATTTTGATTATGTAAAAAAAGTACTTCATTTATTTTCGGATTATATCGATTATATCAATACATTCAATGAGCCCAGCGCATATGCCACTTTGGCATATATTCTAAAAGAATTTCCTCCTAAAAGATTTAGTCCTCACCTTAGAAACAGGGTATTAAAAAATATGCGTAAGGCACATGGAATAGTATATGATTATATTAAAGAAAAATATCCACATATAAATGTTGGCATATCGCAGGTATCAATGTTCCTTCAGCCTTTACGAAAGAATTCTTTATGGCAAAATTTTCTAAGGTGGTTTATGGATTATCTTATGTTTGAGCATGTTCATGAGATGTTCGCAAAAGGTGGGAAGATAGATTATATAGGATTCAGCTATTACGGAAGAATACTTATATCTAAATCTCCGATTATTGCATACGAAGAGGGAGGCAGGAAGTTACTGGAAAGCATGGGTCTAAAGTATGACGATATGTGGGAAATATATCCGCCCGGTATTTATGAACTTATTAAAAAATTTCATGCCAAGTACGGGAAACCAATAATCATCACAGAAAATGGGATCTGTACGAATAATGATGAATTAAGGGTAGAGAGCATTTATGACCACCTGTATCAGATAAAAAAAGCTATAGATGAAGGGATAGATGTCAGAGGCTATTTCCACTGGTCGACCTTTGATAATTACGAACTTGCGCATGGGCCATCCAGAAGATTTGGTCTTGTATCGATCGATTATAATTCACCCTGTCTGGAAAGAAAAATTAAAAGATCCGGAGAATATTACCATAAGATTTCAAATTCCAATCAATTGCTGAAATATTAAGAAATGACAATCATACAAATCATTTGAAGCTATTCTATAATTATTATAATATTGCTAGAATAAAGCAGATTTATTTTACGTTTTTTTAAAAGAATCATTTGTTACAGAGAGTATTTTATGAACGGCACGGACGAAAAGAAAGCGAGTATACTGGCATGGGCCTCACTTATCGTTGGTATAATCTCTCTGGTTTCTTTTTTAGGTGCTTTTATTCTTGGTCCTGCGGCAGCTATATGTGGAATCATTGACATTATCAGGATAAAAATGGGCAAGGCTGGTGAAAATGGAAGGGGTATGGATATTTTTGGAATAATTCTCGGTATAGCAGCCACAGTAATGATGTTTATCATGGTTTTTCTGGGAATGGTTAATTATGGATTGAGATATGGTTTCTAAGATTTCTTTATTTTTTATTAAATAGTTGTTAGGAGATTTATTTTGGCCGGTCGAAATGTGTGGAAAATAGTGAGTATTGCTCTTATTTGTATCTTTGTATTGTTTATGTTTTTGGTAGGCTGTTTCTTAATAAGTTTCTTTGGCGGGGGTTTTGGCCGCACTTCCTACAGTGCTGGCGAATCGGTTTACGAGATAAGACTGGAAGGTGTTATTTCCGCAGAACAATATTCGGGTCTATTAG
>Ga0209324_10001969_pt1 | contig 14212 bp, 21 predicted proteins | sample Rifsed19ft3_FD_184015 | JGI IMG/M metagenome (GOLD analysis project Ga0209324, IMG submission 184015) | Soil microbial communities from Rifle, Colorado, USA - sediment 19ft 3 (version 2) | ecosystem: Environmental > Terrestrial > Deep subsurface > Rock core/Sediment | place: Rifle, Colorado...
ATACCCTTCCCCGCCGCAAATGAGAACCCGTTTGCCCAATGTAAAGTTCTTTCATGCACATCTCCTTTTGTTTCTTTTCTCCGCTAGAGAGATTTAATTTTTGTTATAGTTGTTATTAATTGTTTACTTAAAGTAATTGTTTTGCTGGTATTTCAATATGGTGAACTTTGTATCTATCCCAAGGTGTATCAAATGGCAATATTTCAAACCTTGATCCATCAGGTAACAAAAGTATATCTTTTTCTTGAATTAATTCACTTGTAACATGTTCACAGAAAAATTTGTTGGTTGCTTCAGGAATAGCTCCTGTTGTCTGGTAGCGATACCGTGAAGATCCTAAACTAGATACTCTCATTTTTCTTGTGAAAGCCAAAATTTCCTGATATACAGGTTGCCCCGCAGCAGACCGGGCCAGGATTTCAAGATTAGCTACTGTAGCTTCATCGGTAAACCCAGAAGAGGTAATGGTTGTTACATCTGAAAATAAATTAGTTGACTCTTTAAATCCGGCAGCCAGGAAAGTAAAATTTTCGGTGGTTGAAATTCCACTTACTGTACCAATAATAGTAATTGTTCCAGAATTATTTGTTCCACCTGAAATTTTTAAGAGTAACTTAACTGCTACACCAGAGGGTTGTCGATCTAAAGACATAGAAGTTCTAACACTGTCCTGAATCCTCAGAACATCGGTAAGACGACGAACATCTACACTGGTTGGTAAAAGATTTCGGAAGCTCATAATTTCTTCCAATCAAAATATTGAACTTGTCCCCCGGTTACCTCTCCTGGCTCGATTTAGAATTTGCCACAAAGCTTCATCTGCTTCTGGAGGAAGAGAAGGGGGATAATTCTTTTCAAGGTTTTCTAAAATCTTTAAGAATTTCTTTTGATCTCCAATCCAATCTTGAAGCAAGCTTCTAGCTGGTTGGTGGCAAAGAGGAGGTTCACTGCAACCACAAATATTGCTTTGTTTTAATTCTTTTTCTAATGGTCCAGTACAATCACATCCTGTAAAATCTTGAATAAAGTCCAATTTTAGCTCCTGATTAATCCTCTTTTCCAAGCTTTGCATTGAGACCTTCTGCGAATAGCCTGAGCAATCTTGGCTGTTTTGTCTGGATCTTTAGAATTGATTCCTTTTCCATGAACAGAATATTGAATAGTAAATTCATCTATTCCGTTTATTGTAAATCCGGATAGAGCAAATCTGTTAATTAATTCAAAATCATTTAAGGACCTTAAACCTTCATTGAATAATCCAGCGTGTTCAAAACATTTTTTTCTAATAAGAAAACATGGCAATGGAGCTATACTATCCCAAAAAATTCTTTCTGGTTGATAGTATTGTCCAGGAAGAATTCCTTTCCATTTTCCATTTGAAAGTTCTTCTATCCATATCTCTGCTCTAGTAACATTACACTCTTTGCTTTTAATTCCCCATCCTTTTGAAAAGACAATATCTGTTTTTAAGTTTTTGCTCATATACTTTACAAGATATTTGAGATGTTCAGGTAAATAAATATCATCATCATCACAAAAAGCAATAAACTTCCCTCTTGCTATTTTTATCCCCTCATTTCTTGCGGCAGAAGCTCCTCTGTATTTTTTAAATTTACTAATTAAAACAAAATTAGTAAATTTATAAGCAGAAAATAATTCTCTAGTTAGTTTCATCCATAGATCAGGATCCCCATCAAAATAAACTAAGATTTCAAAATCCTGGTAAGTCTGATCCAAGACTGATTGAATAGACAGTCTTGGATCACGGTCGCATGTTGGGATTACAACACTCACTTCTGGGTTTGGCATTTCTATTAATCTTCGGGTTTGGGTTCCCCAAAAATAGTTTGATTAGGAGTTCCATCTGGTTTTAAAACATCAATCTTAGAAATTTTACGAAAAGGGATATAACTATCTCCTCCTCCTGGGCCTTTAGCCCGATCCCGAAAATCACGGATTTTTCCTGTTTCTATTCCTTTAATTATTGTCTTTCCATCTGCATGAGAGATTTCAATGTCATCAGTTGCCAAAGTGCTTTCTCCTTTAGTTAATTTGAATTATTTCTGGGTGGCACTCTACACAAAATTCCCTCCACCATCCAGAAGGATCAAGCTTCCACTCAAGCTTATCTTTTCCGCACATTGGACAGGCCCGAGGAGGATGAGAAGGTTTAGGATTAAATTCTTCTTTAACTTCTTCGTAAGATCCATAAGTAATGTCACTCAAATTATTTTTCTTCCTCCTCTATTTTAATTTTGGTATTTACAAATTCTTCCAGGCTTTTGAAAGAATTGTCGTCAATGTAAAAACAACAAACAGGCTTTCCCTTTCCCTGCCAAATTTCGTTATAAGAAATACCATACATTGCTAAAACAAACTGAATTAATCTTAACTGTTGTGACCAACTAGATTCATAACCACCTGATAAACGAGCAGTATGAATAATAATATAAAAATTTTGTTTTTTTAATAATTGCATATATTCAATTACATCAGGCAGAGGAAGTCCAATTTCAGGAAACTTGTTATAAAATAAAGTTCCATCTAAATCTACCCCGACGGTCTTCTTGCATTTCCCCGCCTTTTTATGTGCTGGACAATTTGAAAAATTTGTGATCTCACAAACTATACTACTATTCGTTTTGATTAGCAATCCTTCTAACACTTCTTGTACTCATCCCTAAAATTTTTGCTGCTTGAGTTCTATTTCCTTCTACTGACCCAAGTGTATCTATAATCTTTTCTTTTTCGTGCATGGGTGGTCTTCCTCTGGGCCAGCTACTTCTTTTAGATTCCTTCTCTTGAAGTTCCTGAACTTGTTCCTGAAGTTCTGTAATCTGATCCTCAAAATCCCTTGCTAAATTAAAAACTACATTCATTATCATTTTGTTGAAAACAAGAGGTTCCTCCTGATCATATTGATTATTAGACATTGAAATTTCTCCTTATAGTTACTTATTTCATAACATTTCCTTTCTCAGGTGCTTTTATCCTGGTGACTTTCCTCTAAAATAGGTTCTAAGGTGTGGATGTTTGCGAACTCCATCTGTCATGCACCAATCAACAAGATTCTTAAAGTTTGAATGTCCTTTATTTAAATTGCATGGTTCAGGAAAGGCTTTTCTCAAATCAGAATGATGATGCCACATATCAAGAACTATGTCTGGTACTTTTTTATCTATTTTTTTATATTCTACCATAGGTATTCCATGGCCAACTATATGAGATTCAATAGAAACTGCTTTAGCTCCACAAATTTTACAATACTCTTCAAAATCTCTATCTTCTTTTGGGTATTGTACAATACTTCTTTTTTTAGGATTAAAAGGAACCCCATAATATTCTGCAATTGCTTTCCAACGATGAATTCCCTCAGTTTTGAAGAAATCAAGTAGATTTGCATACATACCTGAATTACAAAGTAAATTTAATGGTTCTTCAAAAGCTTCTTGGAGTCCTTTAGATGCCCAATAAATCTTTAAAGCCAAAGGAGGAAGCATTTCTGGTAAACGTGTATATTCTTCCCATTCTAATTGATGTTCGTTTTCTACATGATCTTTAGTAACTTCCTCAAATCCTTTACCACAATATTTGCAATAATCCAAGCCAGGTCCTTCTAACTCTTCAATATCTTCAAACATAATTACCTCAATATTTTCCTCTTCAACTGAAAAATAATTTGCTTGTGGTTTCTGCCCAAAAACTTGAATTATAGAAAACCCCATTCTTATTAAAGCTTCACAAGTTCGTTCATCCCTTGTTTCAACAATTCCATCTGAAGGCAGAATAACTCTTTCATGATATGTTGGAACACATTTTTGTCGGACATGATTAGGGTATTTAATATCAAAATTTGGTGGGGCCATAAGCTTCCACTTCATTAATTTTCATCCTCAACCAAGATTTCATCTTTTCTGTTTTTTAAGATGTCCTGATAAATTAATTTATCTACGATAGAATATTGTCCATCAAGTGTATAGAATAAGTGTGGGACTATGTCTTTATGATTCTTTTGAACCCATAAAGCAAACGCTTTTCGATTGTCTTTAGGAGCATGTTCAAATGCAAGATCTACTTCTTTATGAACTTTTTCAAAAAGCTCATCAATTTCTTGTACCCAAGATTTAACTCGGGGGTGGAATTCATCTGGAAGAAGCTCATATAAAGTATTTAAAGTATGGTTTTCATGAGCTACTAAAACTTTTTTGAAAGTCAGCCCACAAATCAATTTATGAAGTTCTAAATAACGATCTCCTTTGAATTTGAAACGAGATCCATCAGAGAATTCTGCTACATATCCTTCTTCATTTACTGGGAGGTAATTCATTTCTTCAATGATATCAGTAACTTTATTAAACGTGTAAGTTTTGGGTAAAGAAAAACCATATTGATCACTCAAAGTAATTAGATTTGGATAAAATAGTAAGTATTTACCAGTAAACCGATTCCTAGCAGCTAAAAGAACTAGGTCTTCTTTTCCCTGATAGTCAAGCACTACGCGATAGTTAGGGTTTACCCCCTCAAAGAGAAGAGTTAATTCTTCTGGTAAACCAGTTAAATCATAGTTTTTATTTAAGTATTTAGTAGCCCATTCTGCTTGAGGAGAAAAGAAAGTTCCTCGGGTGGAGATTACATGTTTTCCATTTTTACGAAATAGCAGGCAAAGAAATCCGTCAACTTTCTCTGTTACAGTAACAATATGGCTTTGTAAGGAAGATCTTCTTCCTTCTTGAAGCCACAAAAACATTTTTGGAAAAGGAAGGGCAATTATGTTTTTGTTTTGATCTACAATTAAACCTCTGCAATTTAAAGTTTCCTCACACCAAAAATTTTCATATTGGGTTTTGTTGGTATAGTTATAAATAGAAAAGTTTGTTTCTTTATCTGTAACTTTACTAATATAGTTCTGCTTAACCAATTCTTCTATTTTAAGCCAATTGAAATTCATAGAAATTTAAATCCTTCCAACTTTCCAAGAACAAATTGTTGGTTACGAAGAGAAGTTTCTATCAGCATTTTCCACAAAGAGGAATTTCATTGAATCTTCCCTCTTTAAATTTTCTTCTGAGTTCTTGATATTTTTTTCCATTCCATACTTCATAGACACTTTCTTTGTTTAAGTCCCCCAAAACTAAAAAGGGATCATAGGATCTACAACAATGAACAACCCAACCATTTTGATGTACGGTCATATCAGTCCAGGGCTTCTTGCAATTGAACCGTCTTGGAGGAGTTTTTCCACCAAGGTCGGGAACTTCCCCACCAAAGGTAGAATACTGCTTAAAAAGAATTTCAAATGAGCCTCTGTTTTTAAATTTAGAGAATGTTTTTTCAATGTTTTCTAATTGATTTTGGTTTCTTGTCATGATTATAGATTGTAACTGAACATGGATTTTGTTTTTTCTTAAACCCCACTCAGATAAAAAATCAAATGTGTTATATAATACTTCCTCAAATCTTGCTCCTTTGCGATAAAATTCGTATACATCTTTATTTATTCCATCTAATGCTATTGTTAATTCATTAAGCTTACTATTTAATATTTCATCTCGTCTTTTCTTCAAAAGAATTCCATTGGTACTAATTGAAGTTCTAATTCCTGCTTTAGAAATTAAAGCAACCATCTCAAAAATTTTTTCATTAAGTAGGGGTTCCCCAATTTGGTGGGCATAAGAAGTACGCACCCCTTTTTCTTTTAATTCATCTGTTATTTTTTTAACTAAATTAAGATCCATAAAGCCTTTGGGCCGCTTCATCTTTGAGTAAACACACATAGGACAATTACCAATTTGGCAAACATTATTTCCTTCAAGATCTATATGTGTTGGGTAGGGTTGGAAAATCATGAATAAATTATATCACTATTTGCTGTTTTTGGGTTATTTTTTTTAAACGGAAGTTCACCAATTGCCCCAAACCCCCCCACTTTTTTGTGCCCACCTCCATTTGTCCCGTATTTTTCCCCCATTTTTTTACAAAGATCTCCAACATTTATTCCTTCTTTAGTAGTATAAACCCCAATCTGCCAATTATTTTCTCCCAAATATTCATAACTTAAACAAAGATCATATTTCTTAATTCTGTCACCAAAGAGAAAACTACCAAATTTATATAAGCCACAAGCAAATGCTTTATAACCAGCAAACTCTGTTTCCCACCCATAATTTTCAGCATATTCCTCACAAATAGATTTTCGATATTTTACACAAATCTTTCCGGTATCTACAATCTTTTTTACTATTGAAACTTCTCTAGGATCTAGTAGTTGCTTCCACAGATTTGAAGTAGGAGAAGTATCTTCTAATCTTAACCCTTCAATAAAAGGGATAGATGCAGGAAATTTTAAATTGAACACATCAAAATCTGAAATTAATTTTATTGTAGTAGGAATTGGTTCATCAGGGAAATAAAATTTCCAGGCAAGTAAACATCCCGCTTCACCTATTTTCCTGATTCCATCTAATTCTCTGCTATATTTATATTCCATGGCTGTAATATGATGATCTAAATGTATGACAGATCCATCTTGAATCCTTTCAAATACTTGATCCATTACTTCCGGTTTTAAACTAAAGTCAACAATAATTAAAGAATCTCCTGATTGAATATATTCAATAGGAACAGGATCTTTGTAATCAAGTTCATGAAACATTCCTTGACCGGGAAATTTCCGATTAACAACTGCTGCTGCACATCTTCCGTCCGTGTCTGCGTGATAAAAAATATGAATCAAATCTAATTCTCCTTTTATAATTTCTATATAAGTCACTTGAACAAATCAATTAAATCAGATTTGTTTGATATTTAAATTTCTTGTCCTCCCATAATTTTCTAATTTTTGTTGACAAACATTGATATATCTAGCAAAACATCACTGTTTTAGCTTTTTCTAGCAACCTGCAATGTTTTGGGTTTGAAGAAGAAGGCTCCTCTTTTATTCTTGGGAAAGCTAGATATCCGGTTGACCAGATGGATTTGATTCTCTTCTTCCACCTTCCTTTGACTAGAACAATATCTCCTTTCCGAAAACCATCTAACTCTTTGTTGACTTGATATTTTACTCTTCCTTTTCCTTTTTGAGAACAACTGTAATATTGCTTCCTTGTTTGCTTCGAAAGAAAACTCACATCGAAACAGTTGCTTGTATCAGAGTCAACAATTTCTCTGCTTTCTATTGTTGCTAAACACAAAGCATCGTTAGTGTGACTCTTCTCCAATCCTAAAATCTTTCGGTAATCATGAGTTTCGTAACCAAATCTCTTTTCTACAGAAGAAATCTTATCAAGTAGAAAGTGCATGTGAGATTTTCCTTGCATTGTTCTTTGAGCTATTTTATCTTTGAAGCCATTTTCTCCTTTAATGTTTAAAGTTACTTTACCTTTGTGAAGCTTGTCATGGCAGGCATCACAAAGTGTTGTTAGATTCTTGATGGTGCCTTTCCCTCCATCATTACGAGGAACAATATGATGAGCCTCAAGTCTTATATTTTTCTTGCTGCAAATCTTACACTGAAACTCATCTCGTATCAAACAAGCCAATCGTAAATTTGGATGCAATCGATTGCTTTCTTGATAGGCTTTACCACTCAAATTAGGGTTATTCAAAGCAGCAATATCAATCTGAACATCTTCGATTACTATTTTAGAGACAGGTAAAGGCAGTTTATTAACAACCCTAAAAACTTCTTCTACGTTGGCTTTGATAGAAGGTAATAATCTACCTGATCTTTTTGAAGAAGATCGGTTTAGGAATCTTGGCTTTCGATACCATTTTCGGTTTCTTCTTGATCTTCTATGTTCTCTTCGAGAATCCATCTTCTCTTTAATATCTTTGCGATGATGAATAACACCACAAATTAAAACTTTACTGTTTGCCACAGCACAATATCCTGTTTCATGGCTTCCTTTGTCAATCCCAAGAATTACTTCTTGAGTATTACTTTCACATTGCCAATTAAGTTGAATAGTAAAAGGAGCTCGTTTGATAACTCTAGCTTTATCTGCCTTCAAAAGTTTTCTGGCTTTTGCAGGCTTACAAGGCATCAATTTTGAACCATCTTTGTTTAAAACATACACAAGTTTCATAAAACCTCAAAGTGAGAGTTTTTGTTGTCTTTATGACCAGGAACTCCCAAAACCTGTAAGATGCTCCTTGGGGTTGTTAAAAGAGCTTTTTAGATCTAACTCACCTTCAGCTTTCGCTTACCCTTAAAGCTAGATGATAGAGCTTCAAACTGGAACAACATTCAAAGGTATCCTGACTCTTCTAACTGCTACTTAGAATTAATCTAAGTCCCCTGGGGATTCCATGAATTGTCATAAAAAGCACAACTTTTAGGAACCCTTTCAATTGCTTCAATAGTTTGTTGTGTAGCAGATCCAGGGCTATGTATTGCATATTTCAAAAATTCTGGGATCTTACTTTGATCTTCTTTCTTCTCCAGGCAATTTTTCAATTCCCTAGAAAAAGAAAAATATGTCCTTGGAATTAATCTTCCTGAAGAGTTAAATTTCTTGGATTCCTCACAAGTATCTACAATAATAGTTGGCTTTCTGCACAACATAGATTCAATAGCACAAGAAGAAGTAGTAGTAATTACTACTTTGGCTTCTTTGATTAATTCAGTTGCAGTAAAGTGATTTAGAAGCTTGATTCTCTTGTTAGGAAACATTTTAAGATGAATTAAATTTTGTTTTAAGGAATATTTCTTGTCTGCTTGAACTGGATGATCTTTAAAAACAAAAATCTCACTTTCAAAATCATGATAGATCTGACGAAAATCAATATTAGATAACCAATCTTGTGGGGCTCCGCCTAAAAATAAAATATATCTAGCCAGAGGAAGTGCAGTTGAAGTACACCAATCCCAAGCTGGATTGCCAGTAATAATAATTCTATCTTCTGGAAATCCATTATGCAAGAGCTTTTCTTTATAATGCTTTCCCCAAACCAAAAACCAGGGAATCATGCTTTTAGAAGATGTAGGAAGAGAAGCAGGAGAATTTCCTTTCCCCCGAAGAGCGCTAAAGGCATCCTGGAAGGTGAAAATCTTCCCGGCCCAGGGAGAAAGATCTAAGGCGCGGGTGGTTTCCTTCCAGACATCGGTAGCATGTTTAAGAGGAAGAAGAAGATCAGGCTGAGAGGTCGTAAATGCCCTCCAAATTGAGGAGTAATCCTTTTTCTTGGTCAGGCCTTGGTAATCCCCTTCGATTACATTCCAGCCCTGTTCTTGCCAATTTTTAAGGGTATTTTGGTCATAAGAAAGTTCTGCATCCTGAAAGATCCAGAACCAAAGCTTGTGGCCTCCTAAGCACAAACCTTCCCAAACAGGTTTAAGATTTTCAAGATGGGTTCGTCGCACAGATTGAATCAAAAGATTCAAAAAGCTTCCCTCTTCTCAATTCTTTCAATTACTTCCACTACCCTTTGTGTAGCTTTTCCATCATTTAAATATGCCACTGAATTTAGAAAAGCAGGAATCTTGCTTCGATCTTCTTCACCTTTGAGGCATTGAGAAAGCTCCTTTCCAAATCTTCCATAATCAGGTTTGGTTAAAAGTCTTCCACAGGTCTCAAATTTCCTGGTATTATCTCCTACGTCCAAAATAATAGTTGGTTTATTTAATAACATTGCGTCAATTCCACAAGTTGAAGTAGATGAAATAACAATTTTTGCACAACGTATTAACTTTTGAATTGGAGCGTCATAAGTAATTTTAGTTCTTGGTTTTCCAGCTAACATACAAGTGTTTTGAAAGAGACGTTGGTGATTAGGATGCTCTTTAAATATCCAAGAAAGCTTAGGAAAATCTTTATAGATTTTATCTATTCGGAGAGATTTTAAATAATCAATTCCAGTTCCAGCAATAAATAGTACGTAGCCTTGATCTTCTACTTGAGCTTGAAAATATTTATCCCAATTAGGATTTCCTGTAATAGGCATTCGTTCCTTGGGAAACATATAAGCTGCATTACGAGCTACTTGTTGGCTGCCCCAGCATAGATGCCAATCTGTGTACCATCCACCTTCCCTTTGAATATCTTTATAAGCCTCTTCTGTTAATCCTCCAAAGGAGTTCTGAATAGAAACAATTGGGATCTTGGGAAAATGTGGGCGGAAATTTTTATACATTTTAATCCAGGAATAAATGGCAGGTTCCATAGGCAAAAGAATATCTGGCTTGAATTTGGTAATATAATCGATGCTATCTTTTCCATCATAAGCCATCATTTCAGCACCCATAAGCGTATTGAATCCTGCTTTGCGGTATTCTTCTGCTGTTCCCTTATTGGCAGGAATATCATGCAAGTGTAGCATCAACAGAATTTCATGGTTTCGATTCTTAAGTTCTTTGAGCACTGTTATATTAGACTCAAGATAGCGCTTTTCAGAAGCATTTACTAATATTTTCAAATTATTTCATTCCATCTTCATGGTATATTTCAATCAACGTATTTATAAGCAATGGTAGGCTTGTTTGAATCCAAGGCTCATTTCTTTCTGTAATACCAATAATTGCTCTTGAAACAATTTCTTCTGGCAAGGCTCCTGTTCTTCTCATATAATTTATAAGATAGAACAAATAAACTAAGTAATTGCCCTCTCTTAAACGTTCAATACTCCAATTTTTGTAAACAACATCAGAATAAAAATTGTTAATTAATTGTTCTTTTATAGCTCTTTTATAAAAATCAGTTTGAGGATAAAAAATCAAAGGATAAAGTTTTACATTAAAATGTAATGGTAACTCTGCTACAAACTTAATTGATTCACAGATTGATTCTTCTGTTTCCCAAGGATTATGTGTTAGGAAATGTAAATTGCAAATCACCTGATCTTGATGTAAATCAAAGAAATTAATAATTTCATCTACTTGTCTTCGGGTGTAATTTCTTTGATACATAACCTGGCATGTTTCTTTATTGATACTTTGGATACCAATCTGAACTGAATACAATCCTGCCTGAATTAGCCTTTCTATTTTTTCTTTTTGAAATACCTGGGGGCTAAATTCACATTGGAAGGGAAGATTTATTTCTTCCTTATATCTCTGACAAAAATAATTAATTTCTTCTAAGCTTCTAATCAGGAAATTCTCGTCTTGAATGCAAATAGATTCAAATCCAAATTTTGCTACGTTTTGTTTGATCTCTTTGATTACTCGATCCAGACTTCGCTTCCGGACCAGGGGTTGTTGATACAGTCTTTGTAGAACGCTGTTTTCACAAAATGGACACGAACCAAAGCAGCCACGTGTTGTAAAAACTGAATAGCGGCTTTTGTTTTCCAACTTCATTAGATGATCTTTAAGTAAATTCTTAGTCAAAGGAATTAATAATTCTTTCTTTAAAATAAATTGAGTATGAATATCGTAGTCTGGATCTGGTAGTTCATCCAGGCAAGAAATTAAACAAGGTTTAGGATTAAAAGAAGCAATAGATCTTTTTTTCTCCAAAGCCTGAACCAGTCCCAGAATTTTCTCTTCCCCTTCTCCTTGACAAATCAAATTCCCAAAGCGATTACATGAATTTGGATCTACTGTAGGATGAATCCCCCCCCAAATAACAGGAACAGATAAAAGAGAAGTCTTTAAATGATAAGTGATTTGTTCTGCATATCCCAAGAAATTTGTGGTGAAAGAAAGACAAACTAAACCTGAATCTCTAACTTGATCTACTATTTGATCCAAAGCAGATTTAGATAATACACTATCAAATTTATTTTTTTCTACCATGACAAAAATAATTTGAGTTTGATATCCATGAGCTTTCAAATAACTACTAATAGACCGAACGCCGTAATTAACAAGATTACTACACGGACAAATGAAGCTTACTTGCACAAATTTTCCTTTATTTTAAACTAAAATTTTTACAGCATTAAAAGCTTCTGCATGGTTCCAGCCAAATTTCTGTCCCCAGAAACGAGACCTGGCTTCAATAGCAGAAACCCACCCTTCTCCATATTGTTCTAGTTGGCTTTTATGGCAGTAAATTGCTTTCATCTTTTGTTCTATTTCATTGGAAATATTTACAAAATAATTTAAACTCATAGGATCGGGAACAATTCCGGAAGGAATTGCAGATTCAAAAATCAGAAGATCACACGTATTTTTTCTACATACAGAAAATAGGATTTCTGCTAAGAATTTATGGTCAGAATGTGAATCACGATGGCAAGGTACAAACACTTTATCATAATATTTTAAAGAAAAATACTCATCTAATCTTGCTACTAATTCAGAACGGGGAATATCACGAAAGTTTCCTTCCTGCAAATCCATTATTTGAAGACCTACTCCTAAAACTTCTGCTGCTGCCTGGGCTTCTTCAATACGTTTAGAAATATCTTTAATTCGTGCTAGATTGCAAACCAAAAGAAGGTCAACATGCCATCCTTCTTTAACTAAACGAGCAGCGGTTCCACCTACACACATATCTCCATCATCTGCATGAGCTTCAGCGATTAAAACATATTTTTTATTTACCATTTTAGAAGCTTGCTTTTACGTGCTGGCTCATGTTTCGGTTGAAAAATATCTCGCATGGTGCCCCCCACAAGTCCCCCTCGTTGCTTCCACCCTCCGCACCGCATTGCCATCAGCTGCTGCTATCTTTCTCTTGGGCTACTCCAGGAGAGAACATTCGTTTTGCGTGGCTATCTTTCGCAAGGCAAGCTCTTTTGCCTGGCGGTAGTTGAATAGTTCTTTTTGCAAAGCTTCCATAACTGCCGCCACCTCGTCCATTGTTGACATCCCCTGGATGCGAAACCATGCCGGGAGCTCCCTGCCATGCTTTATGGCCTGCCAGAGGTCATAGAGGATCTCCTGCTTGTGATTATCTCCGGGACACTGCCAATCGCTGAGCAGATGGTCCATGTGCTTCCACCTCTCGTAGGCCTTGGCGATGGTGATGAACTGGGGCCGGTCGCCGTATTGGGCTTGCTGTTTGCTCATCATTGCCACCTTTCTGATCAGTTATCTCCTTCAAAAGTTTGAAGACAAAGAAACCCCAGTTCCTAACAACCGAGTGCAATGGGCCGGAAGGGAACGCCATTGATTTTCATGATTTCAAAGTCGTACAGCTCCCTTCCAGCCACTGACCCGGGGCGTACGGAACCAGTTTTTTTAATCACCAAACCTCCACCAACTTCCCACTTTGCTTAGCCCATTTTTCTGCCAAGCCAAAGCTTGAGAAAGTTTTAATCACTTCCCCTCCTAATTCTTCTACTTCCCAGCTCACCTTGACCTGGTGGATTTTCTCAAATTCTCCTCTCGAATCATCAAAATTCCATACTACCCTTCTTCTCTCCCTGATTCGTAAGTGACGTTTCATTGCCACCTTTCTGATACTCTTGCAGCACATTAACATTAATTGAACATAGTTCTCTTCACTTTTGTTCTTCAACCACCCAAAGATCTTTCCCTGTACCCAAACAGAGAGAAGCTTGCAAACTTTCTTGTTGACTCAACAGGGAGCACATTTTTCAGGTGGAATGACGAAGTACGCCCAATGAACAACCATGAAATTTTCTAGCGCACGTTCGTCATCCTCGTATGTGTGACTGTCCCTGGCGGCTAATGCCTTCGCGCACGCCACCGCCGTTGTTTCCGACACACGGCAAAATACAGGTTCGTTGTTGGGGCCATAGGGGTCAATCCATTCAACCCATCTGACTATGTTTTCAACCGGACTCTTCATATCATCAGTTCTCCTGGTTGCCTCTACAGTTAATTCTCCTCCCCATCAGAATTTATATGCTCAATTATGTTGTAAATTGGTTGTCTTGGGCAAATCTGCGCAAGGACAGTTTGGAGAATTTCTAAGCTTGCATGTCTAATACATTCTACCCCTACTTCATTGTTAAAAATAATTGGACCAAACACAGATTCTACCGAATCTTTGCATACTTGAAGAATCTGGGACAGTTCTTTTTGGGAAATAACCCCAGCAAAAGTATTTGATTGCTTCTCTTCATTTTCCATTTCAGCTTCAAATTTATCTAATTCTGTATGAAGAAGCCGATCAAGGTCACTTATTTTAGTCTCTTTTTTAAACATAATCTTTTACACCTTTTGAAAGAGAAGCAATCTTCCCATCAAAGGAAATGAAGGAACTACATCAATTAGTTTTAAATTATGTTTAGTAAATTCTAAAATATATTGACCTACCTCCCTATATTTAATATGAATTTTATTAATCTTACGATCCGG
>Ga0209324_10001982_pt1 | contig 14158 bp, 19 predicted proteins | sample Rifsed19ft3_FD_184015 | JGI IMG/M metagenome (GOLD analysis project Ga0209324, IMG submission 184015) | Soil microbial communities from Rifle, Colorado, USA - sediment 19ft 3 (version 2) | ecosystem: Environmental > Terrestrial > Deep subsurface > Rock core/Sediment | place: Rifle, Colorado...
CCCGCGTACCGGCCGGCCGGCCCTGATGAAGTACCTGCAGGCGCAGGAAGGCGGGGTGAACGAACTGGCCATGCCGAGGCGTAGAATGCCGGTCACGATGGAGATGGAGCAGTGAACGAAGCGGAGTGCGAGCGCTTGGGCAAGATTCTTTACGAGCGCATGGAGCATCTGGACCCATCCGGATCAGGCCCGGAGATGACGCCGTGGGAATCGATGAGTGACCATGACCGCGAGTTCTACCGTGCCGCTGCGGAAGCAGTAGCGGTTGCCGTGAGCGCGAGTAAACAAAACGTGGAGCCCGCATGAAGTCAAAACCAGCCGCCAAGCCCGCAGCCCCCACCGTCCGCCCCGGCACCCGCGAATACAGGGACGCTCAACGCGCGGAGTTCAACAAGCGCTTCGAGTCGGCGAAGAAGGGGCGCAAGTGAGTATAAGGCCCCTCCGCAACCACATCGCCGTCCGCGCCACCGCGCATCTTCCGACCGACATCATCGCGCTCGCCGGCCCGCAGGACGAATACATGCGCGGCGAGGTAGTCGCAGCAGGGCCGGGAAAGCGCCTGCCGAAAGGCCGCATACGCCCCATGCCAGTGAAGGAAGGCGACACGGTGCTGTTCCGCAAACGCTCGGCGCTCGCGTACTACGACCCGAAGTTCTCACGGGACGTGCTGCTCATCACGGACGATGATGTGCTGGGACTGGCGTCATGACGACGCGGGTCTGGTACGACATCCACAGCGATGCGTCGTGGATGGTTCAGTACACCGAGAGTGATGGTCGCAGAACCGTGGTGCTGCCGGGCGGGGCATATAAGACCCTTGAGCGCAACGAACTGATGCCAACTGAGGCTCGTGTGCAGCTCTACAAACCGCAGGAATTACTTGACGCTCTGCTTGCTGCCGGTGTTCGCCCGAGCAGCAGCGAATGGTCTGTGGGGCACGTAGAGGCATTGGAACATCACGTTGCCTTTGCCGAAAAGGTCGCCACAGCACTGCTGGAGCGCAAGGCGTGACCAGCCTCGCTCGCCGGGTGCGAAAGCAGAAAGAGGGATGGTCCCATAGCGCATGGCTGCTCAATGCGATGGTTGAGCGCATTGGAGCAGGGAATCAGGCAATGAAGCCTCAGCGCGAGAAGCCTTTGCCGTCCTGCCTCATGGCCCGCCCCACGGTATTCGACGTGCTGCGCGAGCGTATCGAGCAGGACGCGCGGATACGGCCCGAGATACGCGCGGCCGTGTTCCTGAAGTCGAGCCAGCTCATTCGTGAGAGAGGGATTACGCAGATATGACGACCATCGCATATGACGGGAAGTCTCTGTGTGCCGACAAGCAACTCACCTCCAGCGGCGTGCGCTACGCGACGACGAAGGCGCACCGACTCAAGGACGGTTCGCTATTCGCGAGTTGTGGGGCGTTGGAGAACAACGCGCACGTCCTGCGCTACTTGAACGGCGAATGTGACAAGCCAACTCTCGAAAAGGATGACGATTTTGACGGCATCCTCGTGAGGCCAGACGGCTCGGCGTGGCTACTCAATCGAAAGCTTCACGAAGTCCGCATCGAGAGCCCGTACTTCTCCACCGGCTCAGGCCGTGACTTCGCGCTACTCGCCATGCGCATGGGCAAGTCGGCACGCGAGGCCGTCGAACTCGCCGCTGAACTGGATATCTGGACTGGCATGGGCATCACTGAGCTGACGCTCGAATCCGAGCCGGCGTTGCGTCTCGTCGATACGTCTATCGCCTGACGCCCGCATAACCCCGGCTGATTTTCAGGCCTTGACGGCGAAAGCTCTCGGGGCCTTTCGCATTCCAATGGATGCCGATGGGTTGCCGCAGCTTCGACGCGAGTCCCGCAAGGGACCCTAAGAGGCCCGCCCATCGGCTTCCTCCCTGGTCTTTTCGTATTCGCTCGCACTGGCGTTCAGTGCATCACCTGAGTAAAGTATGTCCAACGAAATCGCTTCAGTCCCAGCGCAAGCGGACTCGGCCTCACCAGCCGCAGAAGTCTCCCCGACTCCTGAAACGGTGACTTCGGGCGCCCCACCGACTGAGGGCACATCCGCCGAGACTCCTGCCGGCGAAAGGCCACGTGCCCAGGAGCGCATCGAGGAACTGGCAGCGCAGAACAAGGCCCTACGCGAGTACGGCGAGTTCTTCCGTCAGCGCTTCGAGGAATCACAGCGACAGCCAGCCGCCGCCGCGCCCGTTCAGGAGCAACCTGATCCGGAGCCCGACGCAGACAGCTTTGACGACCCGAAGGCGTACACGAAGGCTTACTCCGCGTGGACGCACAAACGGAGCGCCAAAGAAGTCGCCTCGGCCATCGAGCAGGCGCGGAGTGAGGGCAAGGCTGCCGGTGAGAAGGCTTTCGCCAAGGCGCGAGAAGAAGAGCGCCTGCGTGGAATGAACGATCAGTTTGCGGTTCGCAGTCAGCAGTTCGCGGATAAAAACCCGGACTACCTGACGGTGATCAGCAACCCGGCGCTCACGTTCATGAATGGCGAATTCTTGGAAGTAATCAAGTCTTCCGAGAAAGGCCCGGAGCTTGCGTTTCACATCGGGAAAGACCCGAAGCTTGTGGCGCGACTGGCGGGTAAGTCGGTTCCTCAGCGATTGACAGAACTCGGCCGCATCGAAGCCGATCTCTCGCGTCCAGCTCCTCCCCCGAAAGTCACCGCTGCGCCGGCCCCGCCGACGCCAATCGGCGGTGGAGCGGGCGGACAGGTAGATCCGTCGAAACTCTCCACTGACGAATGGATCGCATGGCGAACCAAGGACATCCAGTCCAAACGCCAAGCTCGTTAGGGGATGCGCAGTTCGATTAGGAGCTGCACGTGGCCAATACCACACTTACTGTTGATGAGGTCACCCGCGAGTCCCAGCGGGTTCTGCATGGGAAACTGCGCTTTGTAGGCTCGATCAACCGAGGCTACGACAACCAATACGCCCAGGAAGGCGCGAAGATTGGTGAAACGCTGCGTATTCGTCTGCCGAATCAGTATGTGATTCGCGAAGGGCGAGCGATCAGCGTTCAGGACAACGTCGAGCGCTACGTCAATTTCACGATCAGCAATCAGGCTGGCGTGGACATCAATTTCACCTCCAGTGAATTGACGATGTCGCTCGACGACTTCTCCGGCCGCATCATCACGCCAGCCATGGCAACCGTTGCGGCGTACGTCGAATCGACGACCTGGAGAGCGCGTTACAAGGATATCTACAACCTCGTTGATCAGGATGCGACGGCGCCCACGCTGCGCACCGTCCTGCTTGGCAAGCAGAAGCTGGATGACAACCTCGCGCCGGAAGACGAACAGCGGACCTGCCTGCTGTCTACAGGCCATCAGGTCGGCCTGATCGACAACATCAAGGGACTGTTCAACCCAACAGATACGCTGGCGAAGCAGTACCGGGAAGGGCGCATGGGCACGTCAGCCCTGTTCGACTTCTTCCAGTCCACGCACGTGCTGGATCACACAACCGGCACCGCAGTGAAAGGCGACACGCTCTATAACGTGAATGGTGCGAATCAGACCGGCGCATCGCTCACGGTGAACACGGGGACGACTACGTTCCTCAAGGGCGACGTGATCACGATTGCCGGCTGTAACCGCGTGCATCCGGAGACGAAGGTCGATACGGGCCAACTCCAGCAGTTCGTCGTCACGGCCGACTCTGGCGCGAGTGCGACCACGCTTGCGATTTCGCCGTCCATCTCGATTACTGGAGGTACGCAGAACGTCACTGGCGCTCCGACAAACGGCGGAGCAATCTCGAAGCTCGGAGCGGGCAACGGAGAGTTGCTCAACTCGTCGATGGGGTATCACAAGGATGCTTTCGCCTTCGGTACCGCCGATCTCATCATGCCCGAGGGCGTGCACTTCGCGGCTCGTGAGGTATACGACGGCATCAGTCTTCGCATCGTGCGTGCGTACGACATCAACAACGATCAGTTCCCGTGTCGTTCCGACATCCTCTTCGGTAGCACGACCCTTCGGGCACAGCTTGCTTCGCGCCTGCACGCAGACGGCTAAGGAGATATCACCATGACGATTCAGAAAGTTGATGACGGCAATTCGGATGGCGTCCAGTTCAACAACACGAAAGTTGGTTTTTTCGGCGCGACGCCTGTGGCACGGCCCAGCGTTACCTGGCCGAACACTGCAACCGCGACAACCGCGCTCAATGAGGCCAAGGCGAACCGCATCATGGCGGCCCTCGTCTCGCTGGGTCTCATTGTCACCACGTGAGGATGCCGATATGCCAACTGAGGAAACCTTCGGCGTAGCAACCTCTCACGTGAAAGCCGACGTGCTCCAGCATAGAAGCGGCGGAACTGCTGGCTTTTTCGGCACGACTCCGATCACGCGGCCGAGTGTGACATGGCCCAACACGGGGACAGCCACCACGACCCTGAACGAGGCGAAGGTCAACAGGATCATGGCTGCCCTGGTAAGCCTCGGGCTTATCGTAACCACCTAGAAAGGATGGGGCGCGGGGAAACTCGCGCCCTTTAAATTTGAGCAATCATTTCTACGATGAAGGCGAGCCGGCACGTGGGCAGAAGGTTCTGCTTGCCACGCCAGCTTATGGCACTACTTCAGCGGCCTATACGTTTTCCATCGCACGAAGTCGCGAAGCGCTGCATGCCGCCGGCATTCAGAGCGCTTACTTGATCTTGCAGGGGAACTGCCACGTAGACGACGGGCGTAACTCAATCGTTCGAGATTTCCTTGAGTCCGACTGCACGGATCTTGTTTTTCTCGACGCAGACGTGGATTGGGAGCCGACAACTCTCGTGCATCTCTGCCAGCGCGATCTCGATATCGTTGGTGGCGTGTATCCGTTTCGCCGCGAGGGCGGGGAGAACATGCCGGTACGGCTCATGGCGGGAGCGACGGAACGCGATGGACTACTCGAAGTCGAGGGCCTGCCCACCGGCTTCGTGAAGATCAAGCGGCACGTGCTTGAGAAGATGGCGGCTATCCGTCCATGGTACTTCGACAAGATCTACCCGACGCATCTGGTATTCGATCGTCCGGACCCAGATGCAGAGCACACGAGATGGGGCGGTGACATCGATTTCTGCAATCGCTGGCGCGCGATGGGCGGCAAGCTCTACGCGGACTGTGATATGCGCCTCGGGCATACAGCGACGGTCGTGTTGCGCGACAGTCTGGGAGCGAGCCTTCGCAGGCTATCAGGTACCACGCTAGCGCACGTGATTCCGAAGATTCGGGCGTGCGTCGAAACGGAAACAGACTACAGCGAGTTATTCCGCTATGTGGGGACCAATTATGCGGTGGATGCGGGCGTACTCGCGCTTCTGACCGGCGTTGCGCGCAAGTGCCGCGGTCCAATCATCGAGACCGGTTCGGGCCTTTCCAGTGTAGTGATGGCGGCGGCGACATCCGAAACGGTGTACTCGCTTGAGCACATCGATCATTACGCCGCGCAAACACACGCATGGGCAGAAGAAGCGAGCATTGCTGGCAATCTCGGCATTTGCTGCGCCCCTCTCAATGACTTCTGGTACGACCTTGATAAGTTTGCGCTGCCAAATAAGTTTGCGCTCGGATTCTGCGACGGACCGCCGAGAATGTACGGCACCCGCCTGAAGTTTTTCGACTTGCTCGCGTCACGCTGCTCTGTGATCGTCGCGGACGACATCAAGTCCGATAACAACTACGCACGTGCGGTGCATGAATGGGCGCACGCCAATGGGCGCACGGTGACGATTCTTGGTCGTGCCGCATTGATCGCGCCAGAATCGCTCTGGCAGAAGGCCGCCTGACATGGCTACGCCCACTGCACAAACCGCGTCCCAGATCATCACGGATGCGCTCGTATCGCTCAACGTCATCCGCGAGGGCCAGACGCCAAGCGCGGAACAGCAGGCGCAGGCGATCCGTCGCATGAATCAGATGATGGCGCTGTGGGAAGCGGACGGACGCGCGCTCGGCTACATCCCCATCGGCACCGTGACGGATGTGCTGACCGTGCCGGATGGGGCGCTGATGGGCATCTGGACGAGTCTTGCGATCCTCATGGCGCCACTTTACGGAGCGACGGTTTCCGCAGAGCTTGCCGAGATGAACCGGCAGGGGATGGCGGTGGTGGACAAGATCACCGCCAAAGAAGTGCTGATGGAGCTTGACGTGCCGACGCCGTCAGGTCGCGAAGTGTTCAACATCGAGTCGGGTTGATGGCTGGGCTGCCGCTTCCTTTTCACTCGTATCGATTGCGGTCCACGCACGCGAGTTCCGCACGCATCGTCAACTGTTTCCCTGAGAAACTTCCAGAAGGCGCGAAAACGCCCTATGCGCTGGTACGCGCGCCCGGGATTGCTGCGTGGACCACGGTCGGCACTGGGCCGATCACGGCCATGCATGCCGCGCTGGGCTATCTATGGGTGGTATCGGGCTCAAAACTCTATCGGGTTGATAGCAACAAGACTGCCACGGAAATCGGGAGCATTGGAGCTCCGGGTCGAATCGATATCGACAACAACATCACGACAATCGTCGTGGTGAATTCCCCGAGCGCCTACTACTACGATACGAGCACCAGCACGTTCGGGCAGATTACGGATGTGGATTTCACGTCGCGCGGTGCCACTGATGTGGAGTTTGTCGACAACTTTCTGCTATTCGTCGAGCCTGATTCCGGCCGTTTCTTCGGCGCGGATGTCGGAACGGCAACGAGCTTCAACGCGCTCAACTTCGCCACAGCGGAAGGCTCGCCGGATAATCTCGTGGGCATCAAGGTCGATCACCGTCAGATAATTCTGCTGGGCAAGACGAGCACGGAAATATGGGAGTTGACCGGCGGCGCCGGGTTTCCCTTCGCGCGAGCAGCCAATGGCTACATTGAGCAGGGCTGCTTCAACGGCCGAACCGCCGCGAAACTCGACAACACGGTGTTCTGGCTTGCGCAGGATTATACCGTCCGAGCCTTGCGCGGGACTACGCCCGAGCGCGTGAGTCAGGCCGGTATCGAGCAGGCGTTGGGTAGCGTCACCATCGCATCCGGGGTGGGCTGGTCCTATGCGCAGGAAGGGCACATCTTCTACGTGCTCACTTTCCCGGAAGGCACGTTCATTTACGATGCCACGGCGAAAGAATGGCATGAACGCGAAACCTACGGCTATCCCTACTGGCTTGCGTGGAGTCATGCCCAGTTCGCCGGATTGGAACTCGTAGGTGATGTATCCAGCAACCGCATCGGCTATCTCTCTCCGCTCGTGTACGACGACTGGGGCACGACTCAGCGCATGGAGTGGACCTATCAGGCTGTGTATGCGCAGGGTCTCAGGGCCTTTCACGAGCGGCTGGAAGTTGTCATGGAGACCGGCGTCGGCCTCATCTCAGGGCAGGGCTCCGACCCTGAAATCATGATGGAAGTCTCAGACGATGGCGGCAAGACGTTCGAGTCATTGTCGAACCGCAAGCTCGGGAAGATGGGCGAGTATCAGCACCAAGTGTACTGGCAGCAGCTGGGCAGTTCCTACCAGCGCGTGTATCGCGGGGCGATCAGCGATCCGGTGCGCGCCGTACTGACCGATACGCAACTTGAGGCGCGCGGCGCGAAGCCCTTCAACCGCATGAGGGCGGCGTGAGCATTCGCCGAACTTTCCCAGCCGTTCCGGTGGATCAGCGCGAGTGGATGCGGTTTTTATCCGGCCTGTTCTTCGCCCGCGAGTTCACGACGATTCTCGGAGGCTGCACAACATCGCCCAGCGGGACGGTTCGTTACACCGTCAGTGCTGGCATCGTGTGTATGAGCATTCCGGATCTGTCAGGCACGTCAGATTCGACGCTTGCATTTCTGGACAATCTCCCGCCCGAAATCACGCCCGCACACGACCAATCGTGCATGGCGAGAATCATCAACAACGGTGTGACCGCAGTGGGCCTCGTGAATGTGGGCATAGATACCGGCATCACGCTCTACAAGGATCTGGATGCGGGAGCGTTCACGAACGTCGGCACGAAGGGCGTGAAGTTTACCAACATCGTTTACCCGCTCGATTGAAGAATGATCACCATCATCGACAACTTCACGCCATACATCGCTGAGGCGCGCGCAAGTGCGCTGGCCAGCGGTTTCGGCACATGGAAGCCGAATACAGGCGAGGTCGGCTCGTCTGTCTACGAAGGCATGAACTTCTGGGGCAAGCACTCGCTGTTGCTTCACGCGCTCGCGCATCGGGTGGGTTGCCCGGTGTATCCGAACAGCATGTTCTTTCGGGTGACCAATGAGACCACGGAAGGCGCCTATGTACACAGCGACCGGGAAGCCGGCGACTTCACGTGTGTTGTGTATCTGTCGGAGCACGGCGAGCGCACGGGAACGGGATTTTACCGACACCGCGAGACCGGCATGACTCACATGCCTTCGTTTGCGGAACTCGCGCAAGACCAAGCCTCATTTGACCGGCTCAAGAAGCAGATGGTCGAAGGCTCTGACGAGCACTGGGAATTGCTCGACTTTGTGCATGGATGCTTCAACCGAGCGGTGATCTTCGACGCGCCTCGCTTTCACGCGCGCTCGCCCCGGCATGGGATCGCTGAGACAGCAGAAGCTGGGCGAATGGTATGGGTCTGTCATTTCGTGACGCAGTTGGCAGGTATCAACAATGGCTGAGATATGGAGCGCGGTAATTGTTGGTGGCGCCGCTATTGCTGGCGGAGTCCTTTCCTCACAAGGCGCGAAGAAAGCCGCCAACACCGCAGCCGGCGCATCTGATGCGGCCATTGCCGAGCAGCGACGCCAGTTCGATACGATGCTGGGCCTCACCGCCAATCAGCGCGGTATCGGCAATCAGGCGCTGAATGCGCTCGGGAGCGTCTACGGCTATCAGCCGACCCCGATGGGATTGCCCGGCCCAACTGGCACGCCGTATCAGGCGCAGCCAATTCAGGATGGGGGCTTCTTCAACACCGGGGCCGGTGCGGCGCTCAATCCCTGGACCGTCACATCGAAACTCGGTGGGGCTGGGAAGATTCTCGATCCTGCCGGCGGACTGCTCGGCAACCTCTTCGGTGGGGGGCACGGAGATGAGAAGCGCAACCTCAAGGCGTTCACGCAAGAGAATCAGATCTATGATCTTGGTAACGGCATGCTCGCGCTTGCTGATGGAACGACGTTTCGAGAATCCCAGCTGCAGGATGTCGCGGGCGCATGGTACGGCGCGACCTATGCTCCGGATGGAGACCAAAGCGGCTGGCAGTCCAAGTACGGCGCGCTGATCCAGAAGCCTCAGGCGAATGTCGGGCAGGCAGGCGGCGGCCTGACGTCCGATGGCGTGCCGCAAGGCATGTCCGTTGGCCCCGGAGGCGCTCCGCAGGGCGCGCCCAACTACAGCAACTTCTTTGCCTCCCCGGACTACCAGTTTCGCTTAGGCGAAGGGCTCAATGCCGTGCAGAACAGCGCGGCCGCTCGTGGCGGGCTGTATTCCGGTAATGCCCTTCGCGGCATCACCGAATACGGACAGGGACTCGCGGCTGGTGAATTCGGCAACTGGTTCAACCGCAATGCCGCTCTGGCTGGAATCGGCCAGGCCGCAACTCAGCAGGCCGGACAAGGCGCGATGGCGACCGGCGCGAACGTGGGCAACCTGCTCATCGGTCAGGGTGATGCACGTGCATCGGGAATCGTCGGTCAGACGAATGCGCTAACGGGCACGCTCAACCAACTCGCCATGCTCTACGGCTCGGGCGGGTTCGGCGGGTTCAGACCGAACGGCCTGATGAGTACCGGTTACGGCGTTCCTTACGGCGGGAGGCTCGCGTAATGGCGAACGAAATCGCTCCTTCAAATCCGGTCGGCGCGTTCCTGCAGGGACGCCAACTTGCTCAGGGCCAGCGGGACGCCGAGCAGCAAAACCAGTTGCGGCAGATGCAGATTCAGCAGCAACAGGAAGCGCAGTCACGCGATGCGCAGTTTCGCCAAGCGCTGCCCGCTTATCTGGAAGGCGGAACGAATGGCCTCGCCGCGCTCTATGCAGCAGACCCCGAACGCGCGATGCAGGCCCAGCAGTTTCAGACGCAGCAGAATCAACTCGCGCAGGCCCAGCAAGCCACAAAGGCAAAGCAGGCCCACGCACAGGCGCAAGGCGTGCTGAATTCCGAAGCGCCCGCACCCTACCTGCGCATGCTCATTCCGGACGCCGCGAAACAGTGGACTGCACACACCGGCAAGAGCGCGGAGGAAATGACAGATGAGGAGGCGCTGACGCTCGCAAAGCAGGTGTCGGCCGTGGCCGGAGCGCAGGCAGGAATTCTTCCGCAACAAGGTGAAGGTTTCACGCTCGGCGAAGGCCAGACGCGCTTCACTGCGGGCGGCAAGCCCTTTGCATCGGTGGCGAAAGTCCCTTCCGCAGAGGAGGCGGGCAAGCGTGAGCAGACCATTTTCGAGCGCGCCAATACGCTGCGCGATGAATACGACACGCAGAGCAAGGACTTCACAACGGCAACGCAGGCGTACCAACGCGTGTTGAGTTCCGCAAAAGACCCCTCTGCTGCCGGGGATTTGGCGTTGATTTTCTCATACATGCGCACGCTCGATCCCTCTTCGAGCGTCAAAGAGGGAGAGTTCGCCAATGCGCAGAACGCTGGGAGTGTTCCGGCAAGGATTTATGCGCAATACAACAAGGTTTTGAGAGGCGAATTGCTATCGCCAGATCAGCGCAAGGATTTCGTCAGCAAGGCTGGTCAACTCTGGCAGGGACAGAGGGATATCGACCGCAAACGCCGGGGTAAGTATTCGAAGCTTGCCACGCGAGCCGGCGCTGATCCGCTGGACGTGCTGGGCGACGAGATCAACGTGGACATCCCGGCCAATGTGCTCGGTGTTGGACAGAGCACGTCCGTGGGCGGCTTCACTATCAAGCGGAAGAAGTAAGTGGCCACCTATGAAATCACCGGCCCGGATGGCGCGGTGCATGAGATCGAAGGTCCGGAAGGCGCCGATCCGTCACAGATCATCGCGCAGATTTCGGAAGGACAGGCCAAAGACCAGCCTCAAGCGCCACAGCGGACCATTCCGCAGGAAGTGGCGCGGCAGGCTGGATTGGGGGCGAGGGGTGTAGTGGAAGGACTCGCAGGTCTCGCGGCGCTTCCCTCGGATGCACTCTTCGGCGCGATCAATGAAATCTACCGCATGCGTGGAGAGGAAGCGCCGTTTCAACTGGCGTCTGAGTCAATCAGCAAAGGACTGACCGCCGCAGGATTGCCACAGCCAGAAACGGGTACAGAGCGCTTTGCTACACGGGTTGTGGGCGCACTAGGTGGGGCGGGTGGAACAATCGCAATAGGACGCGCGATGATGGGCGCTGCGGCGCCAGCGATCCCGGGCGCGATTCAGAGCATTCCACGCCCGCCGCCAGCAGCGCCGCCTCCATTGGCGCTTGCCACGTCTCCACCGCGTCCGCCGATGACGCAGGCTGTCGGCGAACTGCTCGCGGCCTGGCCAGCAGCGCAAGGGGCTGGCGCGGTGACAGGCTCGACAGCCTCACAGGCTGCCGCCGCACTGGGTGCGCCGCTGCCCATCCAGATCGCCGCTGGCATGGTGGGTGGTGCCGTCCCTGGTGTTGCGGGTTCCATCGCCTCCGCGACAGGCCGCGGTGCTGCTGGTGCGGCTCAGCCATTGACTGAGGGCGGGCGCAGGACGATCGCCGGCCAGGCGCTGCGGTCGGCCGCCACGAATGCGGATGACACCGTTACGCGCCTTGCGCAGTCGGCTGATGACCTTGTGCCTAGCTCACGACCAACGACAGCTCAGGTGGCTCGTGATCCTGGGCTTGCGTACTTCGAGACTCGGTTGCGCGCGTTGGGCGATCCACGTTTTCAGCAGCGCTCAAGCGCGCAGAACGCCGCCCGGCAGGCGCTCGCGGATTCCATTGCGGATGGGGGCATGCCGGAACAGATCGCAGCGCGCGTGGCTCGACGCGAAGTCGTAACAACGAGTCTGCGCCGACAGGCATTCTCGGAAGCTGCTGGCCAGCGAGTACCGACCGAACGCATTGTCGCGGATATCGACAATCTTATGGTGGACCCTGAGAACGCCGGCCGCTCTGTCCAGCAGGCGCTACAGAGCGTGCGGAGCCAAATCGTGCGCGAGGGCGCGCGTGAAGTACAGCCGGACGGAACTGTTGTTCAACAATCCCAGCCGCTGACTGATGCCCGAGCGCTGTATGCGGTGCGTAAAGAAATTAACCGCATCCTTGAGGGTCGCTATGTGGGCGCGGATGAATCGGTCTTGCGCTATGCAGGTGGGCAGCTTGCGCGGGTGCGCGATTCAATCGACGAGGCAATCACTCAGGTCGCTCCAAGTTGGCGTCAGTACCTGACGAAGTACGCCCAACTCTCTCGCCCAATCGAGCGGGCCGAAACGATGCAGGATATTCGCCAGAGAACCGCGCTTGCGGCACCGGATATCGCAACCGGCCGGGACTTCATCTCTCAGCCCAAGTGGCGGCAGGTCGTGGCCCGCGCGATGCCCGAGCTCGAAAGGACGATGACGCGCGGGCAGATCACGAAGCTCAACCGGATCACGGCGGACCTAGACCGGGGAGCGGCGGTGGCGGCAGCCGGAAAATTGCCGGGTTCCGACACTGCGGCGAACCTTGCGCTATCGGGCCAGATATCGGTCGCGAACATCGTCTCGCGCGCATTGGGTACACCGGCAAAGCAGCTTCCGCCCGGCCTTGCCACGGCGGTACGCCCGCTCGCGTTTCTCTACAAGTTGCCGGATGAGAGCGTGCGCCAGTTGCTCGTAGAGGCGGCGCTCGACCCAAGGCTCGCCGAACAACTTTTACGCGAGGGTACTACTGCGAATGTTCGTCGGTTCGTCGATGAGTTCGCGGCAGCGAGTCGTGCCTCCACTGTCGGCGCGGCGTCGGGTGTCGCCGCTCAGCAGGGCGCTCAGGAGGCAGCTCAGTGATGTTTTTTCCTCGACGCGGCCTGAGCATGAAAATTGCCGCAACGATTCCGAGAAACCAAGCCCATGCGGAGGCGCGATCGGTCACTTGGACTGCGTTTTCTGCGCAGCGGCGTCCCAAATCTCAGAGATGTCGTTCATTTCAGCGAGCGCACGTGCGTAGTCCGGATCGCTCACCTTCAGCCGATCCACGCAATTCTGCAAGCCGGCCTTATTCATCGAATCGTCAGCGGTGTTCAGGCGAATGCATGCCTCTGTCTGTTCAAGCGCTTTGCGCTGGCGCACAAGGCTCTCAGCGTTCTCACGCCGTTGCTCATCGAGCGCGGCCTGATGCGCCAGGATTACCTGTTGATCGTCGGCCGCATTCTGTCTCTGCCGTTCGCGCAACTGCTCTTCGAACAACTGATTTTCAAGTCGCGTTTGCTGGGCGCGCAGAGCGAACTCGAAGCCGCGTTGATAGGCGCCAGCGAAGTCTGGCTGCACGATCTGTGGCCTGTAAGACGCGGGTGGCGCAATCCTCGGCTGCTGTGTTGTCGTGCACTGAACGCTATTTGGCGTTCCCGAATAGCAGTCCGTGTACGCCGTCTGTGCGAATGCGGCGGGTGTTACAAGCAGAAGAATCCAGGCTTTCATGGCGAGGCCTTTCCTTGGGGTGCGTATCGCATCCCCCAGCTTCGCACGCGCCCCGCCACTGTACGCAATACTGGATGACGTGATCTATGCCGCAATTGTTGACTCTGCCCTACGCGGTTCCGCTGTCCGCATCAGGCGCGATCCTGCCCGGGAGCAAGCTCAGCTTTTACCAGACCGGCACGAGTACGCCCCAGTCGGTGTACACCAACATCGGTCTCACCGTCGCGCACAGTCAACCCGTGGTCGCCGATGGCGCGGGACGGTTCGCCAAAATCTACCTTGATCCGGGTTTGCCCGATTACCGCATTCTGTTAACTGATTCGGCCGGCGGGGCCCAGCCAGGGTTTCCCATTGACGACGTGCCGAGTGGGCCGGAGGGGATCGCGGCCAAGGCGTTCAAGTTAACCGCGACGGATCGGTCTTCGACTACGAGCATCGCAGACGATCCGGACCTGCTATTTGCCCTGCAGGCTGATGCCACGTATCGCATCGATGTGTCCCTGTTATTTGTTGGCGTGACGACCGGGACGCAGGGTTTCCAGTGGGCCATCGGATATACCGGATCGGTCGCGCTCATCGGTAGT
>Ga0209324_10001984_pt1 | contig 14146 bp, 13 predicted proteins | sample Rifsed19ft3_FD_184015 | JGI IMG/M metagenome (GOLD analysis project Ga0209324, IMG submission 184015) | Soil microbial communities from Rifle, Colorado, USA - sediment 19ft 3 (version 2) | ecosystem: Environmental > Terrestrial > Deep subsurface > Rock core/Sediment | place: Rifle, Colorado...
AGGGATTAGCTTTTTATCAGACATCAATATAGAGGCCATCGCTTTTTGCCTCAACCTTGTAGGTTTTAAGTTTGACCCCTTTGATGTAATCTAAAAGATCACCTGTTTTGATGTTGTAATGCCAAAAGTGCAAAGGACATTCAACTACGTCTCCCTCCAGTTTTCCTGGTGCAAGAGAGCCATCCTGATGTACGCATATTGCATCAAGTCCATGAAAGCCACTTTGGTTAAAGATTGCAATGTGTTTTCCATCAACTAAGAATTCTTTGCCTACTCCTTGCGGAATAGCATCTTTTTCAGCAATCTTTTTCCAGACCATATTTTTCAAACCAAGATTTGATCAATATTTAGATTGTTATTTTGATAGTATTTTATACCCCATCATTTTGAGACCCATTGTATGAGCAAGATAAAAGATCCAAGGCTTGCACAAAAAGGCAAACTTTCCCACGAATGGGCAAAAAGTCACATGAAGATTCTTACAAATACAGTTGATCGACTAAAAAAATCACAACCACTAAAGGGTATCAGACTTGGGGTGTGTTTGCACATTACCAAAGAAACTTCGGTGTTGTTAATGGGCGCAAAAGCACTTGGAGCTCAAGTCAGCGCATGTGGTGCAAACCCACTCTCTACACAAGATGATATTGCAGCTTTTCTTGCATCAAACGGTATTCACATTTATGCATGGGCAGGTCAAACTCCTAAAGAGTATGACTGGTGTATTGAAAAAATGCTCAGTCACAAGCCACAAATTTTGACTGATGATGGTTCTGACTGTCACAGCAAGGTTCATGGCAGTTCAAAATTTTCATCACTAAAAATAATGGGCGGAACTGAAGAAACAACAACTGGCGTAATAAGACTCAAAGCTTTAGAAAATCAGAAAAAACTACGATATCCAGTAATTGCAGTAAATGATGCTTACACAAAACACATGTTTGATAACAGATACGGAACTGGCCAGAGTACAATTGATGGATTCTTTAGGGCAGTAAACTTGCTTTTTGCTGGCAAGCGTGTTGTCATTGCGGGCTATGGCTGGGTAGGAAGAGGAGTTGCTGCAAGAGCCCATGGATTGGGCGCCAAGATCTATGTGACCGAAGTAGACCACATACGAGCCTTAGAGGCTCACATGGACGGTTATGAGGTTCTAACAATGGATGAGGCTGCAAAAATTGGAGACATGCTCATCACAGCAACTGGCCAAACTGGCGTGATAAGAAAAGAACACATAATGAAAATGAAAGAAGGCGCAATAATGGGAAATGTAGGTCACTTTGATGTTGAAGTAGATGCCAGCTTTTTACTAAATGAATCAAAATCCGTAAGAGAAGTAAGACCACACCTTGATGAGTGTGTACTTAAAAACGGAAAACGTGTTTATCTTATTGGAAAGGGAAGAATCGCAAACCTTGTTGCAGCAGAAGGTCATCCCCCCGAAGTGATGGCTCAGTCTTTTTCAAATCAACTTCTTTCCATGATACACATAGCAAGAAATCACAAAAAAATAGGAAAGAAAGTGATAACAGTACCACATGAGATAGACAAGCAGATAGCAGTTGATGCCCTAAAGGCAATGGATGTCAAAATTGACACACCAACAAAAGCCCAGCTAAAGTATGCCAAAAGCTGGGGATAGCTTAAATTCGCCTCACACTTTACAGATCTAATGAACAGCAAGGCTATCATTACTAGTGCATTACCTTATGCAAATGGCGAGATTCATCTTGGTCATGTAGCATCAACATACTTGCCTGCTGATGTAACTACACGATTTTTGAAACAAAAAGGAGTAGAAGCATACTATATCTGTGCATCCGATGACTATGGTACACCAATTCTAATTCAAGCTGAAAAAGAAAAGAAAAACCCTGAAGAATATGTCAAATTCTGGAATAAGCGCGACCTTGAAGATTTCACCGCGTTTGGTATTAAATTTGACTTGTTTTATAGGACAAGCTCCCCTGAAAACATAGAATTTGTCCAGCATGTATTCAAAAAGTTACTTGAAAATGATCACATCTATGAAAAGGAAATAATCCAGTTTTATTGCAAATTTGACAAGAAATTCCTGCCTGACAGATATGTAATTGGAACCTGTCCTTATTGCAAGGCTGAAGACCAGTATTCTGACCTTTGTGAAAAGTGCGGAAGAGTACCAGCTGAGATAGAAAATCCACGATGCGCCATGTGCAAAAATCCGCCCATAAAAGAAAAGACAAAGCACTACTTTTTCAAACTTACAAATTTCATAAACGACTTGACTGGTTGGCTTGAAGAAAATTCGCACCTGCAAAAAGATGTAAAAAAATATGTTCAAAACTGGATTCGTGATGGACTGGTAGATTGGGACATTACTAGAGACATAACATGGGGAGTTCCAATTCCTTTGCCAGAAGCCAAGGGAAAGGTGTTTTACGGCTGGTTTGATAACCACCTTGCATACATTTCATCCTCACTCAAGTTTCTAAACGACAAGGGAATTGATGGCAAAAAATTTTGGAACTCTGCTGACATTTACCATTTTATTGGAAAAGACATCGTGTACCACCATTATCTCTTCTTGCCTGCCATGAGAATTGGTATAAAAAAAGAGTACAAGCTGCCTGATTATATCCCAACAAGAGGGCATCTAATGCTGCAGGCAAAAAAGATCTCAAAGAGCAGAAACTGGTACATAGGACTAAAAGAATTTCTTAGCTTGTATCCAGCTGATTACCTGAGATTTTATCTCATATCAATCACTCCACACAGTCAAGATGACCTTAATTTTGATTGGGAAGAGTTTGCTGCAAAAATAAATTCAGAGCTTATAGGAAACCTTGGCAACTTTGTAAACCGTGCATTGGGATTTACACAAAAGACTCTGGGAGGTATAGTTCCAGCAGGTGATAAATTTGACTCTGTTGATCAGCAAGTCATTGATAAAATCAAGCAGCTGTCAGCAGATGTGGGCAGCTTGTTGGAACAAAACCATCTTGATAGGGCACTCAAAAAGATATTGGAATTTTCAGCTCACTTTAACCAATATTTCCAACAAAAAGAACCATGGAAGGGCGGTGCTGGTACAAACAATTGCATTTACATCTCAGTTAATGCGGTTTGCAGTCTTGCTATTGCGTTATTGCCGTTTATACCGGACTCGGCAGAAAAGATATGGGACCAGCTTGGCATGAAAGAAAAACTTAGCGAGAAATCATGGGACTCTATTTCAGAGTTTGATTTAAAACCAGACCACAAGCTTGGTGCAGTTTCTCCACTGTTTAAGAAAGTAGAAGAATCAGACATCAAGAAACATAAAGCAAAGCTTGGCTTTGAATCATAAATTACAAGGAGCATCTCATTGAAAAAAGTTAGAGCTTGTCCCATATGTCCCGCTTGTGGTTCAAAAAAATTTGAGCGGGTAAAGACAAAAGAAACAACAGTTAGATGTACAAAATGCGGAAAAGAATTGATAATTTAGATATCGAAAGATTATATTTGCAATACTAGTGAAAGTCGAAGTATAATGGAATATGGTATCATGCCAAAAGAATCATAAAAATGGAGCATAAATACAGTGTGAGAGTGGTTCTGTAAATGATCGTCTGTGAGTGTTGCAAACTGCCAATGGATGGAATAATCATACATGGCCCAAAATGTAGAAAGTATTATGATGATAAATCCAAAGAGGATTTCCTGAGAGGACATAAATGAAAATCGAGGGAGAGAAAGCATGAGATACGGGTTTAAAGCCTTACAATTTCTTGATGTTTCATGTCTAATAAAAAAATAAGTGTAATATTTCGACTTCCATTATGATTATATTTGTAATAAATTGACCGTCTTTAATGGCAAAAACTTGGAAAGATTCTGAGGTCAGCTTAGATCCAATCAAAAATGAAACTATTGCGATTATAGGTTATGGAATACAAGGAAATGCTCAAGCTAACAACCTAAAGGATTCTGGGCTCAAAGTTGTCGTGGGGCTAAAAGAGGGTGGAGAAAGCTGGAAGAAGGCCAAATCAGATGGCCATGAGGTAATGTCGATTCCAAAAGCATGTGAAAAGGCCGACATCATACATGTCTTAATTCCTGACATGATGCAGGCAAAAGTCTACCGAGAAGAAATTGAACCTAATGTAAATGTCGGAAACGCACTCTGCTTTTCTCACGGAGCTGCCATTCACTGGGAGTGGATTAAGGCGCCAGGAGATGTAGATGTTATAATGGTTGCACCAAAAGGTCCTGGCTCAAAAGTTAGAGAAACATATCTTGAAGGATTTGGTACTCCATCAATTGTTGCAGTATACCAAGATTACACCAAGATGGCTTGGGACAGGACTCTTGCTTTAGCAAAAGGAATTGGAAGCACCAGAGCTGGTGTTATAGAGACAACATTCCAAGAGGAAGTAGAGACTGACTGGTTTGGTGAACAGGCCGATCTTTGTGGAGGTTGTGCATCGATGATCATAAACTCATTTGAAACTCTAGTGGAGGCAGGATACCAACCAGAGATTGCATACTTTGAAGTTCTACACGAGCTAAAGCTGATTGTGGATTTGATCCAAAGATATGGAATTAACGGAATGTGGAGACGAGTTAGCGAAACTGCAAGATATGGTGGTCTTACTCGTGGACCAATGGTAATGAATAAGGATGTTAAAGAAAACATGAAAAAGATTCTCAAAATGATTCAGGACGGAACGTTTAATCAAGAATGGGTAAGTGACTACGAAAAAAATGGCAAAAACTCCTTTGAGAGATACATGAAAGAAATCGATGCACATCAAATAGAACAAGTTGGCAAGAAGATGCGCCAGATGATGTGGCCAGATTCAAAAGAATAGCTAAATCTTTCTTTGCTTTGCAACACTAGAATTTATGTGGTCAATTATAGTAGAAAGTGGAGTTCCTGGTCCAAAGTTTCCCACGATTCCTGCTTTTTCAAGTTCCACCTTGTCATCTTCTGGTATGACCCCGCCCCCAACAACAAGAACATCTTTGATGCCCTTTTCTTTGAGGGCCCTTACTACTCTTGGAAATAAAGTAAGATGGGCACCGTTTAGAAGGCTTAGTGCTACTACATCCACATCTTCGTCTTCTACAATCTTTGCTATTCTTTCTGGAGTGGCAAATAGACCAGAATAAATTACTTCCATGCCTGCATCTCTGAAGGCTCTGCACAAGACCAGCGCCCCACGGTCATGACCATCAAGACCAAGCTTGGCAACAAGAATTCTTATTCTATGGGTAGCTGTTTTTTGCGCCATGTTATTCAAGCTGCTTTTTGGGTTTTAAAACCTTTATTTGATAAAACCATACCATAACAAGAAACAACGGCTGGGCCTAGTGGAAATAAGCATGCAATGGTTACTACAAATCTAGACCCAAACTGTTGTCACCATATTTGTAATAATTGATGTATATCACTTCATGTCTGTCAATAAACGAACTAACAGAATTACCTTTTATTGAATAATTTTTGAACTGGTTCTCTAGAACCATTAACGTATTCTACATTGCCTAAACAAGAAGATTTTATTGTGGATACGACCCATAAATTGTTCTTTATGGATATTACAAATGAATTAAAACACGGCAAGAGGCGCGCAATAGCTAGAGCTATATCCATTATTGAAAACGATGACAAAGCCGCACGAGCTCTAGTAAAAAAAATCTTCAAAGATTCTGGTAAATCAATCACTATAGGTATGACAGGTCCAGCAGGTGCTGGAAAAAGCTCGCTTATAGACAAGATCTCACTTGAGTTAAAAAAACGTGGCTACAAACCTGCAGTTCTTGCAATAGATCCAACAAGCCACATCACAGGTGGCGCAATACTTGGCGACCGAGTACGTATGACAGAATCAACTGACTCTGGGACCTACATCAGAAGTATGGCCTCAAGAGGGGCTACCGGCGCAATCTCTTTGGCAGTAAGAAACAGTGTCAGGGTTCTTGAATATGCTGGATTTGATCCAATTATAATTGAAAGTGTAGGTGCAGGCCAAACCGAAATTGAAATTTCAAAAATAACAGACATTACAGTTGTAGTCTTTAATCCAAACACCGGAGACAACATTCAGACAATAAAGGCAGGACTAACTGAAATAGGTGACATTTACCTTGTAAACAAAAGCGACTTGGCTGGGGCAAACCAGCTATTTGATGCAGTGAGAGAATATATTGGAATGACAGGGAAAAACCCCACAATAATGCTGACATCAACAAAGTCAAACAAAGGAATATCTGAATTTGCAAAAAAACTAGAAGCACTAATGATCTCAAAGAAAAAGACAAAAAAAATACAAGAAAAATCTAGACTTGAAATAGAGCTCAGAGACATTGTTTTAAATAATATTAAAGTAAAAGTTGGCACAATGCTTGATTCCAGTAGCGCTTATGCAAAATATCTAAAAAAGGTCCAATCAAAGGAATTGGATCCATCTGAAGCTGCTGATAAGATCACAAGACTCATAAAGTGATAAAATGAAAATTGAAAAAACTGATTCTAACATTCCAGTAAAACGCCTCTACGACTCTAAGGTAAAACCAAAAAGCAAAGATGAGAAACCTGGTAAATTTCCATATACTAGAAGCATACATCCAGGAATGTATCGCGATAGATTATGGACAATGCGACAGTATACTGGGTTTGCAACAGCAGACAAGACAAACGAAAGATTCAAGTTTTTGCTTGAAAGGGGTCAGACAGGCCTTAGCATGGCCTTTGATCTTCCAACACAAATTGGATATGATGCAGATGATCCGCATGCAGAAGGCGAGGTAGGCAAAGTGGGTGTATCTATTACATCGCTTAAAGATATGATGACATGTTTTAACGGCATACCTCTTGGCAAAGTAAGTACCTCGATGACAATAAACTCGACAGCGTCAACGTTGCTTTCATTGTATATTGCTGTTGGCGAATCACAGGGGGTTCCAAGCACTGCACTTAGGGGTACCACACAAAATGATATTTTAAAAGAATACATTGCAAGAAATACCTACATCTATCCACCAAGGCCGTCTATGAGACTAATTGGTGACATGATAGAGTACTGCTCTAAAAAAGTACCACAGTGGTATCCAATCTCAATTTCAGGTTATCACATGCGAGAAGCTGGGTGTAATGCAATACAAGAAGTCGCATTTACAATTGCAAACGCCATAGAATACATTGAGACATGTCTTGAGCGTGGACTAAAAATAGATACCTTTGCCCCTAGACTGTCATTCTTTTTTTGTTGCACAAACGAATTTCTTGAGGAGATTGCAAAGTTCAGGGTCGCACGTAGAATATACGCAAAGATCTTAAAAGAGAGATTTCATGCACGTGATCCAAAATCGATGCATTTAAGATTCCATGTGCAGACTAGCGGAGAATCACTTACAGCGCAACAGCCTGACAATAACATAGTACGCGTTGCAATCCAAGCTATGGCAGCAATCCTTGGTGGTGCTCAATCACTTCACACCAATTCAAAAGATGAAGCGCTTGCACTTCCGACAGAGGCCGCTGTCAAAATAGCACTAAGAACTCAACAAATCGTTGCACACGAAAGTGGAATTACAAAAACGGTAGACCCGCTAGGAGGTTCTTACTACGTAGAATATCTGTGTGATAGAATAGAAGACGAGGTTAACAAATATCTGAAAAAAATAGATAAAATGGGAGGCTCGCTCGCAGGAATAGAGAGGGGATTCTTCCAATCAGAAATTAGACAGAACGCCTATCGTCTCAAACAAGAAATTGACCGAGGTGAGAGAATAATAGTTGGTGTTAACAAATTTACAGACACCGTAGAAGAAAAACAGGAACTTCTAAGAATAGATAACACAATTGAGATACAGCAAGCAGAAAATCTCAAGAAACTAAGGAGTACACGCGACAACAAAAAAGTTGGAAATATTCTTTCCAAAATGAAAGATGTAGCCGAAAAAGATGAAAACCTCATGCCGCATATAATAGACGCCGTAAAAAGCTATGCAACCCTTGGTGAGATAAGCAACACCTTTAGAGAAGTTTTTGGAATTTACCGTCCTAAGGAAATGTTCTAAAATGAAAATAGATCACGTTGCTATTGCAGTCAACAATGTAGATGAGGCAGTAAAGGAATACAAACAAGCTTTTGGTATAAACGAAGTCGAGTTTGAGACTGTAGAGACTGAAGGTGTACGAGTTGCAATTTTACATTTAAAAGATTCAAGAATTGAGCTTATGGAACCAACAAGAGATGACAGTCCCATTAGGAAGTTTCTTACAGCAAAGGGCGAAGGACTACATCACATTGCACTAGAAACAGATGGTATTGAAAACGAGGTGAAACGCATGAAAGGATGCGGTATAAAATTTCTTGGCGAAATAAGATCAGGTTCGCGGGGCACAAAGGTTACGTTTATCCATCCAAAATCATTGCACGGAGTGTTAGCTGAACTGTGTTCTCATACAAAATAACTTGAGACATTTTCAGCTATTCCATCATCCTTAGAGTGTCTGACGCAGTAATTATTCCAATTATCTTGCTATGCTTGGAAATGAGGATACATTTTGAAAATCTTAGTAGGGGAACTAATGTCTTTACAGGTGTGCTATAGTCTACAATTGGAGGTCTTGGTTCCATGACTTCTGAAAGCCTTATTTTCTTGCGTTGGGTTTCGTCGCTATCTATCATATGTTTGACAAGTCCATCTTCAGTTATCAGACCGACAACATCACTGCCGTCAAAGACTGGAATCTGACTTATTGAAAACTCCTGCATCTTTTTTATTGCGTCATGAAGAGAATCTGTTGTCTTTAGCTTTGTAATGTCTTTGCTACAAATGTCGCCTGCCTTCATTGAAGACTGGCCTTCAAGTGATCCTAGGATCTCAAAGATTTTTTTTGCAGTTGCATAGCTTGGCTGGCATCTTCCTGATTCTATCTGATTTATCATCGATGTACTAACCCCAGTCAGTAATGCAAGTTTTTGTTGGGTAAGACCAAGTTTCAGTCTTGCAGGTTTTATGGAATCAAGTCTTGGTAGCACTACAAGCTAATTATCTTGGGTCGATATTTCAATTTTCTTCAATCCTTAATAGCCACATTTTCTAAATTTAGATGTGCTTAAGGCTGTTGCAATAGCTGTAATTATTGGTGCAGCAGTAATTGGAATATACTACCTTGCAGGGCCGTTATTTTATGATAGAGTAGTTAACGAGCCACTGCCTGCAGCTCTGAGTGAATTACAAAAAGATTTGACATATGATAAATTTGTAAACATGGTAGACGACCAGAGAAAAGCACTTGTCGAGAAAATGTCCCCCGAAACAATAGACCTTGTCATGGCTGAAGGAAAGAAATTCACTACTACTGTCTCAGAGGATATGCAAGAGATGATAGCAAAAGTTGCACCAAATTCACAAGAAAATCCAAAATCTTCAAAACTCGGCACATTTCAAGGATTAAAAGGGCATGAAGCAAAAGGCAAAGCAGAAGTAATCTCTGTTGGTGATATTTCTTTTCTTAGGTTTGAGGACTTTGAGGTTACGAATGGCCCCGACTTGCATGTATACATGACAAATAATGGTGATGTGGATAGTGGAATAGATCTAGGTAAGCTCAAAGGAAGTAAAGGAAACCAGAATTATGCAATAGGAGGAATTGACACTGATATCTACAACACTGTAGTGATTTATTGTCAGCCATTTCACGTTGATTTTGCATCCGCAAAGCTATCCTAAGTCGTTTGTTAACAAGTATTTTTGTAAACAGTTCTAATTAAGAGCTATCTCTTTTTTGATTTTGTTTTAGTTCTGCGAAGTTTTTTATTTGATTTTTCTAAAAGTGCAGCTTGAGCAGCAGCAAGAATTGCTATTGGAATTCTGTGTGGTGATGCACTCACATAGCTAAGACGTGCTTGGTGACAGAACTTTATCGAGTTTGGATCTCCTCCGTGTTCTCCACATATGCCAATCTCAAGGTTTGGTTTCACCCTTCTTCCTTTTTCTATGGCAATTTCCATGAGAGAACCAACACCATTTACATCAAGAGACTGGAAGGGATTTTCTGTTAGGATCTCCTTTTCCATATATTCAGAAAGAAATTTCCCTTCTGCATCTTCTCTACTAAAGCTAAACACTGCCTGAGTCAAGTCGTTTGTGCCAAAACTAAAGAACTCGGCAGTTTTGGCAATCTCATCTGCAGTAAGACAGGATCTGACAACTTCAAGCATAGTTCCAAAGTTAATTTTTAGCTTTATTCCAAGATTTGATTCAGTAGTAGACTTTATGGAGTCATAGATTTTCTTTATCTGGTTTAGCTCTTCAATGCTGCTTACCTGTGGAACCATTATCTGAGTACGTGCATCTATTTTCGCCTTTGCTAGTTCTCCTGCAGCCTCACAAATGGCTCTTATCTGCACCTCATAAATCTCTGGGAACGTTACACCAAGACGTACACCCCTGTGGCCCATCATGGGATTGATTTCAGCCAGCTCTCTTGCCCGCGCAAGAATCCTTTTCGTATTTGCAAGCTCCTCTGTCGCGTTTTGTTTTTCTAGGCCATGTATTCTATTAATCAACTCTTCTATGTTTGGCAAAAATTCATGTAAAGGAGGATCGAGTAGTCGTATTGTTACAGGATGTCCTTCCATGACCTTTAAAATTTCTTTAAAATCGCTTTTTTGTAGTTCTCTCAATTTCTCTAATACTTGCTTTCTTTCCTCTACGGTTCGAGACATTATCATATCAACAAAGAGCCCGAGTCTGTCACGTGCATTAAACATCCTTTCGGTTCGACAAAGACCTATTCCTTTTGCCCCATAGTCTCTTGCAAGCCTTGCAGCTTCTGGCGTATCTGCATTTGCTCTTATGCCAAGTATCTTGGCTTCTTCTGCCCATTTAAGAATAATCTTAAACTCGTCAGTTAGCTGAGGTTCTATTGTTGGCATTTCACCTAAAAAGACACTTCCATTACTACCATCTAGTGTAATTACTTCTCCTTCAAACACTGTTTTGCTATCTACTTGAAATTTTTTTGTGGCATAATCTATCTTCATATCGGAGCAACCAACAACACAAGGTTTTCCCATGCCCCTGGCAACTACTGCTGCATGAGATGTCTTTCCACCTCTGCTTGTCAGTATGCCAACTGAAGAAAAAAAGGCCGGCACGTCTTCAGGTTTTGTTTCTTCTCTTACAAGTACCACTTTAACTCCATCCTCTCCCATCTTCACTGCTTTTTTTGTATCAAAAACTACCACACCCGTTGCAGCACCTGGTGAAGCTGCAATTCCTCTTACTAACGCTGTATGGTTTTTTGTTGCTTGTGGGTCTATTGTTTTGTGCAAAAGCTGTTCTAACTGTTCGGCTTGTAATCTAAGAAGCGCCTTTTCTTTTGAGATCAACTTTTCTTTTACCATTTCGACTGAGGTTCTAACCATTCCAATCGCATTCATCTTTGCCGAACGTGTTTGTAGCATGTAGAATTTTCCTTGCTCTACAGTAAACTCCAAGTCCTGTGGTTCGCAGTAGTGTTTTTCTAGCTTCGCACATGTTTTAACAAGCTGTGAATAAGTAGCTGGCAGCTCTTTAGCCAAGTTATCTATTGGCTGCGGTGTTCTAGTTCCTGCCACAACATCCTCGCCTTGTGCATTGACAAGATAATCCCCAAAGATCTTTTTTGTTCCATCCGCGGGATTTCTAGTAAACACCACGCCCGTGGCACTGTCATTTCCCATGTTGCCAAATGCCATAGTAACTACATTTACCGCGGTTCCGTTTGCAATGTCTTTTGTTATTTTGTACTTATCTCGATATACGACAGCTCTTTCACCCATCCAACTCCTAAAGACTGCCTCGATAGCAAGCTCTAGTTGTTTGTAAGGATCTGTAGGAAACAACCTCCCAAGTTGTTTTTCACATATTTGCTTGTATTCTGATACGATGTTTTTAAGAAACTGCTCACTAAGATCGCTATCAACATGAACATTTTGTGTTCGCTTGGCTTTTTCTAAAACTTCTTCAAACCTTCTGTCATCTATGCCAAAAACGACTTTGCCAAAAAGCTGTATAAATCGTCTGTAAGAATCCCAAGCGAATCTTTGGTTGTTGCTTTTTTTTGCAAGGCCAATAACTGTCTGGTCATTTAATCCAAGATTTAGAATGGTGTCCATCATGCCAGGCATGGAGATTGCTGCTCCGGATCTAACTGACACAAGAAGAGGATTCTCAGCAGAACCAAATTTTTTACCAGTTCTTTTTTCTATTTTTGTAATGTTTTTTCTGACTTCGCTCATAAGATTGCTGGGTAACTTTTTGTTATTTTGGTAATACTTGTTGCAAACCTCAGTAGTAATTGTAAAACCTGGCGGTACAGGTAACCCAAGTCTTGTCATCTCGCAAAGTCCTGCTCCCTTTCCTCCAAGTAATTTTTTATTTTTGCCATCGCCTTGTTCAAAAAAATAAATCGATTTCATATTACGCCCATTATTACGATTGGGTTATCAACCTTTCTGGTTTTTTGAAATTGCTTTAGCAAACTCTTCTACTATGGCACTCCAGTTTCTTGCTTTTACTATGCCACTTGCTACAAGAATTCCATTTGCGCCTAGTTGCATGGCTTTTGATACATCTTTTCCTGAAACAATCCCTGCTCCACAAAGAAGTTTTGTAGAGTTTTTTGCTTGTTTAACTGCAACGACTGATTTTGTTATGACTTTGGGCCTTTCTTTTGAGACTGCCTTTCCAGTCCCTATAAGCTCAGGTGGCTCTATCGCTATATAGGTGGGGTTAAGCTTTGCATATTTTCTTGCCTCATTTACATTTTTAACGCACACTACTGAGATCATTTTGAGTTTTTTGAGTCTTGAAACCACACTTTTGATCTGTTTTTCTGGGATTCTGTGTTCACTATGATTTATTAGTGAACCTTGAACTTTAGATTTTTTTATAATTTCAGGAACCATAAATCCTGTGGTACTTCCTACATTTGCACCATCAAGATGCTGTGCAAGAACAGGTATGGAGTATTTGGCTATTTCAGATAGTGTATGTTGTGGAGGAGCTATTGCTATTCTAACTCTATATTTTTTAGAAACTTTTTCCGCTATTTTTGCTAGCTTTGCCGCTCTTAAACCTGATACCTCATCATAGTTTTTGAAATTGATAATAAACAAATCATTATTTCTTCTTGCGAGCTTTTGTTTTTGGTTTTTGTTGATGGTGTGTATGTGATGCATGACTTGAACCCAATGATTTCATCTTACTCCAAAGAACATTCATCCTTGCTCTATAGCCTTCGGCATATTCCAGCTCTGAGGGAACCAATGTTGCAGGATGCACAAACCCTTGACTTCGCATAGCCAAAGCACGTTTTGTTGCAATGGTTCTGATATAGTCCCAATCATCTGTTCCAAAACCATCTACTGGTCCAATGAGTCTGCCATTGTGCATACTGAAAACAAGACTGCTGACTATGGGTATTGCAAAATTGATGCTTGCTGGAGAATTTATTTTTACTGGCATTAGCGTTAGATGATGACTGCCTCTAGTATTTCCAGCAACATAGTGTGGGTTGTTAAAAGCACTGCCAACTTCCTCAGTTGCTGGAAAATCTTTCTGTGTTCTTATAATACAAATTGGATCATCCTTTCCAACATATTTTCCTGCAATGTTATGTAATCTGTCTGTAGAAGCTGCAAGGATAGGAATGTTGTCTTTTGTATACACAGACGAAATGACATATCTTCCTGGATACATCAAAGCGGCCTCAAGTGTGGGCTTGTCTTCCCACATGTTAAGCTGAGCGACCTTGCCCTTTTCTACATCCATGACATTTATCTTAACTCCTCTTGCGAGGGTTTGATTTACAATTAGCCCAGTATTACTTAGAGCATCGACAAACATTCTGTAAAAAGGATAGTTAAATGCGCCAGGTTCCGTCTTGTCAGCTGCAAAAACCGTGAAGGCTTCATTTGGCCTTTCTTCAAATTCAATTTCTGCAACACCAGGTCCCATACCCTTTACATTGCCTGAAAAAGAATCTTTTAAAAGATCCTGACCAGCTCCATACAGACCTTCCTCTTTTGCAACTTTAGTTGCTGCTTCAAAAGATTTCCATGCAAGCTGATGAATTTCCTTGTTGTCGATTCCCTTTGTGTGAGTCATTACAATATGGATG
>Ga0209324_10001985_pt1 | contig 14144 bp, 21 predicted proteins | sample Rifsed19ft3_FD_184015 | JGI IMG/M metagenome (GOLD analysis project Ga0209324, IMG submission 184015) | Soil microbial communities from Rifle, Colorado, USA - sediment 19ft 3 (version 2) | ecosystem: Environmental > Terrestrial > Deep subsurface > Rock core/Sediment | place: Rifle, Colorado...
CTCATCGCGATCGAAGTCACGAGCGGTCGGCGGAGGAACTCCCTTCCGGGACTCGCCGCCTTCGACCGAGTTCCGGCCGACCCTGAAGCTCCTCGTGGGAGGGCAAGGTCTGCCGCTCGCTGAGTTCCTGAGTGAGCCGGCAGCGAGGTGGCTCCGTTGACGCCTACCCAGGTCCAGGGCGTGTTTGGGGGATCGGGCGCGAGATCGTCTAGGGGCCGAAGCCGGGTGCGGTCACCGCGATGCCGGCCGCGGCGGCGGCCTCGGCGAGGCGTCCGTCGTACGTGACGAGGGTGGTGACGTCCTCGGCCAGGCTCAGCGCCGTGGCGAGGTGGATCGCGTCGAGCGTTCGAAGGCCGGCGGGGGACAGGTCGCCCGCGCCTCGCAGGATGGCGTCGTCGAGCGGGACGAGCGCGACTCCCTCGAGCACCTCCCGGGCGCGGCTCACCCGGCCTCGCGCGCGCCTCACCGCACGGACGACCTCCGTCCACGCGAGCGCGCTCGAGACCACCGACGGATCGGCTCGCACCGCCTCGACCAACGCAGGCGTCTCGGGCTCGCGCGCCACCAGCTTCACGATCGCGGAGGAGTCGAGGTAGAGCATCTCGTCACAGACGCTCGGTGCGCTCGTTCAGCAGGGCCTCACTCGTACGGGAGGAGGTCTTACCCCGGGGAGGGAGCAGCTCCAGGAGATCCGTCCGGGGAGTGGTGACGCGACCGGCGGCCATCAGTCGGGCGAGCGGACCCTCCGGCTCACCGAGGGGCGCCAGTACGGCGACCGGCCGTCCGTGCTCCGTCACCTCGAGGCGCTCGCCACGTTCAACGCGACGGAGGTACTTGCTCAGGTTCTGCCGCAGCTCGCGGACGCCCACCCGCCGGTCCTCCATGTAGCACACGGTAGCACATCGAGTCGGTCTGGGCGGGTTGGCGTAGCAGCGGCGTGAACGTTGCGGGAACGCCGGCGGTCGCCTACGGGTTGAGCGCTTCGAAGACGTCGAAGATCATGAAGGCCGGCCAGAAGATGCCCTGGAAGATCGCGCCAAGGTGCTCCCAGAACGAACCCGCCTGCTGCCAGAAGTAGACCCAGGCGCCGAAGATGCCCAGGCCGTAGATGGCGCCGCCACCTGCCGCCGCGCCCGCTTTGCTGCTGCTCATCGCCATCCACCTCCATCGTCGACGCAGCAAGTCTCCGTCCCCGGGGATGATGGCGCACGGGACCAAGGTCCCGCATCCTCACCTGGCTCGGCGTAGGTCGCGCGTCTACCCGGGGTCGGCCGGGCTCGAGGGCGATGACCGGGATCGTGCGCGTGGCGCGCTTCTCGATGACCCGCGCGTTGCGCTCGTGGCTGTCCGTCGAGCCCACCCCTCTCGTTCATCGCCCCCACCTCGCCGGGAGACACCCTCGGCTCCGGATCCCGCGGCGGATGTGGGTGCGGGGGCGCCTGCGCCTGCGGTCACTGAACCCGGCGAACCCCGAACACCCGTTCGTGTCAGACCCCCCGGCGATACTGAGGGCCCAGCGCGGCCCCGCGCGCGGAAGGAGGCCCCCTCATGAAGCCGACCGTGCGGTTCGAGCACGAGCTCCTCGCCGTCGAGTCCGAGCACGACGTCTGGTGCATGCTCGAGCTCTCGGCACCACCGGCTCCCAGCTCCCTCGAGCGCCGTCCCCTATCCGTCTCGCTCGTCGTGGACCGCTCCGGCTCGATGGCCGGGCGCAAGCTCGAGGTCACGCGCGCGTGCGCGGAGTTCCTCGTGCAACGCCTCACGCCGGCCGACCGGCTGTCGCTCGTCACGTACGACGACGAGGTCGAGCTCCGTGCGCCGCTGTTGCCGATCGACGGCAACCGCGACGAGCTGCTGCGCGCGGTCCGGCACATCGTCGCGGGCGGGCAGACCAACCTGTCCGGCGGGTGGCTGAAGGGCGCCGAGACCCTGCAGGGCGCGCCCCAGGACTCCACCCGACGGGTGCTCCTGCTCTCGGACGGTCTGGCCAACGTCGGCATCACGCAAGCGCCCGCGCTGTCCGACGCCGCGCGGAGCACGCTGGAGGCGCACGGGGTGACGACCTCGACGATCGGGTTCGGGGCGGACTTCGACGAGGACCTGCTGGCGGGCATGGCGGACGCGGGCAGGGGGTCGGCGCACTTCGCGGAGACGCCGGACGACGCGCCGGGGATCTTCGCGCAGGAGTTCGAGGACCTCGTGTCGCTCGTCGCGCAGAACGTGAGCCTCGAGATCCGTCCGGCGGCCGAGGTCGGGTTCCTCGGGGTGCTGAACGAGTTCCCGGTGGTCCCGGTGCAGGGCGGCGTGCAGGTCCAGCTCGGCGACGCGTTCGCCGACGAGCGGCGGCGGGTGGTGTTCCAGCTGCACGTCCCCAGCGTCGCGGCGCTCGGCGTGATGACGGTGGCCGGGCTCGTCCTGCGCTACGTCTCGGTCGGGCAGGAGCTCGCGTCGCACGAGGTCCGTGTGCCGCTGCTGGTGAACCGCGTCTCGGCCGATGAGGCGGTCGGCTCGGCCGCCGACGCCGAGGTCACCGAGGAGGTCGTGATCCTGTCCAGCGCCAAGGCCGGCCGCGAGGCCCGCGAGCAAGCCGACCGCGGCGACCTCGCCGGGGCCGAGCGCACGCTGAGCGAAGCCGTCGACCGGCTCTCGAAGACCGCGGAGGGCTCGGCGCGCGCCCAGGAGCTGTTGGACGAGGCCGCGTTCTGGCGGGCGCGCTCGGACCAGTTCTCCTCGGGGATGTACGACGCGATGCAGCGCAAGCAGATGCTGTTCCGCGAGCGCTTCATGAAGCAGAGTCGCCGTTCCCGCGACGACGAGGAGGACTGACCCGATGCCGAGCGGGTGAGGGCCCGTGGGATGATGGCCGCCATGGACAGCCTGGACCGACTTCGAGGGGTCGCGTCGGGCTCCTTCGAGGGGACACCCGTCGTGTTCGCGTACCTCTTCGGCTCGGTCGCCGAAGGGCGGGCGGGGCCCGCCAGCGATGTCGATGTGGCGGTGTACCTCGAGACCGATGTCACGTCCGAGCGGTACCTCGATCTCTCGCTTGAGTTGGCCGGGACGCTGTCGGAGGCGTCGGGCGTGGGTGGCATCGAGGTCCTCGTGCTCAACGAGGCGCCCCTTCCGATCAAGGGTCGGGTGGTGCGGCAGCGGATCGTGCTCTTCTCGCGGGACGAGCCGGCGCGGGTGGCCTTCGAGAGCCGCACGCTCCGCGAGTTCTTCGACTTCGAGATCCACGCCGCGCCGATGGACGAGCGGATGCTGCGCGAGATCGCCGAGGGGCGGCGCTGATGGTGGACCCCGGCCGCCTCCGGAGCCTGCTGGACCGCCTCGGCGAGGAGATCGAGCACCTCCGCCGTCTGGCAGCCATGGCACCCGAGGAGGTCCTCGGCGAAGCCGGGGTGCTTCGCTCGGAGCAGCTACCCGCGTTGCAGGAGATGGCCCGGTTCCGGAACCTGCTGGTCCACGGGTACCAGCGGATCGATGACCGCAGGGTCCTGGAGATCCTCGGGTCCCGCCTCGATGATCTCCACGCGTTCCGGGCCCAGATCGCCCGCTCGGCCCTTGAGGAAGGTGAGTAGCGATGGACGACGAGGAGCTCCTCGCCCAGGCGGAGGCGGCCCTCACCGAGATCAAGGTCGCCCACGGGCTGTCCGAGCAGCACGCGTCGGTGCTCGCCGCGCTCCGCATCCGGCTGAAGGGGAGCGCCGGCAAGTCGCTCGAGGAGATGCTCGAAGCGGCGGGCGATCTCGGGTCGGGCGGCCTCGAGGAGAAGATCGCCGAGGTCGAGGGCAAGCCGAAGACCTCGCTTGACGACCTGCTGAGCAAGCCGAAGCCCAAGCCCGAGTGGCCCTCCTAGCGCGGGCCCTCGAGCGGTGAGGGTTCGCGGAGGGCGGTGAAGTCGGCGAGGCTGTCCTCCTCGTTCCGTGTGAGCGTACCGAGGAGCGCGAACCCCATCGCGTTGAGCACCGTGGGGGTCCGGCGGGGGTGTGCCGGGCCGACGGAGGCCGATCACGAGCTCGAAGCCAGCGGCCTCGGCGATCCTGACGAGCGTCCGCACGCTCGGCATCGCGTTGCCGGTCTCGAGCCTCGACGGACCCTACGACGAGCCACCGACGCGAGCGGGCCGGACCCCAAAGGGCCCGGCCCGTCCGCGGTACCTATCTCCTCACGAGCACTTCGGGCCTCTGACGAGGCCTCGTCCGGTAGACCATCCGGAACCTGTGAGGTCGGTGAGTCGGTTGGATTCTGCCGGTCTCCCGGCGAACGGGCGGGGTGGTGGCCCCGGCCCGCGAGGGGCGGCTCAGCAGCCGATCACCTCGAGGGTCTCCTGCTGTCTATGCAAGTAGGACCACCTCCTTCCTCTCGTGCCGCACATTCTGCGACAGAACGCGCCCGAAGGCGACGCTCTCGGGGCTCGAACACCAGTTCGTGTCAGAGCCTCGCCGTACCTTTCGAAACGTAGCGGTGTGGTCGCGGCCCCTTCCCAAGACCACGGACCTTCGGTTCGGCGTCCCGCGTGAGCGCGGGGGAGTGGGGCCCCGGCTCCCGCCGGAAGGAGGTTCGGATGCTGCGGTCAGGGAGAGAGCTCCGGGACGCGAGGCGCAAGGGCAGGCGCGACGGCCGGGCCGGCGTGCCCGGCACCGGGCAGGACGCGCTCCCGTTCGACCTGCTCGAGATCACGGCTCGAGCGCAGGAGCGGGCTCAGCGCGTGCTCCAGCGCTGGAGGACCCTGGATCGCGAGCGGCAGATCGAGCTCGGCGACCGGGATCAGCGCGCGGTCGCGGCCGGGGTCCGCCTGGCCGAGGCTGAGACGCAGCGCGACGACGCTCTCGCCGAGCACGATCGGCACTCCGCCCATGAGGACGAGCGTCTCGAGCGACTGCAGACGCAGCTCGAGGAGCTCCCGGTCGCCGAGGCGCCCGCGTTCGCACTCCCGGAGCCCGAGCTCCCCGCGCCCGTCCCGCTGGTCGCTCCGATCGCCGGCGGCGCGGCCGCCCATCCCGCGCTCGTGCGCACCGAGCCGGCGCCCGAGCGCGAGCCCGAAGCCTTGCCCGCCGAGGTCACGTGGCGCGGGTTCGGGCCGCTCGTGTACTGGTCGCTGATCGCGCTGATCGTGATCGGCGAGATCCCGTTGAACGCGTTCGCGTTCCGGCTGTTCCACGAGCCCGACCTGCTCACGTACGCGATGACCGTGACGGTCGCGGTCGGCCTCGTCGCGTTCGCGCACGCCGTGGGGCTGTTCCTCTCGCGCCCGGAGCGCACCGGCGTCGAGCGCGTCCTGATCGGCGTGTTCGTCGCGCTGCCGGTCGCGGCGATCGCCGTGATCTCGCTCGTGCGGTTCGGATATTTGGTCGATGTCGGCGGCGACACGGGTATCGGGCCGCTGCTCGGCACCTTCGCGTTCGGGCTGATCAACCTGCTCGTTTTCGGCGCGGCGGCGGGGCTGTCGTACCTGCACCACGACCCGCGCACGCTGGTGAACCGCCGTGCAGCGATCCGAGCCGCCGAGCGCGACCGCTCGCGCGCCGAGCACCGGCGCGAGGACCAGGAGCGCAAGCGCCGCGAGCGCGAGCAGCGGACCCTGGACGAGCAGCGCCGTCGCGACGAGGACCTCCGCCGCGGTCACCTGGAGCAGGAGCGCGAGCGCAAGCGCCGCGAGCTCGAGCTGCAGTCAGAGCGCCACCGGGCCGAGCTCGAGGCCCGCAAGAGCGAGGCCCTGCTCCGCCGCGAGCAGATAGCCGACACGATGCGCCTGCTGCGCGAGGCCGCGAGCGAGCGCGTCGAGCACCTGACCGAGCTGTACGAGCGGGTTCACGCCGCCCGGGCCGCGCTCGGTGAGGCGCAGCGGGCGGTCGAGGTCCTCGGAGCCGAGCGCCGCGCGCTGTGGGAGACCACGAGCGCCGAGCTCGCTCAGATCCGCGCGGGCCGAGACCGGCTGGTCTTCGCCTACTGCTCGGCCAACGTGCGCGCCCGCGCCGGCCACGCGACGCCCGAGTGTCTGCGGAGCGTGCCCGCGCTCGAGCTCCCGCCCGAGTTCGAGGACGCTGCGGCGGAGGCCGCGTGATGCGGCGCGTCCTGATGCTCGCGCTGGTGGCGCTCGCGGTCACCTCGTGCACGCCCTCGGGCGAGGCGTCGGATCGGGCCACCGTGGTCCTGTTCGACGTCTCGAACAGCACGCGCACCGAGAGCGTCCGCGCGCGGTACGACGAGACGTTCGGCCTGGTGCTGCAGCACCTGCGCGAGGATGGCGGCGTGCTCGGCGCCGACGTCGTGGACTCGAACCCGCTCGTGCACGGAGCGCTCCCGATAAACGAGACGTTCGAGCCCTGCACGATCACCGACAACTCGCTCGACTGCCGGCAGGCGCTCGAGGAGCAGGAGCGTCGGGTGCTCGATTCGTCGGAGGAGATCCTCGCGACGTCCAGCCGCGGGACCGACGTCTTCGGCGCGCTCACGCTGGCCGAGCAGTTCTTCCAGGCGTACCCGCAGACAGGTGCCCGGACGCTCGTGCTGCTCTCGGACATGGTCCAGTCCGCGAACGGCATGCACCTTGGCGCCGTGGAGGCGTGGAGCGAGGCCGAGATCTGGGCGCTCCTGGCCGAGGCTCCGAGGGTCGACCTCACCGGCGTGCGCGTGTACGTGGTCGGTGCGGGGGCGACGACGCTCGCCCAGATGACCCCCTCCCAGATCGAGGGCATCCAGCGTTTCTGGACCCGTTGGTTCGAGCAGACCGGCGCGCGCGTCGTGTTCTACGGGGCGAACCTCGCGCGCTTCCCCATCGAGACGGAGGTGTCCTCGTGAACATCGGCGAACCGAAGAAGACGATCGAGATCGAACCCGTGACGGTCCCGGTGCCGCAAGAGGTGCCGGTCGAGGAGCCCGCCGAGGCGCCGGTGGAGGTGCCCGAGCCGGTCGAGGAGCCTGCGCGGCAGATCGATCGGTGACTGATGGTTGTCCAACCTTCCCCAGGCGCCTCGGCCGTCCCGCTCTCGATCGAGCCGGTGATCGGCTGGCGCCTGTGGTGCATCGAGTGGGACAAGAAGGGCGGTGTGGTCCTCACCTCGCCGATGCGCCCGTACCGGTGGCGGCCGATGGTGCCGAACCACGCCGGATGCCACCGCCACGTGGGCAAGCAGGTCCCCACGGCGGGTTGCATGTGCGGCATGTACGCGGTCTCGCGCCTGGACCGCCTGCCGACGGCGTTCGGAGTGGGATCGTCTACTGGGGTGGGCGTGGTCGGCTCGGTCGCGATGTGGGGACGGGTCGTCGAGCACGCCCACGGGTACCGAGGCCAGCTCGCCTACCCCGACCGGATCCGGCTGATCTGCCGGGAGTGCTTCTTCTCCGGCCGCGAGGGCGTGCCCACCCGTATCGAACGAGATCCGCTCGGGAACCCCTTGCCCGCGTGCGAGACACACGCGATCCCCGGGCGCGACCACGGCTCCTTCTCGCCCGACGAGCTCCAGCAGATGCTCCTGTCGACGTACGCGGTCGATCCGCTCCCGGTGGAATCCCTGCACGAGGCCGGATTCGGCGTCGGTCATCCTTCGCCCAACACGTTCGCCGCCGCCGCCAAAGCCGAGGCGCGGGAGCTCTCGAGGTCGGGTTCCGGCGTTATCACCGTGGCATTGTTGATCGCGGCGTTCTTCGCCTTGCGCGCGATGGGCGTGTTCTCGATCCCGGGGACGCCGGAGGAGGTCGTTGCCCCGAGCCCGGCTGCGGTCGCGGGGCCGTTCGCCGACGACGTGGTGTCGCTCCCGCCGGTCGAGCTCGCGCACCCGCGGCCCGAGCGCGGTGGTCATCGCGCGCTCCTGTTCGGCACGTTGTGCGGTCACCGGATCGGCATCGCGGTGCAGATGATGGCCTGCGGCAGGGCCCGTGCCGAGCTGCTCGGCTTCTACTCGTCGCCGCCCGAACCGAGGCGGGAGTGCAACCTGGGAACCGCCTACAGCCGGAAGCGGAACCTCTCGGTGTGCTGGTTCGATCTCACCGACGAGTCCGGGCCGCCGCTCGACCTCCTTCGGCTCCCCGGCGTGCACCTAGACCTGGCCTGAGCATCAGCCGGAGCTCGCCGATCAGGATGCTGTTCAGGTTCATCTCGTCTCCTCCCCTCTCCTCAGGTATCCCAGATCTCTCGAGTTCCCAACCCTGCCGGTCGAACGCGCGGGCATACTGACCGTATGGACGGTTCGCTGCGCGTGACCCGCTCGGTCCTGATCCCGGCGCGGGAGCTGAAGTGGCGGTTCAGCCGCTCCTCGGGGCCGGGTGGGCAATCGGTCAACACGGCCGACTCGCGCGTGGAGCTCAGCCTGGACCTATCGACCACGACCGCGCTCGGCCCGGTGCAGCGCGCTCGCGTGCTCGAGCGGTTGTCCGGCCGGCTCGTGGACGGCGTGCTCACGGTCAAGGCCTCGAGGCAGCGGTCGCAGCTGCAGAACCGGGAGGCCGCGCTCGGGCGCCTTGCGCAGATCCTGGCCGGCGCGCTCGCACCACCGCCACCCCGACGTCGCCCGACGCGGCCCAAGCGCGGGGCCGTCGAGCGTCGGCTGGCGGACAAGAAGCGCCGCGGGCAGACGAAGCGGTTACGGCGCAGCACCGACGACGACTGAGCCGACGTCACGCCCGACCGGGCTGGACCCGAAGGGGCGGGCTACTCGACGGTAACGAGGGCAGAGGCTTCCAGGACGGCGATATCGGCACTCCCCTCCTCGATCACCGCGCAGATCGTTCCGATCTGCTCGCCCTCGCCGTCCTTGAGCGGCGAGACGCGGCCGTGGAAGGCTCGATCGGCCAGGCGCATGTCGAACGACACGGTCTCGCCGTTCAGCGCTCGCACGTGCGCGGAGATGGCCGGGAGCCGAGGATCGTCGGTGTCGAACAGATCGAAGAGGGTGAGACCCACGATCTGGTCCGGACCGAGGGTCAACTCGTCCAACCCGCTCCCGTCGGATGACGTGAATGTGAGGACCGAGTCCGTAGTCCAGACCACGATCGGAAGCTGCGCCAGCAAGACTTCACCTCGGCTCGGCGCCGCGTGCGGGACCGGGGTCATCATCGCGTCGGCGGCGATGGCTGATCGGATCTCCCACTGCTTCATGTCTCGGGCCTGGCCTCCGGTCGGGGCCTGACCGTACGGCCTCTCCTCGGCGCGGGCCATCGGCCCGCCGGCCGATTCCCGCATCGGGAGCACGGGGGAGGGCGCCAAGGCCCCTCCGTGGAGCGAGGGAGGGCTACACCCTTCGTCTCAGCTGCACTCCGGCAGAAGGCAACGGGGGGTACCGGGATCTGGTCACTGGGTGCCATGGAGCCGACCGCCTGGCTGCCGATGCAGCAAGGAAGGAGACACATGGTGCGCACACAAGAGCAGGTGAGGAGCCACCACCGCCACCACCGCGACCGCGCTGCGGAAGAAGCGTGGATCGAGCCGACCGAACACGGTCCGGCAACCGCGGACCTGAAGCACGACCTGGATGCTCTCCTTGACGAGATCGACACCGTCCTGGTGGAGAACGCGGAGAGGTCATGAGCTACCCAGCAGTCGTGAGGACGGTCCTCCAGCACTCGGTTGATCAGCGCAGCGTCTTCTGCGCTGGGTGCGGGCACTCGGAGTTCCTCCACAGCGAGTGCGCCACGCGCCTGTGTCTGTTCAGCGAGTGTGGGTGCCAGGGATGGCGGAAGCTCGTCGAGCATGACGAGACGACCACGGGCCAAGCTGCAACGGGTTGATGTCCTGACCCGCGGGAAGGCCCGACTACACGCGGAAGCGCTGGCCACACGTCGTGCACTTCATCGACGGCTTCGCGGCGGGTCCGGCATGGGTGTAGGGCTGGGTCTTCGTCGAACCGCAGAACGGGCATGGCGGCCGCGACGCGCCGGGTGGGGGCCCGTCGCGCGTGACCCACGCGTCCTCGATCTCGACGGAGGCGCCGGACCCCTCGAGAGCCCGCCGCGCCGCGTCGGCCTTGTCGAGCGAGACCTTCGCGAGGGCGACGTAAGGGAGCTTGATGCCCGCGAGGTCGATGGGGTCCTTCGTGAGCAGGTCGAGCGTCTCCGCGACCTCGTCCTCGCGCCCCTTGGACCATCCGGTCAGCAGGACGTTCGCCCCTAGGATCTCGTCGCTCCGCCGCGCTCTATCGCTCATCCCGCTCCGCCTCCGTGCCCGACGTTATACTTTTCGCGCGCTCACATCCTGTGGGCGCTTCTGCGGCCCGAGAGACCCGGCAACACCCGGTCAGCCCCAGTCACCCGGCTGAAGGCTTCGAGCTGAAGGCGAGTGATGGGCACCGCGCGACCGACCTCCCCCGACGAGATGCTCAAGCTCCTGGAGCCGGCGCTCCTGCGCGGCATGGAGCGGCATAAGTCCGCGGCCACCGAGTGGTTCCCTCATGACTACGTCCCCTACGAGGTCGGCCGCAACTACCAGGAGGAGCCCTGGGAGGAGACCGACAGCGCACTCGGTATCGTCTCCCGCACGGCCCTGGAGGTAAACCTTCTCACCGAGGATAACCTGCCCTACTACCACCTCGCGCTGTGGGACATGTTCGGCCGCGGCGGCCCGTGGGGCGAGTGGGTCCGCCGGTGGACGGCCGAGGAGGGCCGGCATGCGATCGTGCTCCGGGACTACCTGACCGTCACGCGAGGGATGGACCCCGTGGTGCTGGAGCGCGGACGCATGGACCAGGTCTCGCGCGGCTACTACCCCAACGGGGTCGGCGGTGTCCTCGACCCGCTGGACGGCGTCGTCTACACGACGCTCCAGGAGCTCGCAACGCGGCTCGCCCACCGCAACACCGGCACGTTCACGCAAGACCCGCTGATCGAGAAGCTCACGGCACGCATCGCGACCGACGAGAACCTGCACTACGTCTTCTACCGCGAGCTCGGGAAGGCGGCCCTGGAGATCGACCCCTCGCAGATGATGCTGGCGATCAACCGCCAGGTGACGGGTTTCGCGATGCCGGGCCTTGACATCCCGGAGTTCAAGGAGAAGGCCATCGAGATCGCCAAGGCCGGGATCTACGACCTGCGGATCCACCACGACGAGGTGGTCCTTCCCGTCTTGTTCACCCACTGGAAGATCGACGAGGTGACCGGCCTTTCCGACGAGGCCGAGCAGGCCCGCGACGGCATCGCGAACTACCTCGAGATGCTCGACTCCATGGCGAGCCACTATGAGGAGAAGCGGGCGGCGCGCGGGTCGGCCTCGGGTTAGTCGGCCGGAACCTTCGGGAGCAGCGTCACGCTGAGGGCGACCGCCTCCGCAACCTCGGTGACCTTACGGTTCAATCGGCGAGCCTGATCGCGCAGCATCTCGAAGGCCCGTTGCTCGTCGACCGAGTGCCGCTCCATCAGGATCCCCTTCGCCCGCTCCGTGATCGCCCGGCGACCGAACGCTCCCTCCAGGCCGTGGTACTCGGCGAACCGACACAGCACGACGTCGAGCGAGCTCTGGAGCGCCGCCGCATCCTTGCCCTGGGTGATGTACGCGAAGATGCCGCGCTTGGCGGCCTCGCGGATGAAGTCCTGGTCCTCGACGTCGAGGATCGCGATCACCGGGCAGGCCGCCTCCGTGACGATCTTGCCGATCAGGTCGAGCGCGTGCTCCGTGCTCTCGCCGACGATCACGATCGCGGCGTCGGGACGCAGGGATGCCGTGAGGGCGGCGACGTCCCCGAGGCTTGCCTCCCCCAGGACATGATGACCTAGGCCGGTCACGGTGCGACCCACTTCGTCGCTCCGCTCTCCTCGCCCGTCCGCGACGAGGATCCGGAGCCGCTCGATGGGTCCCGCACCCGGTGCGTTGGCTGGACGTCCCACCGGGTGTGAGCCTAGCGCAGTCGGCCCCGGTCGGGCTGGGGCCATTGACCCATCGGGCGACGGGGCGTACGTTGGGCGGGCGGACCCTAGATCACGGCTCGCGATGCGCCCCCCGATAGGCGCGAGACCGGAGCCCAGAGACACGCTCCCAGGCCGGAGGTGTGCGAACCCTCCAGGAAGGGAGCCGCGATGCGGGTCCGAGCGGAAGCACCCTTCTCCGTAAGTGTTGGCGATCGCGCCGGGGCCGCCCGATTGCGTCTGACCGGCCGGTTCGACGTGGTGGCCGTACCCGCGCTGGACGAGGTGATCCGCGAGACGCGACACCGCGACGTGGTCATGGACCTCGGCGAGCTCACGTTCATGGACGGCGCCGCGTGGCTCGCGGTGATGGCCTTCGAGCACCGGGTGCGTGACTGGGGCGGAGCCTTTTGGGTCGTGAATGTGCGCGGCCGTATCCGGAAGATCTTCGAGCTGACCGAGACCGAGTACCTGCTCGCCGAGCCGATCAGCCGATGAGCGACTGGACGGATCAGGAGGTTCGCAACGAGGCGCGGTCTCGCGACCGAAACGAGTGGATCGAGGACATCCGCGGCGGGGCCCCGGACGACGAGGGCGTCACCGAGGCGTACGTCTGTGAGTGCGGAGACGGGGCCTGCCGAGAGCGGATCAGCCTCACCCGGCCGGAGTACGAGGCCGTGCGTGGCTACGCGACGCGGTTCGCCATCGCGATCGACCACGAGAACCCTGAGATCGACCAGGTGGTGTCGGAGGGCCGCCGCTTCTCGGTGGTCCAGAAGATCGCAGGCCGGCCTGCCCGGATCGCCCGTCAGACGAGCCTTCGACACGGGGGGGCGATGTGAAACACCGGGTGCGGGAGGCGCAGACCGGTCAAGCGAAGGAGGAGTTGAGCGTGGGGAGAACGAGGGTGTCTCGATCCGAACGGGACATGCGCCTCATGACCGAGCGTTACGTACGGCAGAGCATCGACCTTCCCCAGTACCAGAGTCGTACCTGCAACCACTGCGGACGTCGGACGACGTTCGCCCTGCAGGATCGAGCCGGCTGGTACGCCTGCATCCAGTGCGGGCGGTTCGCGTGAGGCATCGACCGAGTTGAAGCATCGCGTCGCGGCGGCCGGGGCCGTCGTGGGCTGGCGGCGAAGACGTACACTGCTGTAAGACGCGATCCTGGTACACCGACGGGAGAAGTAGGAGTCACGGGGATCGCCTCGGAGATCCCATCCTCATCGCTGGTCCCAGCGAAGGCTTGACGCCCCGGACCGTTCCGCTCCGGATCTGGCTCACGTTGGTCCCGTAACGATCAGGGACACGAACACGAGCACAAGAAGGAGATCACCATGGAGCACGTACGGATCGCGACCTACGAGATCAAGCAGGGTTCCTTCCAGGAGATCGCCGATGCCGCCAGGGGCGGCATGCTGCGCAAGTTCCAGGAGCAGCCCGGCTTCATCCGGTACGGCCTGGCCGACACCGGTGACAAGACCTGTCTGTCCCTCAGCCTGTGGGAGACACGCAAGGATGCAGACGCGTCGGTCCCGGTGGCCGCGACCTGGGTACGCGAGAACATCGGCGCCAGGGTCGAGCTGCGGACGAGCCAGGTCGGCGACCTGGCGTTCTTCGAGAGCGCGACCGCGAAGGTCTGACCGACCGCTCGGCGGTGTGACCGGCCTCGCCGGCGCGTCTCAGCACAGCGGACGGGAGAAGAAGGGAGCACACCTCGGTGGGCTCCCTTACTTCGTCCGGGGAGTCTTTCCCCCGCTACAGCCTTCGAAGAAGAGTGACAGGGGAACGCCGTTGCCCGTTTGACGGGCTCCGGGCGGGTCGGTATGTTGCGTCGCGAGAAGCCGCTGGAGCCCTCGGGCCCCGGCGGTTTCTCACATCTGGATCCTGCGCCTCAGACCGAGGGCGCGTTGCGGGTGCTTCAGCCCGGTTTGAACGCCGGCAGGCCGTCGGCCTCGATGGACAGGATCTCTGGTTGGGCGCCCAGGAGGCCGGCGAGCGTCGCCGAGGCGCGGTTCATGCCCTCGCGGTCCCAGGACTCGACGACGTCGGCCACGCGGCCCGTTCCGTCGATGACGACCACCGTCGGCGCAGAGGCGATCCCGTACGCGTCCGAGGCCTCGTACGGCGCGAGATCGGGGATCTGCGCGAACGTCCAACCGTGCTCGGCCGCGAACGCGTTGAGCTCGGGTTGGGGGTCCTGCCCCACGCCGAGCACGGCCCCGTCGTACGCCGCGCCGAGCTTCGCGAGCGCCGGCCCGGCGAGCGCGGTGACCGAGCACGTGACCTTGTAGAACACGAGCG